>Ga0209186_1002320_pt1 | contig 13613 bp, 7 predicted proteins | sample SidtaG_FD_187426 | JGI IMG/M metagenome (GOLD analysis project Ga0209186, IMG submission 187426) | Marine algal microbial communities from Sidmouth, United Kingdom - Sidmouth_Male2 metaG (SPAdes) (version 2) | ecosystem: Host-associated > Algae > Red algae > Unclassified | place: Sidmouth, United...
GCGGAAGCGAAACATGGCTGGAGGCAGGGGGGGGAGGTGGGGGCGGGGGTGGAGAAACACCGTCACCGACCAGACGGCGCGGGAGGCGAGGCGAGGGGGGGGAAGACGGCGTGGCAAATTGGGTTGGTTGGGATCTGGAAAACCTGTCCCGTGAAACGCCCCCGGGTGACGCGCTTATACGCGCGACGGGACGGTGAGAGCCTGCGCGCCTGCACCTGTGAGCGCACGAGTGCGGACGAGCGGGCGGCTGGGCGGCGCGGCCGGTCCGTTCCGCCACCGCGTCGGGCGGCCGAGCGTCGAGAGCAGGGGCTCGGGAGGAGGCTGCGGCGTGCGTCGGCTGCTCGGTGCCCCCCGCTTGCTTGGCCGGTGGCCACTGTCGCTGGGGCACGAAAAAGCACCTCGGGCATCGTGTCTCTCTCCATACCAAAAAGTTTAGTTTAGCAGACTGCCATCGGGGAGTGTCGATAGATCCTCAAATGTTGATATGCTATTGCTGTCGAGTGTTCAATGAAAAAACAGCTCAACTTTGTTGTCTCTGTACCTGCGTTGAGGATGGGCGCTCAAACGTTGACACCGCACTGGATGAGCTCGTCTGATTGGCCCTCAGCGTTCGCTGCAGCCAACTGCCTTCTTTTCGTTGGTGAGCGCGATAGTTCGATGAAGCTAATGTTTTCTTTGGGATATTCAATACTGATGAAACCACTGCAGTGGATTCACTGGCCACCTATAGAGGTCGTACTGTTGTTTGCCGAATGTGGTTCCCAAACTCTTCACGCCGCATACCGCATCAATGACACGAGGCCAAGCGGTTACACCGCCTCGTTGCCCCCGTTCGCACGTGACGTGCCACCCACAAGAAGTGGCGCCACCAAACCGCATGTTGCCTCAGGTGGCGACCCGCAGTGGCACGATGCCCCACCCATCCACCCACCCGGGAGTTGTGCTCGAGCGTTAGCGCCTCCACCCCCCACCGCCGACCTACCAGTCTCTCAGCATCTTGCAGCGCAACCTCTGAAGGTGACTCGGACAGAGCAGATCGCCCCTCGATGCAAAACCTGAGAAACGCCGCAGACTCAACTATCATGGGTGGCGGGGGTGACCTGCCTGAGCTGTGAAGCGGGTGGAGAATGACAGGCGGGACGCGGCCTTTACAGAAGAGCACGAGTTTGCCACGGTTGTGGCACCTTCACAGCCGAAGAGGGCGCATCTGTTGGAAAGCATTGTGCCATGTGCGCGCCTTAGGGCGGTTCCAACAATAGCCGTTTGGAACCTTAAATTATTCCCAAATGGCTTGCGCGTGGCGGCCTCTGATTGGATCCACGACGCGTCCCCATAGCCCTGCTGAAACGAGCCAGGACTTACGGCAGGAGGGGGGCTAAAGTGGGCTACTGTTGCGAACATATGCCGACAGGATCCGGAAACCTCGTTCCGCGAGTCATGCGCATTCGAACCGGCTTTCACGATGGAATGTGGTCGCCCACCGTGTTGCAGGCCACTTCAAGGTGAATGTGGTCGAGATTGGTTCTGCGGCGCGATCTCCGACGCTGACGTCTACGAGCGTTGTTAAATGCGTGACACGCAGCGGTTTCCAACAGCCATTTTAGCCCCAATACAGCTGTCTGCCTCCAATAGCCAGCCGATTGGGCTCAAATCGGCCTGCCACGACAGCGCCAGAGGGCACGAATATGGCCTGCGGCGTGTGATTTGGGGCCGCAACATGCCACGGACGCTTCGGCCGCACGACGTCGGCTCTAGACCGGATTTCCCGTCGCCACAGTGCGTGTGCGTAGCGGGCGCTTCCGTCGAGCACGACGTGGAAGGCTCTCGTCGGTCGGCACGCGGGTCCATGCCCACCACACGTTGCACATGCCATCGAAGAAGTGTGTCAGAAACCGTGGCTCGTACGCAGGATCAGCACGACCCGTGGAACGGTCATGACGTTTTCTTGCTGGCGTCCGTGTCTCGCGCTCATCCCGATATTTCGTGCGAGATGCGACGGCTGCTCTTCGGTGAGTGACAGCCAATCAGTTTGATGATGGCATGCGTGATCTCCTCGTAGGAGTGGGTCATTGAGCTGACAGGGGCGACAAATGACGGCGTCCCTCCCGTTCGAAACGCGTTGTGCCACTTGTGTGTGGGTTTTCTGGTCGTGCGGCCCCCGCGTGTGACAACGGACCGGCGTGTCCTTTGACCTGCAAGCGATCCCTTCATTCACGATCAGGCGGTCCCTTGACCAACAGGTGCGTCCACTGGCATGTGAGCGGCACCGTGTGGTGTCGCCTGCTCACCGGACTCAGTCTGTCGCAAAGCCGACGCCCCCGCCGCAACCGCGTCCCCCCACGCAGCCTCACCTTTCTCCGCACCGCGCGCCCTCCCGCACCTCACCCCTCCCCGCACGCTCAACCCTGCCCTCACCGTGACGCACCCGACGGCTTGCACCTCGACCGTGCATGGAGGGCGCCGCCAACCTAGGCGCCGGTCGTGGCGGCGCCGTTCCTATCTCCGTGGAGCAGCTGGAGCGCATTGTCGAGGCGTGCGCGTGCGCGACGCGGGCTCGTGCAGCCGCTGCGGCCGCTTCAGCAGCGGCGCGGCACGCTGCCGCAGAGCAGAAGCGGGATCGGGAGCGCGCCAAGGATCGAGCTATGGCCATTGAGGCCGGAGACGACGCTGCGCAGAAGCACGTGCTCCAGCTTCGCCGAGCGGCCGTTGTCGGGCGCGTCGCTGGCGCTGCTGCGCTCGCCAAGAAGGAGGCGGGCGTGGTAGCCAAGGCGGAGGAGATGGCGGCCGCCACCGGGGAACAAGAGGCGGCCGCCAAGGGGGAGGAGATGGCGGCCGCCACCGGGAAACCAGAGGCGGCCGCCAAGGAGGAGGAGATGGCGGTCGCCACGGAACCAGAGGCGGCCGCCAAGAAAGAGGAGACGGCGGCCGCCTGCGGGGAACCGAAGGTGGCGGCCAAGGTGGAGGTGATGGCGGCCGCCACCTGGGAACCAGAGGCGGCCGCCAAGGTAGAGGAGATGGCGGCCGCCACGGAACCAGAGGCGGCCGCCAAGGAGGAGGAGATGGCGGCCGCCAGCGGGGAACCGGAGGCGGCCGCCATGAACGAGCGGTACTTGTCGCTGTCTTCACCGCCCTCCGCTTTGTCATCGGAGTACAGCAGCAGCAGCGCATCGGCGTCGTGCTACTGTCCCTCCCACGATTCGGATGCCACCGACGAGAGGAGCGCGTCGCAGGACAGCGGGGACAGCACCATGTCAGGATTGACGGGTGTTGTATGCTACGCCGAGAGTGGCGACTCAGAGACGAGTACGACGTCTTCATACTCTTCAGGCTCCGAGTATGTTCCATCCCCCAACGCGGAGGAGGAGGACGGCAGCTCCGAAGACGACGACGACGCGGCGTACTCGGCGGCTGCCGTCGTCTCCATGACCGACACGGTGGTGACTTCGCGTTTTGTCGCAGTTGTGGCGTCGGCGTCGTCACTGTCAGCGGCCACTGTTGATGGCTGTGCGGCTGCCGGCCTCGCCGAGGCAAGCACGGCCGTAGATGCGCGGGCCGCGGCCGTGCTGGCCTCGACGAGGCCGGCGGAAACGGCCTCGGGCAAGGCCGACATGGTCCCCGCTGCGGCGAAGGCGGTGCACTGCGCGCAATACGTCGCCGACGTATGGACGATTGATTGGGAGACTGCTTTCGAGGAATACGCGGCGGACCTCGAGCGGGTTGCGATCCAGAAGCGGGTCGACGCTGACGGCGCCGCGGCTGTTGCAGTGGAGCTCGCCGCTGCGCGAGTGGCGGCGACTCGGGAGTCGGCCGCCGCTGCACTGCTATCTCGTTTTGAGGCCGAGAGACGCGCGGCAGCCGCGGGACCCGCTTGGCGCGTAAGTATGGCGCCCGAGGAGGCCGCGAAGGCACCCACCGCAGCGGCCGCTTTCAAAGCGCATGCGGCCTCCTCGGCCGCCACCGCACCGTCTACTATGCTTCCAGAGGAGACTGACACGTCGGCGGCCGTCGAAGCGGCCGCTGGCACGTCGGCGGCCGCCCCAGTGGCCGCTGGCATGCTGGCGGCGATGGCGTGTCGTTGCACGAATGGATCGTCGGCGACGCCGTGCGCGCTGCGTATGGACGTGCTCGACGGCATGCGCGTAGACGTGACGCCGTGCGCGCTGCGTATGGACGTGCTCGACGGCATGCGCGTAGACGTGGCGTCTGACGTGAGTCGTGCGGCCTCGTCGTGCTTTGTCGACGCGGCCGCAACACCCCTCGGCGGCGCGGCCGCGTCGCGCTCTGGCGACGCGGCCGCAGCACCCCTCGGCAGCGCGGCCGCATCCATCTTTGGCGGCGCGGCCGCGTCGCTCTTTGGCGATGCGGCCGCCACGCCCCTTGGTGGCGCGGCCGCGTCGCACTTTGGCGGCGCGGCCGCGTCTCCCGTTGGCGGCGCGGCCGCGTCGCGCTCTGGTGACACGGCCGCAACATCCCTCGGCGGCGCGGCCGCGTCGCACTTTGGCGGAGCGGCCGCGTCGCCCCTTGGCGATGCGGCCGCCACGCCCCTTGGTGGCGCGGCCGCGTCGCACTTTGGCGGCGCGGCCGCGTCGCCCCTTGGCGGGGCGGCCGTAGAGCGACGGGGAGAACAGGAAGTGGACGATGGGTGGTACATGAATGGCGACACAGGCGGCACGCCTGAGGACTTTGCGCGTCGCCAGCACTTGCGCGATATGGTGAAGCGGCGGTCGCGAATGTCTTCTTCTCAGTAGTTTTCTGTAGCTGTCTATATGTACGTATGTAGAGCACGTACGTGGTGCAACAAAGAGGTTTTTTTTCCCTTCCTCGAAGGTTTTTTTCCTCATGTGCTTGCCTGGGTATGGGGGCATGGCATGGGCTGCCGAGCTCAGTCTCTGGTCGTCCGCCACGCACCCCCGCTGGTGCCCACCACGGCGGGCGATAAGGCGACGCGATTCGCGCTACCCAACGGGGTCAGCGCGCGCAGGCTCGCGCACTGGCGGCGCCTCGAGGGCACCGCACCGCCGCGCGGGGACCAGGCATGGCGCCACCCGCGGCATCGTCGGCGCTGGGAGTCGGGTCCCAGGGTCGACCGGCGGCGGCCGGTGCAGCTCCGGTGAGCTGTGGACGCGGTGCGCGTGGCGGTGGTGGCAGTGGCACGTTTCCCGCGGGGCGTCGGACCTGCGCGCGCGCGTGCCGCGCGTCGGTGGCGCCGCAGGCACGCCTCTGTCAGCGCCGCCGCCGGTCGCGGCAGCACCATGCGCGGGCTCACACCTCCCTGGCCCCCGTCACAGTGATGCGACACTTAAGACAGCTCTCTGCGCGGCCTTTGGGGGGTGTGCATGTGTCGTGGTGGCCGCGCGCCTGTGGTGCGTGCTAGCGGTGTTCCGATGCGCGGGCCGCTGCGCGGCGGTGGCGCCCGTCCGTGGCAGGCGCTTGTATGCGCGTCAGGGGCGCCCCGTCAGGAGTGTCAAAAAAGGCTAACATCCTATCTCGCGCTAATCGCCTTCTCGCACCAATCACATTCACGCGCACGTGAAGGCGACTCAGGAGCAGCCAATGACGTCCTTTCATGAGGAGTCCGCGTCGCGCGTGCGGCGGCGGCTGCGTCTGGGGTGTTGCCTGCGAGCAGCCGCGTGGCATGCGGTGGTGCCGACTGAGTGGACTTGCCTGGCGCCTGTCGGCGGCGTTGTCCGAGGGACAACGCCCAGAAACAGAGCTACGGCTGACGCGTTGGCGTGTTAGCATTCATGACAGCGAGGACAGGTGCATATCTCCGTGTTCGTGGCCCCCGTTTTGAGAGTGAATCAGCAGCATCCAGGCCGCGGCGGCGACTTGACTTCTGTCCGTGGGCTCGAATCAGAATTGGGGAACCGCCGAGTGTCGTCTCTCTGACCACTGAGCAGCGCGAGGAACTCGGTGAAAGCGAGCAGCTGGGGAGCACCACATGAGAAGTGTGGCGGTGGCCGTCGACGCGACGTTTGGGAAAGCACAGCAGCCTCGACACGCGGCAGATTTTCGACTCGAGATGCCCCCCCCGATGTGAGGATCAGCATCTGTGCTCCGCTGACAGGCCGCAATGTGATGAGCGCGCCGCGCGCCAGGTGGCAGGCAGCCAACGCTTCAATGGCATCACCTGCCGATGGGGCGGGAGCGTCCTTGCATCAATGATGTGCGTCAGACTTGACCGTAGCGACTATTCATTGGATGATCGCGGCTGTCGAGGTGAACGCCGTCACAGTCGAGATTTTCAGATGCGTGTTTACAGAAAGAAATCTTCAGGTGGCACGTATCGGGCCAATGAAAATGCCTCGCTGACGGCCCTCCAACGACCGGGAGGACTGCTTTGTGCCTGTTTCTGGGATGGGCGACCGACACTGTCCCGGGGAGCGGAAATTGCGAATGACGCCCAGCGCGTAGGAGCCACGGCAGCAGGCCCCCTGTTTGGCAGGTTCTTTTGAGACACCACTCGCACGGAGCTGTGTCTGGCGAGCACGTGGGTGGGGTGGCGTGCTCTGTGTGGTGGTGGTTTGGGAGGCGGGCGGTGCTGACGCAGCCGCCCCTGCAGAGGGCGGGGGCGCGTGCAACGTGCTCTCATGAGGGCGAACCCCGCGACCTTGACAGCCACCGGCGTCGTGGGGCGCCTCGAACGGTTTCGTGACGTCTGGCTCCCCGACACGCTGGCTGCGTGGTTCAGACTCTTTTGTAACCCCGCGACCTTGACAGCCACCGGCGTCGTGGGGCGCCTCGAACGGTTGCGTGACGTCTGGCTCTCCGACACGCTGGCTGCGCAGTTCAGACTCTTTTGGGGTCGAGGTTGGATGGTGCCATCCCGTCCCGATACGAACCTGTGGCTGATCTCACCGCGGACGGCCACCCCGTCGTTCCCCCCCCCCCACCCGCCCCCGTCCCGACACCCTGGCACCCACCGGCAGGCCTGCTAACACACGCGCGCGCACCGTACCTGTACACCCTTCACACCTGTACGCCCTTGCCGCATATGGTGACCCCCCCCCCGGACCGGTTGTGTGGGTCGAACGCTGCCCTGAGCGGTGATGGCAACGTTTGGCGGCGGGGCGCCGCCACCGCCACCTCCCCCGCCCCCGCCGCCGCCTCCCCCGCCCCCACCGCCGCGCCAGCCACTGTCGTCGCGTATCAGCAAGACGGAGCGGCGACGGGGGCTGCGGCAACTTTGCACGATGTGTCGCCGCGCGAGGGAAATCGGACCAGACCACCCCCTGTGCCCGGCCACGTGCCCGTGCCCGTGGGCGGCGCGCTCTACAACACGCGCGTCGAGCGCGGCGTCGCAGCCGCCGCCGTTGCAGCAGCTGCCGCCAGCGCCGCCGCCAGGGCAGCCGCAGCAGCCGCTGCTGTGGCCGCCCGGTGCGCCGCCTTTGACTTACCACCCCGGCCAGCCGTACCTCTTCCCGCCATCACTTTACCACCCCCCGTACGCCAACCCCCCCCCCGTTTCCTATCCTCCCGGCGTGCCGTACGGGGTACCCTCCCCCTTCCTCAGTCCCTTGCCATTCTCTCCCCCGCAGCCGTCGCAACCGTTGCAAGCGGCTCTTCCCCCTCTCGAGACGCGTACGTTGCTGGAGCCCCCGGAGCTGCGGCCGCCGCAGCGGCCGCTGTCTCCTCATCTGGCGCCGCCGCTGTCGCCGGGGCTCGAGCGGCCGCCATCGCCACTTCGCCGGCGGCCGCTGACGCCGACGACGCAGCGGCATCCGCCTCCCTCTCGCGCGCCGCCGCAGCCGCCAGCGCCCGAGCGGCCGCCATCGTCTCACGGTCGGCCGCAGACGACGGCGCCCGAGCCGCCGCCATCGCCTGGCAGGCGGCCGCAGACGCCGGTGCTCGAGCGGCCGCCTTCGCATCGCGGGCGGCCGCGGATGCCGGCGCCCCAGCGGCCGCCTTCGCCGCCTCGCGAGCTGCCGCAGACGCCGGCGCTTCAGCGGCCGCCTTCGCCTCGCGGGCTGCCGCAGACGCCGGCGCTCCAGCGGCCGCCTTCCCCTCGCGGGCGGCCGCAGACGCCGGCGCCCCATTGGCCGCCTTCGCTTCGCGGGCGGCCGCAAACGCCGTCGTGGGTGCGGCCGCAGACGTCCTCGCCAACGCGGACGTCCCCGCCGACGCGGACGTGGCGCCGGCGACCGGATCCGCCGCGGCCGCCCACGCCCGAATGGCTGCGGCCGACGACACCGGGGCAGAGGGGACCGTGGAACATGCCTTTACTCAATCAACCTATCCTTCACACTCGGACCGCGGCGGGTCTGCCAATGGAGATTCGCGTGCCTACGTGGCCAATCAAGCCCTACGTGCCGAACCAAGTCTTCTACACGCCGGAGCCGCTGCCGCCGTCGGAGGAAGACCAAGAGAACGACGACGTCCTGGAGGAGGAGGAAGAGGACGTCTTCCCGGACGAGGCGAGGCGGGAGCACCGGGCTCCCTCGCGCGACCGGTCTCCAGCGCCGCAGTAGGTGCCTCGGCGGCCGCTTTCGCCGGCGTACGAGCGGCGGCCGCCGCACCAATGGCGGCCGCCACTGGCACGGTGGTGGGAGGCGATTCGTCGGCGGCCGCCACAATGACGGTGACGCCAGCGCAGGCGGCCGCGGAGGGTGCCGCGCGTGCTCTGGCGGCGCCCGTGGTGTCGAGTCCGTCGCCACCGGTGACAGCTGCCGACAGACGGGCTGCGAGTTCTGCTGCGGCGGCGTCACCGGTGGCCAAGAAGAAGGCGGGGCGCGGCGTGGCGTGGTCGGACGAAGAGCGCTTGTGCCTCTGCAAGGGCTGGCTCATGACGACGGTGGACCCGGTCCTCGGGACGAACCAGACGAACACGACGTTCTGGAACGCGATGGTGGACAACAGCCGGGACGCCATGATCGAGGCGCGTCTACCCCAGTTGGAGAAGCGCCTGCAGCGGAGCGACCGAGTCATGGAGCGGACGTTCCGCTACGACATATCCAACGCGACGCATCGTCTAAACGCGTGTCGCATCTCTGCCGTCAAGCGCCAACTGACAGGCTCGCTGACTGAGGAGGACCTGGACATGGCCGCAGTGGCCCTGTACAATGACAAGGGGCCCTACCAAGGAATCCGTCGCGAGGCGGCGGCCATCAAGTGCGACTATTTGCACTGCTGGCGCCTTCTCCGCGCCAACCCCAAGTTTAGCATCGATGCTGCTATGGAGCACCTGACGTTGACGGGCTACAGCGTTTTTGGTGACGCAAGCAAGGACTCGGACGAGTCCGACGATGACGAAGTGTCCACGACGCCGAACAAGCGCCGTGCTACCGGCGCATTGGAGCGACCGATGGGGACAAAGGCCGCCAAGGCGGCCTTTCGCTCCGACGTCTCCCTCGAGCGCGAGTCGGCGGCGCACACAGCCGCGCTCAACTCTTTGGCCAAGTCTTCGGCTGAGCGCAACGACCTGGCGAAACGTAAGCACGCTGTGGAGTTTTGGTCGATGCCACACGTGCGCGACACGCCGCAAGGTAAGGCCTACTGGGCGAGGCAGCTGGACGCGCGGCTGGCCGAAGAGGGAGGGCTCGCGGCCATCCCCGCAACGTCTGTTTGGGTTGGCGGCGCGGCACACGCGGCGCCCTTGGCGACAAGAGCAGCGTCCTCGACGGCCGCATTGACGTCTACAGCGGCCGTCGCGGCCGCTGAGGTGGCCGCGACGGCCGCACTGGCGCCAGCGGCCGTCTCAGCTCCGTCTGCGCTTGCGTGCGCCGCCGCCACGGCGTCCGGTACCATCGCATCGAGCGCCCGGACACCGCCGACACTGGGGGCACACCCCGAACACGTCAAAGACACGGCGGAGGCCGTCGCGGTGCGAGCAGCTGCCTCTGCGGAGCCGGCCGCGCGCCGTCGCCCTGGTTCGCAGGAGGCCCGTGCCGACGTCGACACGCACCGGCGCCGAGCCGCGGCGGTCGCCGCCGCTGCGGCCAAGGAGCGAGTTGACGCAGCAGAGTACCTGGCGCACGCCAAGGCGCAGCGCCTCCACGCGGAAAGGCGCGTGGCGCTCGTGCGCCAGCAGGCGGCGGCGGACGCTGCCAAGGCGGCAACCGCCAAAGCGGCCGCCACCCACGCGGCTACAGACGCTGCCGAGGCGGCGGCCGCCAATGCGGCCGCCACTCAGGCGGCCGCAGATGCTGCCGAGGCAGCGGCCGCCACGGCGGCCGCCACTCAAGCGGCGGCGGACGCCGCCAAGGCGGCGGCCGCCACGGCGGCCGCCACCCAGATGTCCGCGGCCGCCGACGGTGGCGGACGTGTTGCTTTGGCGCCGGCCGCTGCGAATGTCGACGACGTCCTCGACGTCGTGGAGCTTCTCGACGACGAGGAGCTCGTGGGTAACACGCTGGTCGAACGCGTCGTCGGGCCCGGCGTCCACGGCGGTGTGCACAACGGCCTGCAGCGTGGCCGCCTCAACGGCGGACGCGACGGCGGCGGCCGCAAGGATGGCCCCCGCGCGGGAGAAAGCCGTCGTGAGGATGACGACGACACGCCTTGCAGCCCACCGCTGCCGCGGTCGTCTACCCGGCGCTCCGCACGGGCAAGTGCTGCGATGAAGACCAAGCGGGCGGCCTGGGAGGAGGAGAGGCGAACGACGTCTATGTTCAAGAACATCGACGCCGCCCTCAAGAGAGCAGCCGCAGCGGCCCACGGCGCCGCGACCTCTCCTGCGTCCGCGACGCCGGTCGCGTCACCTGCGGGCACCGCGGGCGACGGCCACACGTCCAACACGACGGCGAGAGCGTCCACCATGGCCACCGCGCCCGCGGCGCTGCCGACCGCGGCGCGGACTGTCGCGGACGGTGCCCGCAACTGGGACGCCGACCTCGAGGCCGCGGACCAAGAGTTGTACGACGCTGAGGCCGCGGGGGAGGAGGAGGAGGAAGAGAACCGCGAGGAGGACACGCTCTACCTCGGTACGCCGCCGCCGCCCCCCCCCCCCCCCCCCCCCCCCCCGCCCTCAGCGTTTCCGCGCCTGTGTGACTGGCCGCCGCCCTCCCCTGCCCCCCCGAGGGGCCGCGCGCTCCTGCTCGAGCTCTGAAGAGAGCGTGGACGTGCGCTTTTGACGAGGTCACGGACACGGTCATGGTTGCTGTTTGTTTTGCGGCCTCATTCTTCTCGTGCCTTGCGCTGTTGTGTGTCTCTTTGCATGTATGTTTGTGCTTCGGTTTATGCGTGCGGTCCTGTTTGCCTTGTTTGCATTTCTCTATGCGTGTGTTTGCGTGTCTTCTCGTCGTGAGGCCAGGGTAGGGTAGCATAGCATGTACTGAGCTGGAAAGGTTTTTTTTCCTACCGTACGGTAGGTTTTTTTTTCCTCGACATGGGCGTCCGTCGCCGTGATTGCTGCATCGGAGCGATCGCCGTCTTGTTCGTCTTTTCGCCCCGACCCCTGCTCTGCGGTGCACAGCAGTGCAATGCGACTGCCGGCTTGCCGTCTGCTTTTTACTTAGCATGACGCTCGTGTTCCTGTATGTACTCTACTGTCATCTCCTTTTCCGTGCCATCAAGTGTGGTGGGTGTGTGCTGCGAAGCACGCGGCCGCAAGTGCCTACCGAGTGGCTGCTGTACGCCACACACTCGTGCTTATCGTCCGAGTATACATAAAACACATGTGCCAAGACAACAAGATGTGTGAGGAAAAAAAAACCCGCAATGCGGGAGGAAAAAAAACCTTTACGCCACTCGTGCAACTACTCATCCGACGTACGGCTGCAGCAGCGCACCGCGCTGACCCCAGACATGCTCTATGAGGTCATCTTGAAGCATCTCATGCTCGTCCTCATCAAGCGCTTGGATACGCGCCGCCAGCGAGTGCAGCAGCGTTCCCTCAGCGTTGGTTGCCCCTTGCATTCCTGGCAGCAGCTGCAATGCAGGCACGTCTCCGGCCAACGGCTGTAGCACGCCGTCAGCATCCACCTCCCCGTCATGGGCGGCCGCCCCGTCATTGGCGGCCGCCTCCCCGTCATGGGCGGCCGCCCCTTCATGGGCGGCCGCCCCGTCATTCGGCTCTTGCTCCCCGCCGTTGACCTCGTTGTCGGCGTCGTCATGTTGGTCCGTCACGCCCGCCGCGCGTCGCTCGTGCGAGAGATACGTGTGCTTGTGCTCTTTAACGTTCATGTTGTGCAGGATGGCGACGGCCATGCCAGCGCGCCGCAACGCCGCGACGGTCTCGAATCGCGCCGGGCGCAGAATGACGTTGAAGCGACATGAGAGCACCGCATAGAGACGCTCGACGTCCTTCCTGAGCGCCTCTTGTAGTCGGTTGTAGGTCAGCTCCTTGCGCGTCGTGGGCCGAACGTGGGGGGTAGCAAAGAAGGGGAAACGAGGATAGATACCATCAGCAAGGTAGTAGAGCAATGTCCGCGTGCGACCGTTAAGGGTGAAGGGCTTGTCACGGGGCGGCCAAGCCCCCGAGACAATGTCATGGTACAAGGGCGAGGACTTCAGTACGTTGAGGTCGTTCTGGCTGCCGGCGCAACCAATGTAGAAGTGGTAGATGTACGTGTCCTCGTCGCAGACCGTCTCGAGCACGACCGTCCGACGGCCCTTGCGGTTCTGGAACTGCCCCGCCAGGGCCGTCGGACAGGCGCGCCATTGCCAGTGCGAGCAGTCGATCGCCCCAATGCAGCCGGGCATCCCGCGCGCCGCGTTGCGTCGCAGCATCTCGTTCAGCTCAGAGTCGTTGGGTGGCCGCAGGTAGTCGGGGCCAAATCGGGCAATGATAAAGCGTACGAACTTGTGAACGGCCACAGCGATCGTGGAGCGACTCAAACGAACATACTCATCACCACGGTCATACGCCTCCCCATACCCGAGGACGCGGATTGCAGCAAACACCTTCTGCAGCGGGTACGCTTGCGGCCGCCCGGTCGCGTTCACCTGCTGCCTCCACCACGGGCGATCTCGCAGCGCCTCGTAAATCTGATGGAAGAGGGCAGTGCTCATACGGAAACGAGTGCGGAAATGGCGCTCCCCGTACACGGGTGGCCGCCCCGACCACCCAAAATAGTCCCGCATGATGGACATCGCCCCCAGGTCGAAATCGCGGGCTACATTGCGAGCACGACCAGGAAAAGAGCCTCCGCGGCCCCGCGGGCTCCGCATGCCTAAAACGCTGCGACGCAGCGCGCGCGCACGGCGGAGAGAAAGGGTCGCGCTTACCGCGAGCATCTCGCCCATGGCGAGGTCGTCCTCATCAGAGGACATGACGGAGTGGACGATAGCCCCGGCGAGGAGGATGGTCGTCACAGCGGCGCTCGGCGACGAGTGCACAACGATGACAGCGATGCAGGCATGGCGGCCGCGACGTGGTCGCCAGCAGTAGCGGGTGCCTCCTAAAAAGCTCCTGCGCCGGGCCGGGTGGAACGGCCACCCCCCCAAAACGGACCCCTGGAGGGCACCCACCACCCCCTACCTGCGAAATCGGTGCCTCTAGAGGGGGGGGGGAGGCCGCAGCACCCGTGGCGACGCTGCCACCTCGCCCACCCCCCCAAAACGGACCCCTGGAGGGCACCCACCACCCCCTACCTGCGAAATCGGTGCCGCTAGAGGGGGGGGGCAGGCCGCAGCACCCGTGGCGACGCGGCCACCTCGCCCACCCCCCCAAAATG
>Ga0209186_1002324_pt1 | contig 13591 bp, 16 predicted proteins | sample SidtaG_FD_187426 | JGI IMG/M metagenome (GOLD analysis project Ga0209186, IMG submission 187426) | Marine algal microbial communities from Sidmouth, United Kingdom - Sidmouth_Male2 metaG (SPAdes) (version 2) | ecosystem: Host-associated > Algae > Red algae > Unclassified | place: Sidmouth...
TGGGCGTGGCGGGCGAGTGACATCCAAATTTGCGTGCAGACTGTTGGCCAACAGGGCACAGGATCGGATCAAATGCGCCGTTGGTCGGCATTGTTGGATTGGTCAACAATCAGCCGCCACGGGCTATGGGCGCACGCGCTGTGTGCTCGTGGCCCCCACCCCCTCTGGCGCACAGTAGGCCCACACAATCACCGACGGGAAACAGCCCGTCGGGCACAGCCGCACCCGGGCCACACCCCCACTCAAAGGCCCGGAAACGCACACAATCCCCGGCAGGAACCAGCCTTCCACGCACTACGGCCTCCGGGCCACGTCCCCTCGCAAAGTCCCGGCAACGCACGCAATCTCCAGCGGGAAACGGCCCGCCGGTCACCATCAGACATCAAACAATCACAGCCACCCATAGTGTCGGCCTGGGGCCCGGCACGACACGACACGACCACCGGCCGATGCGCGGCGCACGCAATCGGATTCCGGCAGATGATTGGTCCACCGGTCCCGGATAGGATGGTGGTGCGCGAAGATGTGTCAACCGCCGTGGCCACCGCTACGTGGCGTCCCGGCTCGCAGACCGAGATTCACACTCCCGGCTTGCCATCATCCGAGCGCGTCGGCTCTACCCTGCCGTCCACCGACGCGAGCGGCCCCATTGTCGTTGACCTCATCTCGGTGGTTGACGCCCCGTCCGGCGCCGTCGACGTAGCCGGGCTGGAGCGGATGATCCACTGCTACACGGGGCTTGCGTCGGCTCCCCTTCGCACCATCGCATGGAGCGCCGGGCATAGGCCTGGCTTGGTGAGCCCGTCGGCAGTGTTGTGCTCTGACTGAACCAGGCCGACGTTGGAGATCTCTTGTCTGTTGTACGCCTCGCGTGCGGCCGCGACGTCGATCATTAGACGCTTATCGGTGGTGTGTGTCGCCCGCGTGATGACGTCAAACGTCTGCTTCGAGTCAGTCAGCATCACAAGAGGCAAGGGTTGGTTATAGATGCGTTCCAGGTCGTGCTTGTGGATGTACTCGGCGTCAAAGGCATCAGCAAACGCGTAAACCTCCCCCGCCATGATGCTCCGCACGATCCGTCGCGCCTTCTTGCTGGAGTATGTCAGCACGTGGCACTTGTCCGCTGCGTCGCACAGGATAACAATGTATCCCAGCTGGGACGACATCTCATCGTTGGAATGGAAGGAAGCATCGGCGAAAACGCGCAGGTGCAAGGACTCTCGCTCCAGTGGCTTGTAGCTTAGGACCATCTCTTTGGTTGACTTGGCGTGCTTGATCGCCTTGTTGATCTCCTTGACGTGCTTCTTTTAAAAGAGAGCCTCCGTCACTTGGGCCGCGCGATTGATGGAGAATCAAAGGTCCGGAAGGCCATGCGTCATCCAGGAAAACGCAGCTCGCGCCCGCACAAAGTCCTCGTAGGCTACCTACAGCAGCAGCCGCGACATGTTGTCAATGTAGACCTTTTGGTCAAGAGCGAAAGACCTCGGTGGTCCCAGAAGTGTCCGCGCGGAGACGCCGATGAACTGGAAGTCGTCCCAGACGCGCGGTTTGGACTAAAACTAGTCTAGGGTGGTCAGGGTCAGGTCTTGTAACTTCTCGTTGCCGCCCATGCACGAATCGTCCGCGCAGGCCCCCAGCATCCCCTCGGGGGCACCACAGTCCATCTTGACGAACAAGGCCGGGTCCCCGGTAAGAAGTTCCATGCCCAAGTCTTCCTTGACGTGGAGCACAAGTATGGCATCCCAGTAGTCGCCTGCGTCTGCGATACCATACAGCGGTTTGCGAAACCGCAGTAGCTTCCCGGCCTCCAGCTCAAAGAACTTGGCGTCGCTCTTTCGCACGCGCACGTACGGCTCCCTTGCCATGGATCCAGCTCCCGTGCCATGGCTTCCTTACTCTGTAGGTACGCCTGGTTGACGTCGTGCGAGAACAGCCGCCAGCCCAGCACCGCACTCGTCGAGACGATCACCTGAGTGGAGCTCTGTCGCAGAGTCGATAGGTTGTGCACAATGAATGGCTTGTCCTTGTCACCGCAGCCCTGAGCGACATAACGTGCCTCATACGTGCCCGCGTCCGTGTTCGGCTCCTTGATCGCATTCACGAATCTGGCGCCAAGAATGTTGGCCTTCGCAGCGACGTCCTCCTCCAGCACCTTGCTCCACAAGCCACGTCGCTTAAGGCCGTCGGCCTCGGCCTGTCTCGCTGCCTCCATCCCCGGAATGGAAGCACGTGGGTCATCAGGTTCGAGGACCTGCGTCATAATGGTGGAGCTCCGCTCATCCTCCTCATAAGGCACAGCGCGGTGAAGAGACGGCGATACGTGGCCTATCTGCCGATACATGCTGTTGACGAATGCACCCGCGGCGGAGATGCCGTCGGCGAAGTTGACGGCGACCGTCCCGGTACCATCGCCAGTGGGATCGGTCGCGCCAGCCGTGGGAATGCCAGGAGGATTGGCGACAGCCACTCCCGGGGCGTTCGTCGCCGTGGACGTTGCCGTCGCACTAGGCTCTTCGTCTGCCGTGGCCGGCGTGATCGGCGGCTTGTACAGCTTGACCTTGTAAACCGAAAAGAGCCTGAGGATGTCGTTTACATTCAGCCACACCAGCTTACCGTTGCTGCCCGCCACCATTTACGGGCCCTCCCATTTCTTGGGGATCTCTCGGTGGACCAACACACGCTTTCAGGGGCCATTATCCTGACCCGCCGCCCTGGGGACACGTTGACGAAACGCCTTTCTCAGCCGCGCCTGCGCTACCATCTTGACCATGGCGGCGCTAGCCTCCCCTATGGCTTTGAAGCGCTTGCGATGATCCAGAAGGTCCGCGGGCTTGACAGGCATTCGGGAATTTACACCAAGCACGAGCGACTGCGGCGAGACACCGGCCCGGCCAGCCGTCTGGTTCATGGCTCAAACAGCCAGGGCGAGCGCAAGATCCACCGGGATGCCTGGGCGGTCCATGCGGATGACACGGAAGCTCTACCGCAGCATCATGTGGTAACGTTCGCCGGCAACGAGTGAGTTGTGGCTCTCAATTCCGGAGTCCAGCGGCTTGATCCTGGCGTTGCGCATCATCTGCTTCCAATCCTGGGATTGCAGGTTCTTTCCCTTGTCTGCGTGCAGCTGCTCGGGGTAGCCGGCATACGCTGAAACCCAAATGCAAAGGAAGGCCTCCCATACCGACTTTGTGTCCATCTTGTTGTGAAAGAACGTGGCGGCGCTGAACAGCGTATCTCGGTCGACACCGTGTAGTACCGAGGTTTGCTCCAGCGTCATAATGTCGATCATCACTCGCTTGTTGAAGCAGATGTCTTCGTCCGGCATGGCCACGCGGAAGCGGCTCGGCTCCTGCGCCAGGCGTTGGCACAGGTCACAGGCCTCGGTAACGTTCTCGAGCTGGCGCAGCGTTTTGGGTGTTGCATGTTCGTCTTTGGCGCGGCGCATAAGCGCGTACAAGCGCTCGGCCTTCGCGTGGTAGAAGTTCTTGTGGATGCGTTGTAGCTCCGGAAACGTGTACAGGATGCTCGAACCCCAGTCCAGGTAGACGTGGCCGAAATTGCGCACCAAAGGCACACTGACGACTTCGTTGATGCACACGAGATGGTTGGTCATGTTGTTGAAGTACATGCGGTAGACGTCCAGGATGTCCAATCCCATCAAGAACGGCAAGTTCAGGTCCATGGAGTTCACGGTCAGCGGTAGGAAGAAGTCTTCGGCGATGGGCACTCGAATGTGCACGATGCCAATCGTCACGTAGCTGCCGCCGCCGAGTCTGTAGCGCCCCAGATCCTTGGACGTAGCCAGCTTGGCGTCTCTGCCAATGGAGGCCAGGTACGCCTTCGCCTGTGAGTTTCCGATGACGGTGCGCTGTGCCCCGGTGTCGAGGCAGGCTCCATGGAACACGTCCACGTCCGTCAGCAGCGTGACGAGCGCGGCGTCCTCCTCCATGTTGGGCGTTGGTGGCGGTCTTTTGTAGCCGGGGAAGGTCGACGGATCAGACCCCCGACTGAAAATTCGAGCCGCTATCTTCTTGGCGACCGAAGGTGTCGCCCACATGGTCTGTCATGGAATAGTAGAGGGCCGCAGAGTCGAGCGGCACGTCACTCTCAGGATCGGGCTTGGTTTGCCCTTCCGTCAGCTCCGTGGGGCGCGAATCCGTTTTGTCGCATTCGTTGACGTTGTCAGCCATCGAAGCGGCTCCGGCAACGCCCTTGTCCGTCGCCACATCGGCCTCGAGGTTGCACCACAGCTCGTAGAGCACCGTGGCCTTCACGTCGGCTGGTGCACGGCGCTCCGCCCAAAAAGCCGCCCTGCGCTTCCACGCCTCCGCTCAATAAATGTCCTTTTTCGGGCAGTGCGCCAGCCGATGAGACGGGTCACCGCAAACAAAGCAGGTCTCATGGCGCGGCCCCCCCCCCGTGCTGTTGTCCATACCTCGGCAGGCCGAGCTTCGGTTTCCAACAGCCGTCTTGGCCACGCCGTACCTTGCCTGTCCGCCGTACAGGACAGTTACGCCAGTGTCCACGTCAGCACTTGATGACGCGAGCACTCGGTCGCGCGCCATAGCGCTGGCTGAATCCTTTTGTAGGGACAGGGCCGCATACAGCTCCCCGAAAAGGTCTCGGAAGCTGGTGTCGTGCGTGTCGATACGGCTGAGGGGGTGCATCGCCCACGGGTAGCCAACAACCGTGCTTCGCAAGACGTTGGTACGGTGCGTGTCGCCACTGAATGCACGAGGCACCTTCTTAGACACATGTGAAACGAGGTTGCACGTCTCCCAGAGCGCTTCGGCTCCTGAAAGGCCCTTGGACACAAAGTCGCTCATGCGTAGCATCTGCAGGAAGTTCTTCGCACGGCCTTGATGTACAGGCGATAGGAAGCACTCACGGATCTTGGCGCATGCCGCTTCGTACGTGACGACCGTCCTCATCACATCCTCCAAGTAGAAGCGCAATGCCTCGCTGGAGAGCAGGCTGTGCAGGAGCTGCAACATGTGCTGCGCCGACACTCCGAATTCGCGGGTCACCAGGTCGTAATGCGTCGTGTAGTCATCCAGAGCTGCTCGGTCTTGCCCGAGAACTTGGCCGACTGGTCCTTGAAGCGGTTTCCCACTTGGTGGGCTCGGAGCTCGACGTTCACCGTTACAGCGGGGTTTTCATACAGGTGCGTGACGCCACCGCCACCGGCGTCACCGTGACCAAAGCTTGGGGTCACGCCACCCACCCCGTAGGGCGCGTCGTTACCGCTACCCTCCCCGTGGTCGACGGCACCGCGGAATCCAGAAGCACGCGCCGCGCTCTGTCCCGGCGCCCGGTTGCCGTGGCTGCCAGCGCTGGGACCAAAGCCGACTCCTTGAATGGCGCCGCTAGAGCTCAGGCCGCGACAGCTCGCGTCGTGCACCCCTTGGCGACGCATGCCACTGCCGCCGAGGCCTACACCGGCTCCATCGCGAAACACGCCGCTGTCTTGGCTGCCGTTCGCAGAGGAGCGCTGGTGAAGACGAGCGTCTTGGCTATAGACTCCGGCAGGAATATGACGTGTCGCCCCATCGTGACGACGCATGCCCGCCTCAGGGCTTGTCGGGGAGAACAGGCGAGCATCTTGCCCACGCATGGTCACCACGGGCGGCACCGTGCCGTCCGTGGCGACCTGACTGCGCTAGTACTTGCGGTTGTCCGCCTCGACCATCTTGATGGCCGCGTCCCGTTGGTCGCCCTCGTACAAGTTGTGCGAGAGCACAGTTGTCGCGCGGACGGAAGTGTCCTCCGTAACGTCCGCCTTCCAGTACTGAGGCCACGTGATCAGGTCCTCATATAGCAGCGGCAGCACGAGCATGCCGGCGTAGAATAGCCGCTCGGGCGGGAAGAGGTTGGCGACCCTGCGCTTGAGGTCATCGCCAAGAATGGGCACCACGCCCTTGGATCCGTTGATGGTGCGGATCCTGCGAACAAAGCCGGCGGGAACGAGCGGTAGGTCGCCGGTGTCGAGGCCGTCCATGAAGATGGGCACGGTATTGTCCATGCCGCTGCCCGCCCTACTGCCCGTGGAGCCCGTCATTGAAGCGAAGACAATCACTCTTCCGTCGCGCGAAGGTAGCCGACGTCGTCGTGCGCACCGACGCAATTGACCGCCCCCCGTTGATGCGCCCAGTCCGGCAGCAAGCCGCCCGCGTGCTGGGGAAATTCAAAGACCGTCCGGAAAGCCCGCTACCAAAAAAACCCTCGCGTGCGTTTGCGTCGTTCACTAGAAACCCCAGGTCCGACGACCGTGGCACCAAACGCCCCACACCAAGCCCCACCGCAGTGGGGGAGGCGCAAAACCAGAAACCGCCCGGTTGTCGGCCCCAAAGCCCCACGACCCGCCTCGCGCGCGCCAATGGCGCGCGCGGTGACAGGGGGGGCATGAGCGCGTTTCGAGTGTCTGTGGAATGGGGTCTCAAGGACATCAAGACGATCTTTGGCCACCTTGACTGCAGGCGGAAGCAGAAGGTGCGGGAAGGGCCGGTCGGGAAGTTGTTTCTCTTGTCTTGTATTCTCTGGAATATTTGTCCTTGAATAAATGCATCGAGAACACATGTGGACAATACCAAGGATCATGCCGCACGAGCCGCAGCACGCCATCACGGCAAGTCGCTGATGACCTGTGATCCTGTTTTCCCGACTGTGGCAACAAAAAAGGCGCGAGCAAATACCCCGTGGCAACACTGACAATACAGGACAGAAGGACCCAAAGGGTCGACCTCCCGAGAGGACCTAGACGGCGCAAAGGCGCGCAAGGGCTAGGACTCGAGAGAGACGCCAAGATTTAGATGGCGAACAAGACGGGGCGGCGCGGGCCGTGGCCGGCGCCAAAGAACAAGACGGAAACAGACGGAAAAGAGAGACGAAATAGTAACCCCGGGCCCGAATAGGGGGGGCTACTTAGGGAAGGACAGCCGTCCCATAGCCCGCAATCCGAAGTACGGAGAGGCGGGTGCAAGTCCCGTCAGGGGCACAAGTACTGGACTTAGCCCCTGCCAAATGCAACACCGACCTGTGCCGCTTCGCTCGTCACCAACAAGGACTTGGGAGACCAGTAGCGGCATGGAAAGTTCTCTGCTCGATGCGTTGCGCTTCAGCGTTTCATCTCCGACGGACACTCCGTCGGAGATGCAACGGTCAAGCGTATGTGTCGCGCGATCCGTGTCACGCCCTTACAACAAGACGTGTACGGGCTGTGCACCTGTTTTCCAGTCCGTAACTGGTCTATCCATCCGTCGGGCACAGTTCCAAACAGACATACAGGCTGAGAAAGTCACTGTTGGGTGGGTCGCGCCTCACCGTGCCATGTCATTTTACAACCAGGGTGCACGAGATACACGAAAAACCCAGTTGGAGCTACCCCCCGGCTTGGTCAGACTACTCAATACCTTGAGGAGACTCGCATTGACCTCCGCGGCTTGCTGGGCCTGCTGGCGCCACAGCTCGAGCTCGGCCTCGTAGCGCTTGTTCTCGGCGGAGCGTGCGTCGGCGGCGTTGGCGATACGCTTCTCCTCAAGGTCCAATCGGCGATTCTCAATCTTCATCTTGCTCTCTTCCAGCGTCTTTAGGGTGTCTGCCAGGTCGTCCTCGCCCGACGCGCTCGGGGGCCGCAACATTTTCTGCCTCTTGGCGGGCTCGTCCGAGTTAGAGCGGTCCTGGTCTTCCACATCCCCCGCCGGTCGACGCGACGGTCGAGTCATAGCTACCGTCCGCGCGTGTTCCTCATCATTGATCATCTTCTTCTCCTTATCAGCATTGGTCTTGCGCTCCTTCTCGGTGCTTCCGTCGCGCGCCTTGATCTCCTCGTCCGCATCGTTCAGCAACTTGTCCAAGTGGGTGACCTCCTCGACCGTCCCAGACCGCTTCCTGGCCTTGTTCTCGTTGGTCCTGTGCGACCGCAGCAAGCGGTCCCACCGGTCACGGCATTATTTCCAGTCGGTGGAGTACACCATGTCCTGGGTCTTGTTCAGCTCCGACGCGACCTGCACAAACTTCTCTGTCTTGGTACCAAACTCAGAGACATGTGCATCAAGGGAGTACACGACCTTTACCAGCTCTACGTCAAGGTGTGACGTCCAACGTCGGGCGGGCGCCATGGCACTTGGCTCGTTCTCGCCGTCCAACGGTGGGGCACTGTCCTTAGCGGGCGGCAGGTCGGCACGAGGGTCTCCGCCCGTTTCCTCGTTCTGGTCAGCTGGTGAAGAAACCCCGGGCTGGTCGGCAAGAGAGGGAGCTGATGGAAAAGTTGGGGTCACAGGGAGCTCAGAACAGTCAGCATCAGCCATGGTGTTCTCGGGGGGTAGGCTCGAGTGAGAGGGGGGGGGGTGCTTGGAGCGGGGAGGAGAGCGATGGCACACGCCGATCAAAGGCCAGGGAGATCAGGTCAGCGATCCTGCCTGCCTTGCCTCGCAATTTCACCCTTCGTCAAAAGAAATCACCCAGTCTTGCGGCCACGACGTGTGGAGAAACAGGCCCCACTCCCCGCATGTGTATTAATAGTATCAGATGTGGGTTCCTGTGTCGTGTTAGGTCAGTTTAGGCTTAGTTCGCCACAAGAAGCCCCACATCCAACAGAAATGCGAGTTGCCGAAGCTCTCTAATGTTCCAGCGGATAGCAGTACGAAGCGAAGGAGTCGTGCCAGGGTGCACGCATGCGCGCAGCCCACGGCCGACCCACGGCCGACAGAAAAGTCGACCCACAGAATCACTCGGTGGCAGGTCTCGTGGGTTTGAGTTTTCTGTATTATCTTACAGTCGTGGACCCACGAGATACCCACGAGATATGCCCACCAATCGACCCACAGAATCCCTCTATTCTCATCGGCATTCTGCGCAGAAAAGCCGATGCCGATACCGATTTGCCTCCAGAAGTGCCGATTTGGTTCCGCGATAGACATGCCAATCGGCAAAAAAGCCGATTTGGCGATGCGATAGACGTGCTGTAAGGAGTCGAATTCTTCACGACTGAGTGCTGCGGCAGCGCGGCTGTTCAACGCACCTTCCGGACCCCTTCACCAACCAGCGACTGCGTATGACCGTGCAACCAGACCACTCGAGTCAAGAAAGCACAGCGATACTCTAGCGGATACGCCATCTTGTGGGGCAGAAAAACACCGCTGCTATGTACTTCCTACTAATCGCATGCTGCTACAAAAATGGCATACATGTCGTACGGTGTATAGCTGGCGCCCAAGCCAAGGTTGGTTGCAAAACACAAGGCATAAAGATACAATAGACACACGCGCGCGCGAGAGGATGACAAATCAGCGAGAGGTCACTTGGTCCAGCGCGGCGAACACTCATATACGCACACACGAAAAAACAGATCGACACCCACGAGCACCCCTGCCGCAATTTATCTGTCAAACCCTTCGACGTGCCACTCCACCGCATCCAAGAGAACACCTTGAAGGCGGGGCGCCATGCGGGAACCCGCACTCTTGTTGACCGCCTCCCGCACGCGGCGGAGCCCAATCTTGGACACCAACCGGTACAGGCCACGGCGCACCGCAATGGGCGGCGCAAAAGCGCCACTGGCGCTGTTCAGCGCGTCGGACGAGGGGGTGCCGCTGCTCCCACCACCGCTGCCGCCAGTCGTCGCCGCCCCCCCACCCGCCGCTGACGACGCCGCCGCCGTGCGGAGACCGTCGGCGGTGGCCGTCACTGACACTGCCGCCGCGATCGTCAGCGTCGCGTCGCCCTCCTCCGCTGCCGTGGCCATCCGAGCGCACCAGGCGGTGAGGGCAGGGAAGTCCCCCTTGGACGCCAGGATCGTCACCACCTCGTACGCCCGCGCCGCGTCTGCCGCACGAGAAAAGCGGGCGGCCAGCTGGGCGCGGCGGAGCCAATCGGCTGCTGGACGCTTGGTCGCAGCCGCCGTATCCTCTGCCGTACGTACCACATTCATGCTCCCAGCAGCGCCGTCGGGGCCACTGCTAGCTGGCGTACCGCTGCCGCCAGACGCCTCCACGTCCGCATCCTCCGTCGAGCCGCCCGTCGGCGTACGCGCCGCCCCGTTGGCAGCCGCCGCATTCACAGACGCGGCTAGTGCCCGAGCCGCCGCCGCCTCCTCTGCACTCCACACAGCCAGCGCGCGCAGGTCCTCGTACATGCTTGTCACCAGATAGTCCAACCACGTCTTGCACACAGCCTTGACTGCGGACGGGGATTGCGCACTACCGGCCGGCGAGCCCGGCCCGTCTTCGTCCAAGTAGATACCGACAGAGGCCACCGGGGTGGGCCGCGCGGCCGCGTCGGGAGAGGGACTTCTCGCGCCGTCCCCAGTCTCTCCATCGGCAGGCGGCCCATCCGACGGCGCGACGACGGCGCCATCTCCATCGGCAGCTGAATTGGGTGTTTCCCCATTCTCCCCGCCCGGAACCGCCGCGGACGACTCGGGGGTGGCACTGACCACGGGGGACGTCGTGTCCTCCGCCACCTCGGGCGCCCCGCTACGAGCCGTGTCCGCCTCCATCACAAAGCTGTCGGACCGCACCAGCAGCAGCGAGTCCCAGCCAATGGCGTCCAAAATGCGCACCAGCACCGCACACACGGCCCGCTCACCGTCGGTCATGAGCTTGGCCGGTAGCTCTGCCAAGAGGTCGTCCACACCGGCAGCGCCAGCAGGCCCCGATGCGGACCCCCTGTCGTTTTTCTCCTCCCGCAAACGAGTGGCAAAGATGCGGGCCCCATCGCTGCCGTCCCCGCTCCCGTGGTCAGGGCTGGACGGCGATGACGCCAACGACGCCGACGTCATCCGCCGCCGGTTCGGGAGGAGGGAGCGTAGGAACGGGTCCAGCTCGGGTGGGGGTAGCTCGGCCGCGTTTAACGCCCGCAGGGCATCCCCGTGGCGCCCGGCAATTGCCAAACAATCCGCAAGGGTGACCCACGCGAGCGCATCGGCGGGCCGCGCATTGGCCCCGGCAATGCCATCGCGGATGGCCCCCGTCACATCCCCCGCACACAGCCGCACACGGGCGGAGAGCGCCCAGGCGGCCGACGACGACGGCACCGCCTCGAGCACCGCGTCCAGCGTTGCCCGAGCCGCAGACACGTCGCCTTTGGCCAGCTGAGCGGAAGCAGCAAACAGGCGCATCTCGGCCAGGTCGGCGTCCACCGCGGTGGGGGCGTCCCCATTCGCACTGCCCTTGTCCCCAGTCGGTACGTCCGTCGGCGGCACGTCCGCCTGCTCCTCGTCCGCTCGGTCTGCAGTGCCCTGCGGCCGCCCCCGCAGCGGAAAGTGCTTGTCGTTGGCAAAGAAGTCCACAGCCGGGTCGTAGCGGGAAAAGTCCTCAAAGTGCTGCGACATGGCCGCCGCAATGCGGCTGTCTGCCGGCGTCACGCGCGTGGCGTTTGTGCCGCCCACTTGCGCCCCGTCTTGGGCCTCGGCGGGAGCAACCGTCAGGCCGGGACGGGCAGAGCCGGCAAACGGCCACCGGCGGACCGTGGACACGGCGGCGACAAGGAGCAACCCCTCTTCCGCGAGAGAACCTGGGAACGGTTGGAACACACGCAGGGCAGGGTACAGGGGCGCCTCCCCAACGGACAGAGCCGAGCGAGCGGCGGCCGAGATGGCCGTCTCTGCCCACAACTCATCCGTCATTGGATGCGCCGCGCCCGCTGCGTCCACCGCAACCGCGTTTAGGCCGCCGGGCAGCGACACGCGGGCAATGACGTCCAACTTGGACAGCGCATTGTACGTGCGGTACTCGACGGAATGCAGCGTATAGCCACCCCCTGAGTACCACGCCGCAGGCGCCAGTCCCGCATTGATGAGGGAGACCACATAGGCAGACACGGCGCCGCCGCTGCTGACGTCCACCCCACGTACAAAGTGGTAGTAACCCTGTCAAAAGCGCAATTCGAACGCAGAGCAATGCAGGTGCCAGAAAACACGAGCGGAGACGGAAAAAAACTGGTTAGTACAACACGCCCACACAATGCCGCCTCGTATCAACGACGAATCTTCCAAGATCCTGACGACAGACACAAGTGACAATCATGTCTGCCGTCCGCGCCCAAAGCAGCCAGACCACGCGAGCACCGACAACCCGCCAGCCAAAACGTACAGAAAAGGAAGGAGCACCAACCAGCCCCCGATAGCGCTTCACCGTATACACCAGATCAGGCGGGCCCAACGCGGGGAAGGACGCAATCGTGTTTTGGCGCGCCGTTCGCGCGCCGTGGCCGGGCTCGCTCGCGCCTTCCGAGTCGACCGGACCATCCAAAACCTGCAGCCAGCCCGAACAACCGCGGCGTCATCACAGAGCAAAGACAGAAAACCACCAGTACCCAAGTTAGTATCAGGGACCACCGGGTCACCCCTGGAGCACGATGGCCACACCACAACCATGGCGAGCAGCGGCGGACAGGGGGACCACGGCCGCCCCGTCGCCATGCCGTCCACGCAGCAGCGCCTGCCGCAAGCGCACCGCCCACCACCCTCGCTACGGACGGATCCGCCGCTCATGGTGCCCGTGCGCGGGTCCCAGCCGCCGCAGACCGACAGCCGCCACGCCGCCGCGCCCGTCCACGCCGCCCCCATCGCCAACGCGGCGGCGGCGGCGCGACGCCCGTTGCCCCCCCACCACAAACCCCGCAGCGACCAGAAGGGAGCAGCAACGTACCTCCACCACCGACACGATAGAGTCAGAGCTCATCGCGACCGCCGCCGGATGCACCCCGCCGCCCGATGCGGCGTCGCATAGACGACCAGCGGCCGACGCCAAGCGCGCGGCGACGCGCTCCCCTCCACGACGACCGCGGGGTGCCCGCACAGGCGCCCCGACGTCCGTCTGTCCGCTGCCTCTAACCACGCAGCGCGCGTCGAGCAGAGCAGTGCGTCGGTCTGCCGTCGGTTGGCCAACGGCCCCGCCGGCCGGTGGCGCTGGCGACGACGGCCGCGCGCCTCCCCGCCGCGGCGTGGTGGCTGCCGCACGGGCTTCCTGTCACCGTGCCGCTGCTGTCAGCGGCCTGCATACACACACACGAGGATTGGGGACAGAGCCACAAAGCCAAAGTCAAACCACCCAACCAAGTAGTCCCTACTGTAGGTGGGTTGCTGTCCAGTCACAAAAAAGGTGACCCTTGCCTGAAACCATACTAAATGCAACTACATAGTTATATGGCACTTAATAAAACTGACAGTATAGTTCCCTGGACTTTAGTCTAGGGTGCTTTCCCACACCCACACGTCGAAAAAAAAGTCTATTTTTCTAGTGCACGTTGCGGGAGTACTCAAAAAAACGTTTTTGGCGGTCCGTTTGGCTCCCTACGCCGTTGGAGGACTTCCCCCGGCGCTTTCTTGACTAGGGGAACATGCGCCAGGGCTGTCCGCATCTTTCTGTGAAGTTGCTAGAGGTAGCGACGTCTTCATCGCCCGTACGGTCTGCGGAAGCACAATCGTGGTTAAAAAGGTACGTGAGGGCAGGTGCGGCGTTTACAGGGTCGTGGGGGCAGGTGGACATGGCCACGAACGGCCATGATGTCGCAATTCCGCGGTAGTTGGCCAGAATCGGGCTCTGGGGGCCCTGTGGGAGACGTCCATTTTGAGTTTTCAAACGGGGGGTCG
>Ga0209186_1002326_pt1 | contig 13586 bp, 8 predicted proteins | sample SidtaG_FD_187426 | JGI IMG/M metagenome (GOLD analysis project Ga0209186, IMG submission 187426) | Marine algal microbial communities from Sidmouth, United Kingdom - Sidmouth_Male2 metaG (SPAdes) (version 2) | ecosystem: Host-associated > Algae > Red algae > Unclassified | place: Sidmouth, United...
CGCGCCACACGTATCCGCGCAAATCGTGAAAATGGCGCGTTATCTACAAGGCATCATCAAAAGCGAATTTGCTGATACCCACCACTACCACTGCACCGACCCCGAAGATTTTAAGAAAAAATACATACGTTACCACAACCTCATCACCCAAGCCAAAAAAGACTCCACCTTTCCCGAACCTGCCTTTTTCGTGGATAGCCAAGACATTTACCGCTATCACACCGACACTTCCCACCACATCATTCCACCCGATTCCAACCCCGCGACCAACGATACTTACCTGCTCTTTTTTCCATTCAAACTACGTCATCTCCAACCTCAATTTACACTCAAATTTCTTGCGTATCAGTCAGAAGGCTACGGCGCGGGATTCGACACCTTTCTACGTGCCTACCTGATAGAGTGGGAGTCGAAAGATTTGATTAAAACATCAACGGGCGAAATCTGTAAAGTCTGGTTGGATGAAAAACCGGATTGGAAACAAAGCAAAACACCCCCACCCAAAGGACCGCCTGAAAAGAAAGACCCGACTTTTTTGGAATTATTCAAACACAACGAAGAACGCATGAATCGTTTTTTTGAATTGCTAAAATCTGATAGACTCAATGCGATAGACAATGAAGAAAATTGGATTTATAATACAAGAAAAAATAGCCTCGTAGCTTGTTTTGAGGCTTTGGAAGAATTAGGATTCATCAAAACATTCAACAAAAGTCAATTGCAACGAGTCGTTGCCAAAAAAATAAAATTCAAGGCAACCGACAAGTTATTTCGCAATCCTACGAATTCTGACGACTATCAAGAATTTTACTCAGTTTTTGAGAAATATCTCACCTGATTTGCCATTTTTTGCCTTTTTCTGTCACCATCTTTTACCGATTGGTAAATGCGGTAATGTTCGGTAAACGGTTTCCTTTTCTTTTGTGCCATCATTAACATTTAAAATGAAAATAATGGCAAAGAAAATATTAACCGAACTCACCGAAACAGAAATCCGCCAACTATTCCGCGAGGAACTCGAACAGGTACTCGCCACACACGACAAGGCGACACAAAGCACCAAGCGGCGCATTGTTTCCTTTGCTGAAGGTTGCAAACACGTCAGCATCAGCACATCGCACGGCTACAAACTCACCTCACAAGGTTTGATTCCACACAGCAAACGCGGCAAACGCATTTACTTTGATTTGGACGAACTCGACGCTTGGATGCTCGCCAACAAAGTCAAAACCGTCAACGATATGCAGACGGAAATTGAGGATTATCTAAAGAAAAACGCCAAAGGATGAACACCACACACAAAGCACCACAAGCGGATATTTCTCAGGATGATTTTGATGATGAAGCTGCACAATTTGGGCAGTCTGGCGATACGCAACCCAGTATTTTTGTGGTCAAAACTGCAAATGAATGGTTGGAAAGAGCCAAGACACTGCCTATTCCCCGCAAGCTATTTGGCAAAATTTGGTATGAGGGCGAACTTTGTATTCTGTTTGCCGATACCAATTTGGGTAAATCCATTCTTGCCGTCCAAATTGCCGACGCGATTAGTAAAGGCACTTCCATATTCGATTTTTCTTTAGAAGCGGAAAAGCAGCCCGTTATTTATCTTGATTTTGAGTTAACCTGCAAACAATTTCAAGGCAGATATTCAAAGAATTATGAACGAGAATACAAGTTTGATGATAACTTTTTTCGGGCAGAACTTGACTTGAGTATAGACCTGCCGGAACACATTGATTTTAGCGATTTTCTAATTGGCAAAATAGAAAAATTGATGCTGGATAAGGATGCTAAAATCCTCGTCATAGATAATATTACTTACCTGAATGACCGTGTTGAAAAAGCCAAAGAAGCCGCACCACTAATGAAGAAATTAAATGCTTTGAAGAAAAAGCATAATTTTTCAATGCTTGTTATCTCACACACACCCAAGCGGGATTTATCAAAAATCATTACGCAAAATGATATACAAGGCAGTAAAATGATAGCCAATTTTATTGATAGCAGTTTCGCTATCGGAAGAAGTATAAAGGACGAGCATTTGAGGTATATCAAACAAATCAAAATACGGAACGGCGAAAATAAATACGGAACGGAAAATGTCATTATTTGCCAAATCGTAAAGCCCGACAATTTTCTTCATTTTGAACAAGTGAGTTATGGCTCTGAATACGACCATCTTAAACAAAGGTCGAAGAAAGACAAGCAAGAATTAGAGGAGAATATCATCGCACTCAACGAAAGTGAACCTGAACTTTCCCTTCAAGAAATAGCGGATAGATTGGGAACGTATAAAATGAAAGTAAAGCGGATTTTAGACAAACACAATAAAAATGAATCGTAACATCGTAACACTTCGTAACAGTGTTACATTTGTTACGAATGTTACGGCAAACTTCAAATCATGCCGACCCACACCCACCGTTTTTCCTTAGATAGTAGTTCGCGCAAATTTCGCTGTGAAGGATGTGGAAAAAAGCGACTGGTACGCTACAAAGACAACCAACGCAACGCATACCTCCCCGAAATCGTCGGCAAATGCGACCGCATAGAGAAGTGCAAATATCACCTCACACCCAAGCAATTTTTCAAAGACAATCCCGATTATCTCCAACAGATTGGCAACAACTGGCGCAAGTCCGACGCATGGAAAAGCACCTACCAAGCCCCCACACCGCAAGCACGACCCATTGATTTTATCCCCGAAAAATACCTGCAAGGCAGCATGAAATATTACGGGCAAAATCACTTCGTTCAATACCTCCGCAGCCTTTTCCACGACGACCTCACCGACCGCCTGATACAACACTTCCACATCGGCACATCAAAACGCTGGAAGGGTTCGACAGTTTTCTGGCAAATCGACCACAAAGGCAACATCCGCCACGCAAAGGTGATGCTCTACCGCAACACAGGCAACCGAACCGACAAAATATCTTTTCCCTTCAAATCCATACTCAAAAAACAAGGCATCCAAGACCCCAACTTACAGCAATGCTTTTTCGGCGAACACCAACTCGCCACCGCAGCACCCGACCAAATCATCAACATCGTAGAAAGCGAAAAAACGGTTATCCTGATGAGCGTCCTCCAAGCTCAATACATTTGGTTGGCGACGGGCGGAAAAAGTGGCTGCAAATGGTACACGCCCGAAGTTGCCCACGTCTTGACAGGTCGCAAGGTCATACTCTACCCGGACTTAGGTGCATACGAAGCATGGTCTGAAAAAGCCCAAGCCTTACGCGCCTATGCCCGAAGCGTCCATGTCTCGAAGTTGCTTGAAGATAAAGCCACGCTGCAAGACAAAGAAGAAGGTTTTGACCTCGCCGACTATCTTATCCGGCGCGATGATAGGGCAGGTTGGGCATTAAGGAAAGGCGGCTATCCTTTGTTTTGGGATGGGTGAAAATGGATAAAAGGGAAAAGCGACTTCACGCAATAGTGCGTGATTTAGTGTTTTTGCCGTTTTTGGGCTACTTTTAAATTTATTTCGCAGAGAGTATTGTAATTAAAGGCGTTTCAGCTATTTTTTTGTGACATCAAAAAAATGACTTAACGTGATTTAGTGTGCGATTTAGTGCGTGAATTAGTGTGTAAGGGGCTTATGCTCTAATTCTAATGCTGATAATTATTCCTTAACTTTACGCACAGTTCAGTTTAGTAAATGACAAAAATGAAAACACCATGAGCAAATTACAACCTACACAAAACCTTTTCGACAAAATCAAAACCCTCGTACAAGAAGCACGGGCGCAAGTCACACGCACCATCAACAAAACGATGGTAGTGACGCATTACGAAATCGGACGCTATATCGTAGAAGATGAACAAGCCGGAGCAGAACGTGCTACTCGCCATAAAAAGACTTTGATAAATCTTTCCAAGTTACTTAATCAAGAATTTGGGCGTGGATTTTCGGTAGATAATTTGCAGAATATGCGCCATTTTTATTTGGTATATTCAAAATACGAGACACCGTCTCGTATTATAGAAAAGGCGAGTTTGAGTTGGTCCCATTTCATATTCTTGTCACGTATAGACAACGAAGCCGAGCGCAAATTTTACGAAATTGAAGCCACAAAAAACCAATGGTCACTACGCGAACTTAAACGCCAATTTAATAGTGCATTGTATGAGCGATTGGCATTGAGTACCGATAAAGACGGTATCAAAACCCTATCCGAAAAAGGGCAAATCATCGAAAAGCCCGAACAGATGATAAAAGACCCTTACATCTTGGAATTTTTGGATTTGCCGACCCGAACTCAATACTCTGAAAGCGACATCGAACAGGCACTTATCGACAAACTGCAAGCCTTCCTACTCGAACTCGGTAAGGGCTTTACCTTCGTAGCCCGACAAAGCCGTATTACCTTCGCCGAAAAACACTTTTATATTGATTTGGTCTTTTATAATCGCATCCTGCAATGTTTTGTCTTGATAGACTTGAAGATAGGCGAACTCACTCACCAAGCACTCGGACAGATGCAAATGTATGTCAATTATTTCGACAGAGAAAAACTCCTTGAACATGAAAATAAGACCATCGGCATCGTGATTTGTCGCCAAAAAGAGGATGCCGTTGTCGAATACACACTCCCCGAAAATACACAGATTTTTGCAAGTCAATACCAAACGGTATTACCCGATAAAGCAGCATTGCAAGCGCAAGTGAGAGCGATTTTGGAACAAGAAAACAAAGAAGAAGATTGACTCAAATTGGTCAACAAGCCGTTGACCAATTTCAAGAAGGTATCTTGACACGGATACCGTGGGGACACAATTTGATGTGTAGAGATAAGAATAATATTGAGGTAGAGTTTGCTATCAGAGACATCAATAAACCTATCGGTGTGAGCGAGTTTCAATTTGCTAAAATCTTACCTGATGAACTCAAACCCAACCTCCCGACTATTGAATAAATAGAACAAGAACTTGGCGGGATTGAAGAAGGCGATGAATAATTGGTAAAAGAAAAGCGACTTAACGTAATAGTGCGTGATTTAGTATAAAATAGTCGAATTTGACCGCTTTGAGAAACAACATAATCAACTCCCCTGATACCGTTTAAAATTCTCCGCTTGCTCAATAATTTCTTGACAGGCTTCGTCGTGTTTTTAAATCTGTATTCAAAAACAAAGCACCAATAAAGCCCTCATCATCGCCGAACTCGAACAATGGAGTGACCGCAAACGTACCCTCGCTATGAATGAGAAACATCTTGATATTGTGTTGGGGCATTTGGTGGACGCGGAGTTAAATTAATATTGATTGATGCTCATAATTGCATCTGAATTAGTGATATGAGGATAGAGATTAATTGATACTAATAATTCCTTCTTCAATCAAATTCAATAAAAATTCTGTACCCAACAAGTTCGGATTATCAGCCAATTCGGTGTGAATGCGTTCTAAACCTTCGTCAATATGAAGTTTAAAATAACGAGGAATTTCTTGACTGGTTTTGTAAATTTGGTATCGCTGGCAAATCAAAGCGATATAAAATGGTAAATTATCACCAAAAAGCACACGTTTACTATATTCTTTACCTTTTGAATCTTGAATGCTTTTGAGGGCTAAAGGTTCGGATTTAGCCAAAGAATAAGCAAGTGCAATACGAGCAATTACATTTTCTGTGCCCAATTGTAACTTGTTGGTTAGTTCGGTGACACGCTGTTTGTTGGCTTCTGATGTTTTAATACTAGAGAACATAATCACTTATTTTTTTAGCTGCCGAAAATAAATCCTTCGACAGTACAGGAACGAATGTTGAGCCATTGCCGTCATTTGTAATAAGGTAAGCCGACTTCACCCTGTCTGCTAATAAGATATATTCTTCTTGGGTCATTTCTTTTTCTAATAATGGGAAAAGTACGACCTGTTTTGAGATATTCGGATAAAAATCCGCGATAATATTTTTGGAGTGTTTCGCATCAAATTTTTGCAAAGGACTATCAATAAATACAGGGAAATCAATATTTGATTCATCCACTAATGCCTTCAAAATGGAGGAGGCATAAAGCTGTTGTTCGCCTTTAGATAGACTGTTTTTCTCAATTTCTACACCTGCACCATCATAAAGTAGAATATCAATAATTCCATCACCTACCTCTACAACTACTTGGCTCACAAAATTTTGCTTGTGCATTAGTGTATTCAAAGAGTCCAATATCCGTTTTTCGAGTCGCGTTTTTTTCTCCAACTTCATTCGTTTGATGAAGTTGTCGAGTTGTGAGATAAGTTTCTCGGCGAGTTTGTCTTTTTCTACATAGCGTTCATTGATTTTTATTTTTTTAGCGATGCTTTCAGTAATTGCTTTTTTGGCAGCAATAGTGGTATGCAAACCGCCCATATTTTGATTTAATAAGGCAATTTGCTGGTCGATATGTTTAATACTACCATCAATATTTTCTTTTTCGTTCCTTATTTTTGCAATAATTCCATCTGTTTCTTTGGACTCTGCATCGCTGAGTCTTCTGCCAATACGAGCGTACTGAATCCGCTTTTCCCTCAAATCTTTTGCAATGCTTTTTACTCGTTTTTGGTAGCTTGTTTGGAGTTGCTGTAGCACCGATATAAACGCATTATATTCTTCACCGGAAAAACTATGTAGCGGCTTGAAGTCGGTATTTCCTATATCTGAATTACTGTTATTGAGGTGTTTGTCAAGTAGTTCGTTTACTGTTTTTAGATAGATTTTTTTGACTTCGTTGGTAATTGCCTCATGCTTAATCTTTTTGGATAGTTTCTTGAAATCACTAAGTATTTCTGTGGCTTTATTGCGGAGTAATTCATTATGTTCGTTATTGTAAATGGCTTGTTCTGCTTCTGTCTGTTGCTTTACCTCTCCTACGAGTTTACCCGCGATAGCGAAAGGGGCAAGGTCAAGTAAATCTTTAAATTGTAGTTTAAGGTCTTCTATTTTTTTGGTGATTTGGTGCTTATCAATTTTCAGGTTATTGATTTCATCCACTGATAAATCGCTGCCTTCTCGTATGAGTTTTTCTTGCAGTTCTTCGGAGCGTTTGGTTTGTATTTCGCGTTCTTTTTGGTATTTATCCAATTGGATTTCACACTCAATTAAATCGTTTTCGAGTTGCTGTAATTCGGTTTTTAGTGTGTCAAATTTAGCTTTGTCGGCTGGCGATGCCGAATTTTGTCTGAATCGCAAAGTGAGGTTTTTAAGGCTTGATTTTAGGTCTTCATATTTTTTGATTCCTAAAACTTCGGAATAGGCTTTACTTAGATGACGTTTGTTGGCAATAGATTTATTTTCAGCCAATGCGACTATTTTTTCGGCATCAAAAAAGAAAAATTTAGCGACTTCTTTCGGCAAAAGAAAATCCTGTACGAATATTTCATTCCCGACTTCTTTGGTGAGTTCGTTCAAATTGCCGTCGATATAGATTTTTAAGTCATCAATGCCTCTTTTATAAAATCCGGTTCGGACGATTTTTATTTCATCACAACGCAAGGTAGGTACATCAATGCCGGAAAAGGTGATACCTACTTGAAATTCATTGTCTCCATTAGCATTTGCCTTATGATTGTGGCAAGATTGAATGTAATTGCCATAGCCTCCGACTTCTGCGATTTGAGACTTGTAATAATCATCTACATCTTTCATCTGCTTGCCATACAGACACCATACCAATGCCGTAAGAAAACTAGTCTTACCATATCCATTGTTTCCCGATAGAATAAAAATATTCTTATCCTTTTCGGGAGAGAAAGACAGTTGATGTTCTCCTTTATAGATTCTAAAGTTATCTATGGCTATTTCCTTAATATACATATTGCTTGGTCGGATATAAGTGTTCTTCTAACTTATTTTCTAAGTCATTTTGTAAACCCCAATTATTCATCAATAATACTTTCGACTTTCGGAGTGATAATAAGTCGTTGATAAGTCGAAAATCATCTTGGTCGTTTTCACAACATGCTAAGAGTAGTTCTTTTTCATACACAACATTTTTGTCGATACTATCTTTAAAGGTAAACTCCTTTCCCATACACTCCTTGTAGATAGTCGGAACATCATACTCAAAAATATTGTCTCTATACCAAGTCACCTGTATGGCTATCAGTTCTTGATTGGTAATAAGTTTGGTATTGTTTTCTTGTTCTTGAATTTCTTTTTGGGCTAATAAAATTTGCTCTAATATGTACTTTCGCCATTTGGGGCGATATGGACCGAGACCGGGCGTACCATTGCGACGAATATCCATTCTGTACTTCTCCGGGTCGTAAGTCGGGCTTTTTCGGTTAATCGTCTCGTATAGGAAGTCACGAATTTCGAGTAAAGGCTGCATCCATTCTTCACCGTTTTCAATAAGTCCTTCCATTGATTTATCTTTTGATACAACGGTACAAACCCAGCATCCGAAACGACTTTGACCACATGAAGGCGTTGATATATCTGTAATCAAGGGACAATCGCCGCTACTGGCATTGCCATAGAGTGTGACTAAATCGCGGTTATTTGCACCCCACGGAGAAGGGGCTGCCAAGAGATATTTCCAGACTTCTTCTGTGATTACATCTTTGATTGGAGGATATACATAGGCGCGTGGCAAAACGTGTTTACGCAGTCGTGAACCCTTGATTTCATGCTTTTTGATACTGTTGGCGCGGTTGGTACTTTCATCTGAACGAGTGCCTAAGAGGATAATCACTTCGCCTTGTTCATTGACTTTATCCAATATAAACTGTGTGGTAGGGCTTATCTTCAGACGTTCTGTACACCACCGGAATTTACTGTTGGGGGCGGGGTAACCCTTGCCGATTAAGTTGACCCAAAAACTGTTTTGGAGTTTTGGGGTGGTTTGGTTGACTGTTATGGGCATGGACTGTTTGACGGCAGCTTTTTCAATACAGGATAAAATATCTTCGATATAATCTAATACTTTAGGGTTTTCTACTAATGTATTGTTACAAACAATATGAACGGGGCGTAGCCGCTTCTTTGGTTCTATTTTAGACAAAGCATACCAAACCAATTGTAGTAACATGGTAGAATCTTTGCCTCCACTAAAACCAAGTATCCATGGTCTGCCACCATCGTCCTCAAAATATTGCTCCGTAATTTCTTGTTCTATTTCTTTTCGGTCAAATGCCATACGCTGTATTTTTAGTCAAATATACGTGAAAATATGCGAAATTGTAACTTTTTTGTTTTAATTGTTTTAATACGAAAACTTTTTGTTTTCATTTAGGTGTTATTATTAACTCTCGGATGTTTCAAGTCTATCAATATTTAATGGTGCTATCATATTGAATTTTATGCGTTTGCATCTCTCATCAACTCCCAAAAAGCTCTATCCTTAATAAAAATAGGTTCACTTCCAGCTAAGTTAATTACGCTGTAATGTTTGTCTAATGATTTAATGTCGTTCATCAATTGTAGGGCGGCTTCTTTAGTGTCCAATTTAAAAAGAGAATCCACTTCTTGTCGTCTTATTTCGTTTACTCGATGCACTATCCACGTAAGGATGTAGGAAGAATAGTCATTACTGGCAGTGGAGAAGTGGCTCAAAAACTGCGTAGAAAGTATCGTACCTACTCCAAATTCGCGTCCTTCTTTCAATATTTTTCGTATCGAAGTGAAGTTTTTGCTAAGGAAATTATCCGCTTCATCTACCAATACCATCTTGTTGAGTTGACGGAAATCACCATCTATTTTGCTATGCCCTGCCTTTTGCATTTGCGAATAAAATAGGTCTAAGGTAATCGCAACTACCAAATTCTGCACACTCTCATCATAGCCTGAAAGATTGATGACCAATACGCCTTCTAACAAATCAAATAGGGATTGGGTTTTGGATGTGTCAGGCTGAAATATCTCAAACTCTTGGAGATTATCCAAGGCAGCATAAAGGCTGTCTTGTGCTACCTTCTCGTCTTGCATGAATATTTCACAGACATCAGCAATTGTTGGTGCGGGGTTCGACCAGCTATCTCTACCTGCCTTATAAATTCCTTTTGCTTCGTATGCCTCCATGATGACGCTGCGTAGTGCCTGTTCTTGCTTTTTACCCAAGCCATAGGCTTGTGCAATAGTCTCCTTTATGGTACTTGCTGTGTGTAAGGGCAATAGGTTCATCGCATTTTCATACACATCAATCGCCAAAGGATTATAGGGCAGATGGTATAAGTCAAAGACCTTAGCATTGGTAGCTTTTACGAAGTCTTCCCCGATATAATCTCCTTTATAATCGAAGATAAGAATACCAATTGGGTTGCCATCTACATTGTGTTTGGATTCTTGAACAAGCTGTGTTACTAAGGATTTAGTGAACTGCGTTTTACCCGTTCCCATTGTCCCGATAATGCCAGTATTTGTATGTAGTACCTTGCTGGTGGTACTTGGATGCCATTTTACAGGTTTTTTCGAATTAACGTTGTGTCCAAAAAGTATCTCTATCGGACGGCTTTCAATGACTTCTTCTATCATAGGTTTTTCATTTGGTACAGTGGGTTGTGTACGTTCTATTTCAAGTGTTGGGCTGTTAAGATTGGCTTGCTCTGATACCTCTGATGCTTGTGGTGAATTATATTGATTGCCCAACAAAAGTTCACGATTTATGTTATTGTCCGTTTCTATAAATTCCTGATACCAAGTATCTATGTCTTCGCATAAGAAGTTGTAACCGTCTTCTTCTAAGAATTTGAATACAGTAAGTTCTTCATCTTCTCTTTCTATCGTTCTTCGGAAGTGGTCGCCACCAAAAAGCAAGATGGAAGAAGTGCCAATAAACTCTTTTAGTGTATGTATTTCAAATTCATTATTGAGTAATTTATCCCTGTAAGCATACAATACTTTATCCCACTGATGATTTTGGTTAGTCCATACTTGGTATAACTTCAATTTTTCGGCAGTAACTAAGGCTAATTTTGCAAAGAAGTTCTTATGTAGGGCTGTTTTGAAGTTTGAATCATCTTCTTCCACTATCAAAAATTCTTCCAGCAAACGGGCTGTATTTTTGACTTGTTCTTTTGCTTTCTTAATAACGCCGAGTTTGTTCTTACCTATTTTCACTTCGATTGGATGAAGATACATTTTTAGCGATTTTTCTGATTTTTCTAAACCAATTAGCAACAAATCATCGCTATGAATCCCAGCTTTACCCAAGTTTTTTGCAGAAAATAATCCGTCCGATTTACTCAAACCTGCATTACCGGATACTCTGAGGACTTCTTCCAGAGAGGTGGGAATCCATACTATATCAGGATGACTATATAATGCCAACATTGCTTTTACTGCGGATAGAATACTGAGTTTTTCGTTCTTGAAATTTGGATTATTCTTCGCTACCATTTTTAATAGCCAATCGCCATTAATTGTGTTGAAAAGATTGATGGTCTCTAAGGTATTTATCTTATCATCTTTTAAGCCTTTTGATTTCAGAAAATCTTCAATTACGTATTGGTATTGCTCGGTTTTCTTTGTAACCGTAATCGCATCGTAGCCGCTTGTATTATTATATTGGTCGCTATAATGAATGATGATAACATTGTCGTTTTCTTTGAAAAAGTTAAGCCCTACTCTCGGTTCTATAAATGTAACCCACTGCGATTTTGCATAAATATTCTCTAATGATGCCTTTGTATTGAAGTCCACAGTCGAACATAAGGCTTTGTCGCGTTCATACAGGTCATTGGTCATTACGACTCGTCCCATCGCATTACAAGCAATGGCTGTTTGTTGCAAAAGTGTTTTTTCTGCCTTGAGTCCTTTGGTACTAAATCCGGTGCGATAGGATTGGTTATTATATTCAGAAGTGAGGTCAGAAAACAAACCGTTTAATGCCATACCTGTCGGTACATTTTCCATTACATTCTCGCTATATCCTATTTTTTCTTGGTCAAAATGAAAAAAGGAAATATGGGCATAGCTTATATTTTCTTCGTTTTTTGTGTAGAAATGAACATTTCTTCTGAAAGCATTCAATAAATCATCTGCATCATATTGGGGAGTTTTTGAGAGTTTTAGTTTCAATTCTGTGTCCTTATCAGACAATTCTTTTGCATTTTGGTAGAAAGTCAGTTCTTCAAATTTTGTTACCCATTTATCAGAACCATAGATGCTTACATCAATACAAGGAAGTTGGTTTATTTTCTTAGTTGCTTTTAGTTGTTTTTCATAGAAATCAAAAAGTCCTTGAAGTACCTCTTTGCAGTCTCCCAAATTGAATAAGTTGATGATAATGGGAGATTGAGGCTTGATGAATAGATAGGAAAAGTGGCTTTGAAACTCATAGAGTTTATCATTGACGAGCTTTCTTACAAATTCCTTTGATATACCTTTTTTAAAGACTTTTTTATTGTTGTATTTCATCCATTCAGGGGCAGATGAATCTTCGGTAGGTGAGTAAATAGCCTCATTTCCCCATTTCAGAAATGGCATTAAATTAATAGGGTTCAAACGTTTCAGAATAGCATCATAAAGTTCATCCTTCCCCACTTCTTGATTTAATGCAATCTGATAAGCTAACATCAAGGGATGCAAAGGTGATACATAAATATCTCTATGTTGATGTACTTCACACACTAAACCAAGTTTGGCTAAACTATGCACACTTTGAGACACTTCATTATCGTTGATTTCTGCGACAACCTCTAAAAACACCTTGATATATTGCTCCGATAGTTCAAGATAATCGCCTGTCAATGGAGTTAAGCTGGGGAGTCTTTTCTTGATTCTGTATGCTTCTACGAGATTGTTATGTGCTGATACAAGCCGTTCCGGGATGTGTTCAAGTTCGTTATCTACTAATTTACCTTCCAAGTCAATATGCCAACTCATTGCATCCGATTCAATCAGTTGGTTCTCCCACTTTAATTTTTGGCGCAGATCACCCGATACGGTGTATTCTTCCGAATCGCTCAATACCTTTATAGTTTCGTCATCAGTATCTTTTGAGCTTATTTCTAAATAGTAGTTTTTGCCAAGTTCACGTTTATTTTTCCATAGTGCTAACCCTGTTATGGGCTTTAAAGTTGGTTTTTCAGTGATTAGGTTGAATGGTATAACTTCCTCTCCAATACGAAGACTGAAAGTTGTTTTTTCTGCTTCGTAGTCATCCTTAATATTTAATTGAAGGGCAGTTTCGGCATTTGGAATATCGAAAATTGTTCCTTCTTCGAGTGTTTCTGTTTGTTTTTCGGGGGCTTCTTTGTTGAATATTAGAGGTTTATCACCATGTTTTAATTCAAAACATTTTTTCTTTTTATCAATGATAAACACTCTCTTGATAGATTCGAGGTAATGTGGATTACATTTGTAAATTAGTATCTTGAAGATGAAATTCTTTTTTGAGTCATTATCATAATACTGAAACCAACGATAGTTATTATCAAGTTCATTTATTTCAACATTAATTCTGGAACCGAAGGTAGAAATACTTAAACCCGAACCATTTTCATCTTTTTTTACAATGCCTTTACCTACATTTCTACTGAATTTTAAGGATAAGGAAATGGGGTAAATGCCCATTGGGTTGAATAGAATAATATTGGTGTTTCTCTTTTTAGCACCATATCCATCAGCCCGTCCAAATACATAGTTATTATCAAGATTACAT
>Ga0209186_1002327_pt1 | contig 13580 bp, 15 predicted proteins | sample SidtaG_FD_187426 | JGI IMG/M metagenome (GOLD analysis project Ga0209186, IMG submission 187426) | Marine algal microbial communities from Sidmouth, United Kingdom - Sidmouth_Male2 metaG (SPAdes) (version 2) | ecosystem: Host-associated > Algae > Red algae > Unclassified | place: Sidmouth...
TAGGCATATCACAGAATTTTGTAATCAACTAAAAATCAGTGCATTGTTTCTCCGATAGCTATCGGAGTACGAAACTCAAAAAGTTTAGCAAACGGGATACTTAGAGATGTGGGGTATCAATAGATTTCAAAAATGTCCGACGACTTGTGCTTATCCCGACGAATGACGGGGTTTATTCTCTAATTTAAAACATATTACAAAAACGACTTTTAGTTCACCCTGATTGACTTATTAAAATTGTTCAAAACATTTTAACAAGAACAAAACATCAAACTTTTTCGTTCGTATTTTCTTCCAATCATCTACATATCACTCCTCCATCAATTGCTCCACCGCAACCGCCCGTATCAATGCCCGCGCCAATGTCCGATTCGCATCAATTACCGGAATCGCAAACTCAAGCTCCTCCCCCACCCACGGTAATTCTGTACAAGCCAACAGCACCGCACTCACGCCCGACATACGCGCTGCGGCTTGTTCAATCGCTTGTTTGTCAGCAATATTTAAATCACCTGTTTGTTTGATATTATAAATGGCATCGTGTACTGCTTTGCGGTCATTTTCATCAGGAAATCTCAGTTTGACGGAAGAATTATTGAATGTATTTTGATAAATTTTCGTTCCATAAGTACCCATTGTGCAGAGTACGCCTACGGTTTTATTGGCAAATTTCCTTTCCGTTTCTTTTTTTACTTCATTGGGTAAATGCACGATTTGCGGCGCGGGATTTCGCATTTTTAATTCGGCTTCAAATACATCGAAAATCTTAGGTGAATGAAAGGTATTACACGCCACGCCCAACACATCAAAAGGATAATCACGTATCTTTTCCACCACACTAATTGCCGGATTTTCATCAAATTTTCCCAATAAAAAACTTGTCCTATCCGGTATGCCGTTACTCAATGATAAATGCACGATATTCAGATGGTTTTTATCAACATCCGCCATCGTATTCAGATAGATTTTTTTGTTGACATCTATACCGCCAAGCGGTCCCATACCACCGATAATTCCAATTCTTTTTTGCTTCATTTTTACTTTCTTTTCCTTGCCGTAGTGTATGCCTCCGGCTTGCGCCCTACAACAGATGCGCCTCGCTTGTGCATGTAGTACGTGAACGCAAGCCGGAGGCATTACGCTACGGTTTTATCGAAAAATAAAATTCGACATTTTTATTTTATTTTGAAATAAAATTACTAAAAACAAAACATGTTCGCTATCTCATTTTACATTCAAAACTAATAAAAAAATCTTATCACGCAATAAGAATTTCAATCATTTGCCTATCTTTAAGCTGTTTTTCAAACTACTAAATTATAATTTATCGGCAGTTTATCCGTACAAAGTTCGCAGTTCTGACGCAAGGTAATTTCATGTTCAAGCGGCAGGCTGCGAACTGACCAACCGCCGACTCTGTTAAATTCACATTATGAAAAAATCAACTTTACAATTAAAATTACTCCATGCTGTTTTGTTTCTACTGTGTGCCTATACATTAAGCGCACAATCAGGAACGCTAACAGGAAATATCTCTGACCAAGACGGTCCACTCATTGGTGCTACCGTTGAAATCGTGGGAGAAGGCAAGGGAACTGTCACCGACCTCGACGGAAATTTCAGTATCAACCTTGAGCCGGGAGACTATACTTTAGAGGCGAGTTATGCGGGTTATGAGGCGATACAAAAAACTATTCGGGTAGCGAGTGGAGCAAATTCATTGGATTTTTCCCTCGCGGCGGGTGTCCTTTTGGGCGATGTCGTGGTGACGGGTACACGCGCACGACCACGTACTGCAATTTCTTCTGCTGCGCCGATTGACAATTTTGTAGGGGCAGTCATCGAGAAGCAAGGCAACGGTGATTTGACCGAAAACCTCAAGAACGTTGTGCCTTCCTACACCGCTACGCCACTGACCGGCGACGGTGCAGCTTTTGTGCGCCCGACTTCTTTGAGAGGTTTGCCACCTGACCAGACCTTGATACTCGTCAACTCGAAAAGAAGACACCGTTCTTCACTGATTGCTCACTTTGGGGCTGCCATGAATGCAGGCGCACATGCCGTTGACATCGGGCATATTCCGAGTATTGCGATTAAAAATTTGGAGGTACTACGCGACGGTGCTGCGGCTCAATACGGTTCGGATGCGATTGCGGGTGTATTCAATTTTATTTTGAAAGATTCGAATAGGGGCGCAGAGGCGCAAGTACAAGTCGGGCAGTGGTACGGCAGAAATTATGGTGCCGAAACGGACTACAAAGTAGCCATGAACTTCGGTATGCCACTCACCAAAAAGGGCTTTTTTAATATCAGCGGTGAATATACATTCAATGAAGAATTGAAGCGCGGCAACCAACATGCGGCTGCCATCAACTTGGAAGGCGCACCTGACCCTGTGATGAACTGGGGACGCCCCGAAAGCAGCGGTTTCCGTTCGATTTGGAACGCAGGTATTGAAGTAGCACCTAATGTCGATTTTTATTCCTTTGGTAATTTTTCCGATACTTATGGAAATTATAGCTTCTTTTTCCGTTCGCCCAATCGTGGGGGCGTTTTGACACCTGTGCCGATTAATCCGAACAATCCGTCGGAAGGCAACTTTAGTTGGGGTGATACGTATCCGCTTGGGTTCACGCCGCGTTTAGAGGGTTTTCAGAAAGATTTTAGCTCCGTAACAGGAATTAAAGGTGACTTGGGCGCAGGTGTCAACTACGATGTAAGTGCTTCATTTGGTTACAACAGAATCAACTATATATTAAACGGAACCCTCAATCCTTCGTGGGGACCGCTTTCTCAACAAAACTTTGAGCCGGGTGATTTGCAGCAATTTGAACGCAATTTGAATGTGGATTTATCCAAAGAATTTATGGAAAAAGTCAACATAGCCGTCGGCGCACAACGCAGAGCCGAAGTCTATACGATGTACGAAGGCGACTTTCAATCTTATGCCGCCGGACCCTGGGCAGGTGTCGGAAATTTGATTGACCCGATAGCAACAGCAAATGATACGGCGGACGTATATTACAACGCACCCGCTATCGGCGCAAACGGACTCGCAGGTACGAGCAAGCGCGACGCAGGTGCGTTTGAAGGAAATAGTTGGGGTGCTTATGCGGATATAGAATACGATATTACGGATGCCCTTTTGGTGCAGGCTGCATACAGACATGAGGAGTATAAAGACTTTGGTTCGGCTGATAATTTCAAAGTCGCGGCTCGCTATACCGTAGCCGATTGGTTGACTTTGAGAGGTGGATATTCTACTGGTTTTCACGCGCCTACACCCGGTCAGGCGAATGTCGTGACCATTACGACTTCCTTCGACGGTGTAACGGGAGAGCAAGTACAGGAGGGTACAGTCAGCCCGACGAGTGAACTTGCGATGAGTCTCGGTGGAAAAGAACTTGTACCGGAAACTTCTCAGAATATCAGCCTCGGTTTGGCTTCGCGCATCACCGACGACCTTACTTTGACGGTGGATGTTTACCAAATAGAAGTGGATGACCGCCTCATCAAATCTAGAAGTTTACCGATTCAGAATGACCTGTTTTCTGAATTAGCTTTTTATACCAACTCACTGAATACCAAAACACAAGGCTTGGATGCGGTAGCCTCTTGGCGCGGAAAAGACACCGATGTGAGTGTTGCCTTCAATTATAATGCAACTGAAGTACTCGGTCAGAAGCAAGTCAACGGTGTAGATCCGGTATCTGAAAGTACGATTTTTAATTTGGAAAATAACCTGCCTAAAGTTCGTGCAAATATATCGGTAACACACGATTTTGGTGTCATCAGCGGTTCGGTTCGTGCCAATTATTACGGCGGTACGATAGATGAAAGAGGCTTACAAGAAGTGGTCAGCGCGACAGCTTTGGTAGATGCGGAGATTGTTTATCCTGCTACGGATCAGCTGCGCCTCATCTTAGGTGCCAATAATCTGCTCGATACCTATCCCACCGAAATTGATACGAGAGCATCACAAGGCATGCCTTTCCCGCGTCGTACTCCAATTGGGTATCACGGAGGGATGGTTTACTTTAAGGCGGTTTATAAACTATAAATGAGTAAATGATTGTATGAGTAAATGAGGGCTCTTCTGCATATTTTACGGAAATTATATTTGAACTTATTTCAATGTCTTCGCCAAATTATGAATTTTGAATGACAAATGAATTTAAATCTTATTTTATTTTTTACTGATAATTAATCATTAATCATTAACAAATTATACATTTTTTATCATTCAAAATTTTTCATTCAAAATTCAAAATTGGCAAACACATTGTTATTTATTTATTATAAAATACCAAAATTTGTTTTTAAAAGGTAGTTTGGGAATCGGTATAAGTCGTCGGACATTTTAAAAATCTATCAATACCCCACATCTTTAAATACCCCGTTTGCTAAACTTTTCAAGTTTCGTAAACGTAGGCATATCACAGAATTTTGTAATCAACTAAAAATCAGTGCATTGTTTACGTTTACGAAACTCAAAAAGTTTAGCAAACGGAATTACTTATTTTATTTTTTTATTTAAAATTTTCACGATACATAAAGCATCTAATTGTCAATAAAATACAAAAATGCTGTTGCCTGCCATTTGTAAAATGCCAGCCAACTCGCGCAACCGAAAAAGATGTGGGGTATCGTTAGATTTTTGAAATGTCCGACGAGTAGGCATCTACCTCAAAAAAATAAAATTAATACATATATAATTTTCGTAAAATATACAGAAGAGCCTAAATGAGTAAATAGCTGCTTGTTTATCAATTGTTTATGATTAAAAAATCTGTAAGACGCTAGAAGGTATCTTACAGGTTTTTTTTGTTTTATTTTGGTGAAATTATTCTATTATTCAAATGAAAAAAATAAAAATAGACTTCATTTTATTTGATTTAATTGGGACGACAATTAAAGACTCGAATGGCGGTACTTCTCTTATTATAAATGCTTTCTATGAGTCATTTCATTCAAATGGGCATCAAATCAGCTACGAATTACTTAACCAACAAAGAGGCAAACGCAAGCGCGAAGCGATTCAACATATATTGTCTCACGAAGGATTGGACGAGAGATTGACGGATAAAATTTATGCGAATTTTATTGACTCGCTGAATCAGTCTGTACATCATTTTTCGGAAATGGAAGGCACGTCGGAAGTATTTAATTTTGCCAAACAAAAAAATATAAAAGTCGGTGTAGGAAGTGGTTTGCCCTTAGATTTTATACACAATCTATTACCACAAGTCGGTTGGAAGGCATCGGATTTTGATTACATCAATAGCTCCGGCAGCTTCCCCGAAGGACGACCCAATCCTGCCATGATTTTGGATGCCATGCAAAAATTGAACCTGACCAATCCACAAAAAATTCTGAAAGTCGGCGATACCGTCGTAGATGTGCAAGAAGGCAAAAACGCCAATACCCTCACCGCTATGGTACTGACCGGAACGCAAGGCAAAGAAGCATTGGGCGAGCTTGTTCCTGATTATATTTTTGAGAGTGTGAAAGAGGTAATGAAGGTGTTGTGAAATGTAAAATGTAAAATAATAAATGTAAAATGTAAATCCCGATAACTATCGGGATTTACATTTTACATTTATTATTCTACATTTTACATTCTGAACTTCTCCAATTCAGCATCGAATATCTCTTGGTAAGTGCCATCTTTTTGTCGGAGATTAAGCCATTGGTCAATGTAGGCTTTAAAGGTGTGGTCGCGGGGCAACAGGTAGCCCATTTCAAAGAAATTGAACGGCGCGTCGGGGTTGACAGCATCGAGTTCAGGGTGAATTTGTTGTTGGACTAATGTTTCGATGGCATCCGTTACCATGAGGTCGGCTTCGCCATCTACTATTCTTTGGAAAATGGTTAAGTTATCTTCGTTTTCAATAATCGTAGCCTTCGGAAAATTAGCTCTCGCAAAGGCTTCATTCGTACCGCCCGGATTGACAATGACACGCACACCCGCCTGATTGATGGCGGCTAATGATTGATAGTTGCCCACATTTTCATCTCGCGTAATCGCCGCTTTTCCACTCGATAATAAAGGAATACTAAACAACGCCTCACGCTGTCGCAGCAGCTTTATCGTAATCCCACTCATGCCAATATCAAACTTATCTGCCGCCAAGTCGGATAGTAAATTTGACCAAGTGGTTTTCACAAATTGCACTTCTACGTCCAACGATTCCGCTAAGTCTTTTGCCAATTCAATGTCTATGCCTTGATAGCTGTCTGTGCCGTCCGATTGGTAGGAAAATGGAGAGAAATCGCCCGTTGTGCCTATGCGGATGATGCCTTTTTGAAGGATATTATCTAAGGTGGAAACTTGGACGGAAGTGGCAGTAGCGATGCCTTTTTTTTGTATTAATGTAGGCGTACAGCCGATGATGAATAGGCTGCATATTAGTGTGATGAGTAATGTTTTTCGTATCATTATGTGTTGTGTTTATGTTCTTTGGGTCATATTTCGTAGCACTTTCATTGTTTTATCCGCATCTTTTTTATCCACAAAAATATGGTCGTGATAATAGCCCGCAATAACATTACAACTGATATTATTTTTGCCCAATTCGGTAGAAAAAGCAGCCGTCAAACCCACAGCTTCCAATGAAGAATGAATATTCAAAGTGATCCACGCTGCCACAAATTCAAAGGACAATCCGAGTCGTTCTGCGTCTTTTTTCGCCAACACCACTGTTATCCCTTCCTTTTCTTTCATTTCACAAATCGTGATTTCTCTTGGTATCGTGGCTGTATTGGAGACGCTTGCGAAGACGTACCCGCCTTCATTTAGCACAGGCTCCATGTTGGCTATTAATTTTTGTAAATTTGTTATGCCTGTTGCTTGTTTCATTTTTGTTGATTTGATTTAGCCACTAAAAATACTTATTTTTGAGAAAAATACAGTTATGAATACATTAGAATTAAAAAGTGAGTTGCATCGTATGATTGTAGAGACGGATGATTCGGGGGTATTGGAGCAAGTTAAATCTTATTTTACGGGCTTAACTTCACAGGAAAACGATATGCAAATGATTTCAAACAAAGAAAGGGGATTGATAGAGAAAGGCATGGAAGACATTGAAGCTGGATGAGATTAGAATGAAACATTTTACCGAAAAAAACGGAAAAACACGTTTCAGAAAACTGTTCCGACACATGAAGTTACTCCTTCGTTATACAGATGAACATCATGTGCTGATTGATGAATACGACAAAAGGGCTAAAGCACTTGATTGTACTGTGGAGGAGGTGAAGTTTCCACCGGGGGCTTGGGCGGAGTTGGAGTTTAAGTGGTGAGGGCTAAATTCAAGTTTCAAATACATGACATTTATTTATTTTTGTTTGTTCATCGTCACGTTGGGATAGAGTAGCAATGCTCTATTCCCCTTTAATCAAATTAAAAAACGTCACCGCCCCTTTTACACAATTTTCCTCATCTACGACGGGTGCGTAATTAATCGGAAAACGCTGCGCTTTGATGTGCTTGAGCATTTCATTGACGGTATAATTTTCTTGTATGGAAAACGGGGTCGTGTTAATCATTTCCTGAACGGGAATATCATTGAGATGGTGAATATTTCGGATGAGTGCACGGCGAATATCCGCATTTGTGATGATACCAACCAATTTATTTTCATTATTTTGAATCATCACAAAACCTGCGCTATACTGTTCAATCGCACTTAGAATTTTCAAAAAATCCAAATCGTTTTCTTGTAAAATGGGCGCTTCGCCATTCGTCAACATAAAATCACGAACGCGGTATTCGGAAGTAAAATTTTCGCCTTTCAAATCCAACATCGCCGCCCCCAAATAATCCGCCTTAAACAGGTACGATCCCGACACGACAGACGATACACCCATATTGCGGAGTATAAAAGAAATTTCTGCATTCACGCCGCCATCGACGTGTATTTTTTTTTCGGGAAAATGCTTGGAAAACGCACGTATTTTTTTAAAATTGGACTTGTTGAAACGTCCGCCACTTTGCCCCGGTATGGTTGCCATCATTAAGATGAAATCAAAACGATTTTTATAAGCCTCAAAAGCAGAAATAGCTGTATTTGAGGTGATTGCAAGCCCTAATTTCGATGTGATGGTATCGGGAACTTCAAGTCGTTTGAATAGATTTTCATATTGAAAAGTGACGTATTCTACGGGTGTTTTTTCCAATAAAGAAAAATATGCTTCGGGCTGCTCTGAAATGATGTGAAGGTCGATGGGTTTGTCGCTTATTTTTCGGATTTTTTCAATATCCTCAAATACACGCGGGTCGTCATTGCAATCAATATGGTACATATCAATGCCGTGTTCGTCCAACTCGCGGACGAGGTCGGGCAAAGGTGCATTTGGGCGGGCGTATATGGAAGCGGAAATTTTCATTGATATGTTGCACTCCCGTAATGACTGCTTTACAGGTTAATCGCGAACTCGTACAGGCGATTTTAATCGCCATGTGATTTTATTTTTTTTATTTATAAAAAATTACAAATCAAAAAAATACGAATTTTAATTATTGTTACATAGCGATTGAAATCGCCTGTACGGTATTCGCGGTCAGCCTGTAAAGTAGTCATTACGGGGCTGTCTTTGAATTTTTCTTATTTTCAAGTAGTTGTTTTCGTTGTTCGCGCAGTTGTTCGACCGTAAAAAACGCTCCGTTTTTTACTCGTTCTAAGGCTTCTCCAGCCTGTTTTCTAAATTCTTCCACACCAACAGGCGTACCGTCCATACGATAACCAATGATTCCTGCTTTGTAGTCAGCTATCGAATGTTGTATATCTTCCAATACACTAATATGGTCAATTTCACATATTTCTTTGATAATGTCAATTTTTAATTTGGCTAAACTCATGTTTCAAAATTACACTTTTTACAACATATTTGTATGTAATTTACAAGCAAATCCAACAATTTTTATCAAATCTGACAATTCTACGAATAATCCTCTTTTCAACTTGACAACCTCACTACAAACCCCTAACTTTAGCAATGATTTTAATTTGAGGTAAATTGTTTTATTGCTGTGTTGTTTTATTGTTGTTTTTCTTTCCTTCATCATCATTTTCAAACAATAAAATAGTATAATAATAAAACTATTCATTTATGCGCTCTGACTTTTTGACGTGTTTTGAGGAGACAAAACGGCTGTTTTGTCCGAAAAAAATCACATTTCCTATGATTTATGCGGTGGCATAGTAGTTGAATACGAATGGCACAGCTAAATTTTCATGGCTTCATGGTTCAATGGTTTCATTGTCTCATTGCTACATGGTTCAATTGTTTTGTGCTTGCATTTGTTTTTTTTGAAATGTAAACCCACATAATAATTTAACCATGAAACAATCGAACAGTAAAACAATGAAGCCATGAAACAATGACACCAAACGAGGAATCTACACATGAGTATGTTTGAAGATATATTATTTCCCCAAAATTTTGATGAGGGAGTTGAGTTTATGCCTTTATTTTCGATTGGAGATGAAGAAGACGAAGAGATTGAACTAAGTGGTGATTTTGATGATTTACCCCTGCTTGCGCTCAAAAATACAGTGCTGTTTCCCGGTATTGTTATCCCGATTACAGTGGGGCGCGACAAGTCTATCAAAGCCATCAATGAAGCCTATGATGACAAACGCTTGATAGGAGTCATTTCGCAGCGCAGCTCAAAAATCGAAGACCCCAAAATGAGTGACCTCTTTCAAGTGGGTACTTTGGCGCGTATTATGAAATTGCTCAAAATGCCTGATGGTACAATCACGGCTATTTTACAAGGTCAAGGGCGATTTGGTCTGAAGCATATTACCCAAACCGACCCATTCCTGATTGGGCAGGTAGAAACCTTAGAAGACATTGAGCCTACCAATGAACGCGAATTTAAAGCTATCACAGCTTCTATTCGCGATCTAGCTAAACAAATTATTGAGCTTTCGCCGAATATTCCCTCCGAAGCGGCTGTGATTTTGCGAAATATCGACAATAATGTTTTCCTTCTTAATTTTATTGCTTCCAATCTCGGTGTCAAAATTGACATCAAACAAGCCATTCTGGAAATCAATGATTTGGCGAAAAAAGCAGAGATGATTTTGGAGCAAATGCACGGCGAACTTCAATTGCTCGAACTCCGCGACCAGATAGAAACGAAGGTACGTGGCGACCTCGAAAAACAACAACGTGATTACTTCCTCAATCAACAACTCAAAACCATTCAGGAAGAACTCGGCGAAGGAGGCAATGAACAGGATTTGAGGGAATTGGAACTGCGCTCCAAGAAAATGAAGTGGTCGAAAGAGGTTGGTGAAACTTTCGATAAGGAAATGAAAAAACTCCGCCGTATCAATCCCGCAATGGCAGAGTATTCGGTGACACTCAATTACTTAGAGTTTTTACTCGACCTTCCGTGGAATCAATTTACGAAAGATAATTTTGACCTTAAGAAAGCCCAAAAAGTACTCGATAAAGACCATTTTGGACTTGATAAAGTAAAGGAACGTATCATTGAGCATTTGGCAGTATTGAAGTTGAAAAATGATATGAAAGCCCCGATTATTTGCTTGGTCGGACCTCCCGGTGTTGGTAAAACTTCGCTTGGAAAATCAGTGGCTACGGCACTCAAGCGTAAGTACATCCGTATGTCGCTTGGTGGTTTGCACGATGAATCAGAGATTCGCGGACACCGCAAAACCTATATCGGCGCGATGCCCGGACGCATCATGCAATCGCTCAAAAAAGCGAAAACTTCTAATCCCGTTTTTATACTGGATGAAATAGATAAAGTAGGAAAAGATTTCAGAGGCGACCCATCTTCCGCTCTACTCGAAGTGCTTGACCCTGAACAAAATAACACTTTTCACGACAATTACCTTGATATAGATTACGACCTTTCAAAAGTCTTGTTTATAGCAACCGCCAATTCGCTTTCGACCATACAGCCTGCGCTGCTAGACCGTATGGAAATCATTCATGTGAGTGGTTATTCGCTTGAAGAAAAAGTAGAAATTGCGAAGCAACACCTTATCCCAAAACAGCGTACAGAACATGGCTTGAAAGCCAAAGACATCCGTGTCAAACCTACGATTATCGCACAAATCATCAAGCAATATACCCGCGAGTCCGGTGTGCGCGAACTCGACCGCCGCATGGCTGCCCTCATGCGTGGCACTGCCAAAAAAGTAGCGATGGAGGAAGCCTACAACGTTACGCTCAAATCCGAAGACCTATATGGTCTGCTCGGTCCGGTCAGGTATAGCAATGAACGCTATACCGAGCCGCACATTCCCGGCGTAACGGTGGGCTTGGCATGGACATCAGTAGGTGGCGACATTCTTTTTGTAGAGGCAAGCCTGAGTCCGGGCAAAGGCAAGGTGACACTCACCGGAAATCTTGGTGACGTGATGAAAGAATCTGCCACGACTGCGCTTAGTTATCTCAAAGCCAATAGCGAGTCGCTCGGTTTGGATGCCAAAAATTTTGAAGAAAAAGACATCCACGTACACGTACCCGAAGGCGCGATTCCGAAGGATGGTCCATCGGCAGGTGTCACGATGCTGACTGCCCTCACTTCGGCATTTACAGGACGTTCTGTGAAGCCTTTCCTTGCGATGACCGGGGAAATTACGCTGCGCGGAAAGGTACTGCCCGTAGGTGGTATCAAAGAAAAAATATTGGCTGCCAATCGCGCAGGTATCAAAGAAATTATCCTGTGTAAAGAGAATGAAAAGGATGTGAAAGAAATTAAAGCGGATTATATTGAGGGCGTGAAATTTCACTATGTGAAGACGATGAGTGAGGTGTTGGAGGCGGCTTTGGAGTTTTAAAGGAGAGGTGTTAGAATAAAAAAAGACACTAAGAATAAATTATTCGAAGTGCCCTTAATCTTTCACTTAGTTACGTTTCTTTTGCAAGAAAGAGGCTTGACTAAGTATAACAATGCAAAGATACGATTTTTCGACCATAAACACAAGACCTTGAGATATAAAGACGTAGAAAATTTAGTTTCAAAGCCAAGACTCAATAGATATTTGGCTGCTTGTGGCAACTCCAAAATGAGAGCAAAGAAACTATACGCTGCTAATTTAAAAATTTCACAAGCATTTTATCCGGTTCTAAATCTCTTCGAGATTATTTTGAGAAATAAAATTCAGGATAGATTGAGTACACATTTTAATGATGTTAATTGGATAACAACTGAAAAAACAGGTTTTATGAATGACCACACATTAGGGTCGAGAAGCGGATCGGGCTTCTATCTAAAAAAGCAGGTTGAAAAAGCTGAAAAAAAACTCGGAGGAAAAATTACAACAGGAAGAGTCGTCGCCGAACAAACATTAGGATTTTGGACGACTTTATTCGAAAAAAACCATTATGGGTTGATTGCTGGTTCGGTAATACATTGTTTTCCCCATAAACCAACAAGAGTTAATAGACATAAAATTCGTCTAAAACTTCAAAACATCAGAGGTTTTAGAAATAGAGTTTACCATAATGAGCCTATCTGTTTCAATGGAAGCAATATTGATTTCAGTACCGCAGAAAATGTAAAAAATGATATATACGAATTACTCGCATGGATAGATGTGAACGCGAAATTATACGTGGAGGATTTTGATGTTATTGATAGTAAAATTACTGAGGGGAAGAGGATTTGAGGCAAAAAAGAGGTCTTTTGACGGTTGAATCAAAGAAATGAAAAAAATCATCCAAAACCACAATACATGCAATACATATTTGACACCAACTACTATCGAAATTTTATCTATTCTAAATCAAAAGAAGAGATTATATCTGAAATAAAGAAGCAAAAATACTTAGAAAAAGGCACTATAATTTTTTCTAATATTGTAGCAATAGAGTTAATAAATCATTTAAAAACTGACGATATATCTCGAACAAACTGTTTACATTCATTATTTTTGCTGTTTAGACATGCAAGTACAATAGTTGAAGGAAGATATAAGGGAGTTGGAATTTCAACTATTCATGATTTACTCACCAACTATTTTTTTGATAAAGTTTCTAATAATTATTCCTACGTCAATCGTGCCGTTTTTGGGTTAACACATCACCTCTATGAAAATTCTGGAGACACCGCAGAAGTTGAAGAATACATTCAAAAAATAATCAACTTTAAGAGAGAAGAGGTAAAAAGTATGATATACAACCTTGAGAAATATTATTTACCTTCATTTACAAATGATAATAGTGTCAACTGGAATATTTTTCATGAAAACGATAGTTTAAAATCGGACTTTAGAAACCGAATTAAGGATAAAACAATTCATAAACTATTCGGGTTATCATTACTGAAAATGGCTGAAAGTGAAGTTGAGCAACAATCCTCACCCTGCGTTTCGACTGATTTTTCTATAAATAAATTCTTAAAAGATTTTGAAGTTTCTATAGATTTCTTCGTCGAAAAAGTCTTGAAGAAACTAATCGAAATAGACAGGGGGAACGAAAAGTCATTTTTATAATATGACAAAACCCTTGACTTTAAAGGGTTTTATCCATTTTTAATGAAAAAATGTAAAAAATCGCTTCGTAAAATTGGTTCTAATAATCAACGTTTTACG
>Ga0209186_1002332_pt1 | contig 13571 bp, 7 predicted proteins | sample SidtaG_FD_187426 | JGI IMG/M metagenome (GOLD analysis project Ga0209186, IMG submission 187426) | Marine algal microbial communities from Sidmouth, United Kingdom - Sidmouth_Male2 metaG (SPAdes) (version 2) | ecosystem: Host-associated > Algae > Red algae > Unclassified | place: Sidmouth, United...
CGCACGACCAGCGGCCTGCCGACGATGCGGCTGGCTTCGTCCAGCGGTGGGGAGGGGGGGCCAATCGACGGGATAAGGGGACCTCGGACGATGCACTTGGCGTGGAATCGCACGGGGGGCGGGGCAGTCGACGCAAACGCAGTGTGTGGAAACCGGGCAGCGGCGCAAAGGGAAGGGTGAACCCGTGAGGGACTACAGTAGAGTGCAGGACGTGGGCTTCTAGGACTGTCGATTGGGGCCAATGCAGGCAGGTCAGAAAGCCGTCCATCAGTCGCGGCGTGCGAACGCGTGGCAGCCAGCCCCCGCGGCCCATAATAGGACAGACCTCACAGCAACACTCCACGACGCAAAGGACAGGAAGAACGCTCCGGTATCCACGACTCGGCCGAGCTCAGTGCTTACCTCATGTGGCATGATGACAAGCTTGGGTGTCGCAGACAGTTGCAAGGCTTCTGGGACCAAGACACCTCCCTGGACCTGTCGACGCCGGGCCCCAACAAGCAACGCAGCGGCGTCTAACAGCCCGGAGGTTGACCACGGCGAGCAGACGTACGACGCAGGAGCCCGAGCAGGATGATACACGCGACCAGAACCTTTCCAGCCGCGTGGCGTGCCAGCCAGAGTCAGTCGCTGAGGGTTGATGGACAAGGTCGCTGGCGCGTTTCTGGATCGGAGATTGAAACACACTACAATCGAAGTTCCGTCAAATGCTACGAAGAAGTGCGTCGCTACGTGCAAGTGGCCCCGCTTACTGCCCGACGTGGTGCTGGTCTATCGGCTCCGAGAGCACCGTTTCACCTGTTCTAAAATTATTCTGCAACATCGATGGGGGTCACAAGATCAATCATGGATATAAATGAGCAGGAAATACACCGTTTAAGGAAGGCACTGGAGTCAAATTGGCATGAACCCGCAAGTTAGGTGCTCGTGACCGCTGAACGCGAGCCCTCGTCGACGACACACGTCTTCGCGCGCTGCTTTGGCCCGCCGTCGCGCTGTCTCACAGAGGTCGCCACCTGCTGCTTTGGCCCGCGTCACTCTGCCTCCCAGTCATGCCCCGTTCACACTCCCCGTCCCCACAATATGGGGACGCCCTCGGGGATACCACCCTTGCCCCAACTCTACGGCGGACGCCATCGACGTGTGCGTCGATCACCCTCCCGGTGGAAGCCTGCCGTCAATATACAGGCGACGAGCGGTCGATAGTCGCTGCCTGACGGTCAGGCACGTTTGTGAGCGGGGGCATACAGTTTCGCCATGTGACGTGACGGGTGCTCGGGTTTCCCTTTAATTATCTCGTGGTGACGCTTGTCACTGAGCTCTACTCTCTGTGGCGCACATCCTACTGCTACCCAGCTCAGCGCCACAGCGCCGACGCTTGGCGACCTTCTTTGGCGCGCTTTTCGCTGTCACTGCTCCTAGCGGTCGTTTCCTAACTGCTGCCGTTCGAGTGTCCCTGCTCCTCCTACCCCTTGTGCTTATTTTTCCTACTGTGCGGGTTGAGCCCCCTTCTGTGACGCGTGTGGGCTGCTTGGCGTACACCCGGAGCAGGACCCCGTGTTGAAGCAGCGCAGAGACTGGCAGCGAGCGTCGCACCTGGTTCCTGAGTAGCCTACAAGAGGACAACTCGCGTTGCACTCGATGGGCCCCGTGAGCAGACCACCCCACCGCTGGCCACTGGCCCACCGCCGCGCGCGCGACCAAGCTGCCCGCGTTTTTCCCCCCGTGAGCCCCGCCCGCCCTCCTCGCTGACCTTTCTGCTTGGTCTCGCGGTGTCCGGCCCAGCGATGGTGGGCCGAGGTGGCAAGCGCGTGTTGCCGTCCATGTCGGCTTCTCGCGCCCGCAGTGTGCACAAGGCGGCGCGACTGGCCGCTGCATCCGTGAGCACGGCGCCCACGGAGGCGGACAAAGAGGCAAAGGACGACATGCGAGCGGCCGCTGCTGCGGCGGCCGCCTGGCAGAAAGGGCCGGCCCTGGCCGAGCAGCCCGGGCAATACGCACCGGGAACACCAATGGTTGTCGCTGGCGAGAGCTCTCGCGTGCTCCAGTCGCCCGCGACGCTGCACTACACGCCGGCGTCGGCACCAATGGTCGAGTTCTCGGCCCCTCCGCCGCCCATTTTCGACCCGTCTTTGTTCCTTTCGGGTTCGCTGGCGGGCGCCTCGCGCTTGCCGCCCTTGCCTGACCTGCACGGAGCTTCCCACTACAACCCCCCGTTCATGGGGGTCCAGGGTTTTGCGCCGACCAGCGCAGGGATCGGCGCGCCAGCTACGTACTCCCACCCGATCGGCTCTTCGCCGTACATGCACCAGCTGGTCTCTGCGCCTTCTGCGCCGTCGAACGGCGTGGGCCTGACGCACGTCAACATTGTGCCACCTGTGATGGCCGAGGCGGCGCGTGCCCCCCCATCGACGGCGGGCGGCGGTGGTGTTGCGCCGCAGACTGGCGCCGAGCGTCCCCGCCCGGAGGTGGGGAGCGCCGGGGAGAATGTAATGACGGCCCCAGGCCAGACACCGGGAGAGATCGCAACGTCGACTGTGGCCTCGGCGGCTCCACTGACGTCCACGCCTGCAGGGTTTCCGTCGAACCGGACGCCGCTGACGCCGCCGACGTCGCCGCTCTTGGCTTTCCCTGTGGGGACGCCGCCGGCGCTGCGGCGCGCAGGCCGACGCTCAAGTGGCATCCGTCACCGCCCTCGGATTGCGTCGGCGGCTGCGGCTCGGACTTCTGGCTCCTCGGGTGGTGCCGAGACACCGGCCGACGAGCGTCCCGCTGGCGTGGCGGTCATTGACACGGCCGCAGCTACTGTCAGTGCCCTGCCGGCCACCAAGGGTGCATCTGCGGCAAAGGGGAAGCGCCCCATTTCCCGCAAGGCCGGTGGCAGGCGCCTCGCTCACCAGCAGACCGTCACGTCGGAGACCGACGAGGAGGAGCCCCCCCCCGCTGCTACCAAGCCAACGGAGGCGCCCCCCGCCGCCCGCCTCTCGACGGACTCTACCCCGGCTCAGGGCAGTGACAGTAACTTGGGGCTCGGCGAGTCGGATGCGCGAAAGCTGATGGCATTCATCTCTTCAGCGACAGGGTTGGTGGACACCCTCGATGACATGAAGGGCGACCTGCGCACGATGCGCAGGACGCTAGAGAAGCAGGGTGGAAAGGTGGAAGTTCTGGCCGTCGCGGTCGACCGCCTGAAGAAGAGCCCGCCCAAATTCAAGCGCTGCTTTGTCGACTCGGACGGTGAGGAGTACTCCGACTACGAGGAAATGACCTCCTTCACCGGTACGGGCCTCGCTGGCGTCGTCTTGCGCACCGCCTCTCAGGCGGCGGCGTCTGCAGGCAAAAAGCTGACGGAACCCCAAGAGGGCACCCTCAAGATGCTGCGTGTCCGTCGCCGCGTCAAGTCCCGGTCGTTTGGCAACATTGGTGGAGCAACTTCTACCCGCGACGTCGTCAACAACGCCGAGACCGACTGGAGCATGATCATGGAAGAGACAAAGGAGGAACTTGGCTTGGACGACGCCGCCGCCAACAACTTTTTGATGTCTGACATCAGCGCCCCCACGCCGCGCAACACGCCACGGGGCACCAAGGCCACCAAGAAGGGAAAGAGCAAGGACACGCGACGGGCCTACCAGCCGCTTTCGCAAGCCATCTCGCACGTCCTAGAGGCCCTCAAGAAGCGAGTCGTGGCGGCGTGGTTCTTCGAGGTCGGCTCCTCTGCGGATACGATGCAGTCGGCCGAGGCAACCGAGTGGTTAAACAACTCACGCATTGAGGTCGGTGGCGAGCAGCTCGTCAAACCTCGCTTCGAGGCGTCGGAGAGGGGCCTCAAGGGTATGCTGGCGTGCGTCAAGGCGATGTTCGTCCACCTGGGCGTGAAGGACCGCATTCGAGAACCCACCAACGTCGGCGAGACGGAGCATGTCATCCTCGCGTGGGGGCATCTTGCTCTGGCCGCGTGCTTTGTGCGCGCCGTATTGGAGCAGATCGAGGCAGGCGGCAGTCGGCGTCGCACGGGCCTGGACAGCGGCTGGTACGACCGCTGGCGTTGGGAGGTGCTGGCATTGAAGGCATTCGTACCCATGAGCAAGAAGCAGTGGCACGGCATGATTATCTCCGATGCCGAGAGCTCTGACATCTTCGTTTTCTCGGATGACCCTGTGCCGGTTAGCGGTGCCCGTACTTTGGTTGCTCTCGCCGCAACCTTGGGGCAGGGCGACTCGGAAGATCGCGACGAGGCGAGTGGCGCGGCGGCGGCGAGTGGCGAGGCCACGGCAGGCGCCGCGGCGGGGGTGATTGGCGCGGTGGTGGCGGGTGCCGCGTCCTCGACGGGTGGCGCATCAGCCGTGGCCGGCGGCGCGGCGGCCGCGGCCGCGACTGGGACGGCCGGCGCAGCGGAGGGTGGCACGGCGTGTGCTCCTGATGGGACGCTGGTCTAGGACCCGCGTTTGCTAATCCCCTCGCTCGAGTCAGTGCCTTTGCTTTTGCTTTGTTTGTCTAGCGCCCCGTTCGACTGGTGTCTTGAGGCGCCCTCTTTGTTCTCTCTTTGCCGCTTTGTCTGGCCGGCTACCTCCTTCGATTGTACATCTCTCGAGGGCGTTGATGGTCATTGTTTGTTTGTTGCAGCCAGAGGGTGGTGGGATTGCCGGTGCGCTCAAGGCTGGAGCAGTGGAGCACTGGCGAGTAGGCAGCGCTTTTTCGCTGCATGCTTACGTCCTTTTCTTGTTCTTTGTGACAGATGTGACGCACCGGCGCCGGCAGGGATGCCGAGCAACCCCACGCAGGGGGGGTACGCTTCCAGTACCGTCCACCCCGCCCGCACGCGAGAATAGCCGCCTGCCCACCCGCCCGCCCCCCCACCCCAGCGCAGCAAAAAACGCCGCGATGCACGTGACCGTGCCCAGCTGATCAGCGTCCCCAGATACGGATGCCGGGACGTGTCCCAGACACCCCCTCCGGATTCTGCGACCGGTCAAAAATCCCCTATCTGGGTTTCCATCGACCGATGGAGCAGTCCCCATCGAAACGGATCCCATCGAAGTGCCCATCTATGTCCATCGAAACCCTTAGCACATCACCAGATCCTGCCGCTTGCAAGTTCCATCGAAACTGGGTGCTCGATGGAGAAAACTCCTAAGCAGACGATGTCAATGTGTGTGGTTTTTGGCGTCCTGCGGAATCCCCACACGTCGCTCTGGCCTTTCCACATGGCAAAAAGTCGTTTGTGTCCCACCCCCGGTTAGTCACCACTGCGCTGGCGGAGGCGTCGTCGGTGATTTGCGTGGACGCCGCCGCTCGACACGAGCCGCCCTCAGAACGTGATGCTCCTCTTCAGCGCTGCGTGTACGCGGGACTGGTGGGTATTTGTCGGGGCCGCGACGACCGAGGCCACCACCACCGGTGTGTTTGTCGCGACGGTCGACCGCAGGGCGAGGGCGCGGCGGGTAACCTTCGCGGAATGGCTTGGATCAGTGAAGGACGGGGACTAGGGGGAGAGAAGAAACACCAAGACTGGGGCATTTGTGACGCAAGCACCAGCACAAAGCACAAGGCAAGGTGCCCCATGATCAACCGTGTCACGCTGAAAGGCTCACACACGGCAGCCGCCGCCCGAGCTCACCTGCTGCCCACCCCCGCCCCCAGCCGCCCCTGCCCCGCCGGAGGCAACGCGGCCAGCGCCGCGGCCATGCGCGCACGCTCCGCGAGTTTCTTGGTTCGGCGCGGCTTGCTCATAGGGGACTCACAGACAGGTGACATGCTCACGAGCGCGGCAGTCGCTGGGCCGGCCTTGTCAACCCCCTTCATCGCGGCAGACCCGCACATGCATGGACACCCGCACGGAAGGGCCCAATCCGCCGGTGGAGCCGTTGCTTCTGTCAGGTACCGGGGCACCTCTGGGGGAAGCCGTTCCCCGCCCAACAGCACACCAACTCCGCCGCCGCCGCCGCCGCCGTCTCCACCACCGCGGCCTCCACCGCCGCTCACGTCCGGCTGCGTGGTGCCTCCGCCGCTGCCGCCACTAGGGATTCGGCTGTCGGTGGTCACCATTGCCGCTGAAGGTGAGCACGGCGGCCAAGTGTCCCCAAAGAGGATGGTCGGCGGCGAAGGCGGCGGCCCGAGGGGGCCGTTAAAAGTCAGAGCCGGCCGCGCTTTGGCGCCCGCGGGCACTACCGCCGACACGCCGCGGGCAGACGGAAGGGGGGTGAGTTCGAGCAGGGACGGCCACAACGGGGGCGCCGGTGGCGCACTCAGGTCCAAACCCAAGGCCATGGTTGGCAGTTGTTGGCAACCGCGAGCGACTGTGGGCAAGAACGACGGCGGTTGCCGCCGTGGTTGGCAGCGGCGGGAGGGACTGGACGCCCAGGAGAGGGGGGGAGGGTGACAGAGCAAAGGTGAGCATCTCTAAGCAACAAGAGGGGAACCAGTGCACCGGGGCGACTGTTTTGTCGGAGTGCCAGGAGTGAAGGCCGCCGCGGCGAGGGCGCGCGTCGCAACACCCAGACGGCCTGTCACACTGATGACAACCACATAAAACAGGTACTACAGAGCACCCAGAGGGCCATGGGACCTGCCGTACACGTCAAGCCGCTCAACAAGCGATCCGACGTGCGGTGCGGCACGCACGGCCACGAATGCTCGGACCCGCCCCCGTGTACCTCGATGCCGCCCGCATACGCACCGGCAGCACGTACCCGCCCGGGTGACCACCGGGCCAGCCATCCACCGCAGCGCCCGCACGCAATAATCAAGGGCGGGCCGCATCGACGAGCGCACTGGCGGGCAGCAGCTGCCGCCGGCAACGGCCAACCCCGCACGGCCACGCGACCGGGATCGCCACCGCGGCAGGCAGGAGGGATGGTCGTGCGGGATGCAGCGTACATTCGATGGCAGCCACCCGCCTTGGCAGCAGACCACGGTGACCGCCACGCACAAGACGGCGGACGACGGCAGCCGTCTGGTGGATGGAGCGCCTGCGGCCGTCAATGGCTGTGGCAGTGTGACGGGGGTGGCCAGTCTGATGCCATCCCCTCACCGCCAAGGACGGCCAAGAAATTGCGGCGGCACGAGCGCCGCCAATCCAACACGGCCGCTCGTGGCCGCGGCGGGCGCCACTAGGGCGCGGGCGCCAAGCGCGCCACGCTGAGGGGACGTACGCACGTCGCAGCAAGCATGGGCCACGCACCGCTACGAGCCAGCAACGGCGGCGGCATAGCGCCTTAGCGACGCGGCAGGGCGGGGAAGGCGAGCGTGATGGCTACCGGAGCGAGCGTCCAGACAGCCCCCTCGTTCACGGCTGTTCTTGCCTCGATCACGGTGGCAGCCAGGTGTCGCAGCCGTCCGTCAGGTCATGACATGAAGGGGCGCACCTCCATAAAACAAAACAGCATGTGACATTGTACAGCGGAAGAACAAGCAACGCCAATGGCACGCCGCTCCTCCCCAACCCCCTCTCACACCCCCTACATCATTCCCCAGCCTGCACCTCCACCTGCCACGCGAGCAGCGCGTCGATCGCACCGGTCACGTTGCCACGTGCCGACCGCAGCGCGTCGAGCAGAGGCGCGCCCTCCATCGCAAAGCCCATGGCGTCGAGCTCCGCCAACGCCACCCGCTCCCTGGCCGTCGGCGTCGCCGCCGCCTTCCACGCCCGCTTTTTGGTGCGCACCGCGTCCTTGGCCGCCCGTGACGCGCGCGCGGCGGCCAGCCGTGGCGACTCTTCACCGCTGTCAGAACCGCCGCTGCCACCGCCAGCGGCGTCGGTGCCGCCCGCGCCGCTGTCGCCGCCGCCCCGACGGCGGGCGCCGGCAAAGACACGCCCCGACCGGGTGGCGCGTTGGCCCTTGGCGGCCAAAGCTGCCGCACGCGCCACGTCAGCGGCAGCAGCGCGGGCCTCCACGGCCGCCGCAGCCGAGTCCTCCGTGTCGAGCGCTCGGCGGGTGACTTCAGGCTCAACGTCGGGGGCCAGCCAAGACGGCACGCCGTCAGCATCACCCAGCGGCAGCACCTTGCGTCGGGGGAGTGCCCGCAGTGCCTTGGCATCGGAGTCGTCACGCGCGAGGAGGGCGTCCCAGCGGATGGCCACCGCCGACGTGTCCGTGTCGGCAGCGGTTTCAGCATCCACGCCGCCGCCGCCAGACGGCGCGTCAACGTCGACAGAGGGGGAGGCACGGCGGCTCGACGCCGCCGAGCCGGCCATCGACCCACGGTCGCCGCCACCGCCAAAGACCGCCGCGGCGAGGGCGCGCTTGCCCTTGGACGCGGCGGCCACCCGCTCGTCTACGCTGCCCTGGACGCACAGGCGGAGGGTAAGTACTGCACGGTTTTGCCCCATGCGGTCGGCACGGGCAACCGCCTGCGCGTCGGCGGCGGGGTTAGCGTCGCTATCCGCCAGGATGACTGTGTCAGCCGATTGGAGGTTGAGGCCGAGCCCGCCCGCCTTGGTGGACAGCAGGAAGACCGACACGTTAGCGGCGGGAGTGGACCCAACCACGGTGATGTCATCCTCACCCGACGCTGATGGCGACGCAGCCGCCACCGCTGGCGATGGAGAGCGGGTGCGAGTGAGAGAGCCGCCGCGCGACCCCGTACCGCCGGCAAACGCCGCCACCGCCGCGGCGCGCGCGTCGCGGCTGACGCCTCCATCCAGACGCACGAAGGGCAAGTTCAAGCCGTGTTGCAACAGTCGCGCAATCAAGTCAAGCGTTGCGGTCATGCCGGAAAAGATGAGCACCTGGTGGCCCGCCGCCACGAGCCGCGGCAGCGCGTAGTGGAGGAAGCGGAGTTTGGCCGACGGCGGCACGAGCACTGACGGCGAATTGTGCGCCGACGGCGGACCGTCCACGTCCAGGGATGACAGCACCGGGGGCGACAAAGCCGGGGAGAGCAGCCACGGGTGCATGGCCACCCGCCGCAGGGAGGACGGTGAGTTGGCCGACGCTGACGTCGACAGGTAGCGTGCCAGCGCCACTTGCAAGGCCGACGGCGCGAGGCGCACCTGCACCTCTTGAGCGCTCCGGCTGCCGCCAGCACCGCTGCCTCCGTTGCAACCTCCGTCGGCCGCAGGGGACGCCGAAATGTCTGCCTTTGTCCGCCGCAGCATAAATGGCTTGACGGCCGTGTGCATTCGCTTGATGACAAATGCCAAGAAAGACTCCTCCGCATCGTCCAGCACCACATCCACGTTCGGGCCACCAAACACGTTTGGCGCCACAAAAGACAACAGCGACCACAGCTCACCGACGTTGTTGGCCAGCGGGGTGCCCGTGAGCAGGAGCATCCGCTCGTGGGCCAACCGCCGCAGCGACGCCGGCAGGCGAGACGTCGACCGTTTGAGCCGCTGCGCCTCGTCCACCACCACATACTCCCACGAGACGGAGCGGAGAGACGCGAGCGGCTCAGCAAACCGCTCCTCCGTGCCAGATCCGCCGCCAACGCCGAGCACGTCCCGGAGGGCCAGCTCGTAGGATGTGACGAACACGTCGCATGCCGCCAGGGCAGCCTCGAAGCCCTCGCCCAAGCGCACGTCGGGTGCCCCCGAGTGTACGTACGTGGTGAGGGACTTTGGGAACCATGTCGCCGACTCGGTCTCCCACTGGCCGACAACCGACAGCGGCACGATTACCAGGTGTCGAGGGTGGCGGGATGTGTCGCCGCCGTGACGGCCGACGGGCACCAGGGGGGCCTTCCCCTTGCCATTGGCCTTGGCGGCAACCGCAGCAGCTTGAGACGTCGCCACGAGCACGACCAGCGTCTGGACTGTCTTCCCAAGCCCCATCTCGTCGGCAAGAATACCGCTGCGCCCCGCGGCCCGCAAGCCCAGCATCCACCGCACTCCCTCTAGCTGGTGCGGCTTCAGATGCAACTCCCCGTCGTCGGACGCATCCGGGAAGGCCACCACATTTCCGGCATCATCGTCGCTAGCCGCCACCAGTGCCACCTCGGCGCGCTCCACCGCCACGGACAGAGACAGCTCCGTGCGCTCGGCGGGCTCCTCCGACGCCTCCCGCGTGGGCAGCCGCCGCCGCCGCGCTGCCTTGGCCGCCGCCACGTAGTCGTCCGAGTCGGAGGCGTCAAGCACCGCGGCGGGGACACGGCCGCGGCCACCCAGCGCGGCTGCCTCTTCCGCCTCCTCGTCGCTGTCCGACAGGCTGGCGTCGGTCGGGAGGGCTTCCTCTTCGGTGCTTGCCGCGGCCTCATCAGCCGAGTCGCACATAAAGTCATCAATGCTCCCACCGTCGCCGCCGCTGTCGCTGTCCTCGGGCAGCCATGCGGGGCCACGGGCGCGCTTGGCGGGCTTGGCCGACTTGGCCGACTTGGTCGACTTCGACAACTTGGCAGGCTTGGCGGGCTTGGCGGGCTTGGCTGCCTTGCGCGGCCTCCGCGGTGGCGCCAGCAGGTCCTCCAAGTCGTCGTCGTCAGGGAGGTCTCCAAACGCGGTGGCCTTGTGCGGAGGCTTAGCCGCCACCCGTTGCCGCTTGGACCGGCCGAGAGGCGGGCGAGACATGGCCCACGGGGACGGTTTCGGCTTGGTGGCGGGCGGCGGGGCAACCGGGGCGGGACGCTTTGGCCGCCGGTGGACAACCATATCCTCGTCGACTCCGCCCGCGTCAAAGCCATTATCATCGTCGTCGTCGCCGCCGCCCTGGTCAGCCCCGGCTATCCAGTCGGGGGACTCGTCCTTGCTCGACCCGCCGTCGTCGAGGCCGGCCCGGCGTTTCCGGCGCGCCGCCCGATCCCGACCACCGCTGCTGAAGTCCTTGGTGTCCTCTGCGTCCTCCCCTTCCACCACCAGCCCGTCCATGAAGCTGTCGTCCGACCCCGCCTCGTCTTCCGCCGCTTGCAGTGCCCGCGCAAGCCGCTCATCGTCGGCGAGCTCCGCCGCCCGCTGCCGCTTCACCCCTCCGGCAATGCCCGCCGCCTTGGCCACCGCGTCCTCCTCGTCTTGCAAGAGTTGGGCCAGCTTGGCATCCTCGTCCATGCCGTCCCCAACCCCCGCCAGGGCGTCAACAAAAGACGCGGGGGGGGGGGAGAGGGATCGGCCGCCGCCAGGCGGCCGTGGCGGTGAGCCAAGGCCGCCGACGCGGATTCCAAAGTTGCTGTCGTCCGCGTCGGGGTCCTCCCATGGGGTGGCGGTCGACTGGGCGGTGGGTGTACGGTGAGGAGGAGTCGACGGCGGCGACGGCACTACCGCCGAACTCGGAGGCGGTGGCGACTGTGCCACTGGGGGGGGGGTGGCGACGCGCCCATTAGCTGCGCCCGGCCGCGTGGTCGAGCCGACCGACAGCCGCGCCGATGGCAGCGGCTTGTCCTCGACAGGGGGATGGGCGCCGATGCCGGTACGACCCTGCTCCTCCTCGGTGGGCAGCAGGGACCGACGTTCGCGTTCGGCCGACACGTCCGTCCAGGCAGGGATGCGCATTCGGCCATCGGGGCCGTAGAGGCTGCCCCGGTGGGACATGGAGGAGGGGAGGAGCAGCGGTAGGCAACGTGTGTGGTCAACTCGCAATAACGCCGACAATGACAAAGGCAGCAGCAGCGGCACCGACACTGGCAAGGCACCAAGAAGACAAGAAGAGTTCCAGTCGTAGCAGTGGCCTCGGGGAGTCACCTTGGCGCGCTGAAACAGCAGTGACGTCACGACGCGACGTTGCTGGTGCGACGGCGACGCCACGAGAAATCGGGTCCTGCCTCCTCGGACGGCACCTGTTCAAAAACGCCAATGGCGGGTGGTTGGGAATGGGGGCCAACCACGCATGCTCGCGCCAATGGCAGAATTACCATCGCTGACAGAGAGAATGGAGTGCATCCGATTCCAGATGGGATGCATCTACGTAGCGGCGTGCAATTAATTGCCATAGCAGGCGACGCTCAGCAACATCGGTTCGGAAGCAAGCTGTGTGCCAAACAGCTGCAACCTACAAAACTACCACCTATAGCACAGACACACGAGACGTGCCACCCGACCTTCTCGGCAGACGCGGCACCCGCGACTCACTCGGTGCGCACACGCTTGGCCGCACGCCCCGCAGTCCCCTCTCCACAAGCAGCCTCCTCGTCGTCGTCGACACCAAAGCTCTCCTCGTCCTCCTCGCTCTCCTCCTCTTCCTCTCCCTCGCTGTCTTCGGGCAGCCCCTCCAGAAGCGCGCCGCGGCGCGCGCGCGGCCAAACCACCAACGCCGCCAGCGTGTAGGTGTACGTCACACGGGGTGTGCCCATGCACTCCCCCCCGGTCGCGTCGTACTCCTCGTCGCTGTTGGCGGCGTCAAAGCGGGCGCCCCAGCCAACGTCCAGAAATTCGTCGGGGACGGCCAGGCGGAGGCGGTACCACACATCGGCGGGCACGTCGGCGGGGCGATCGGCGTCGGCAAACGTCGTCCTGACCCTCCGCGAGTCGACCTCGAGCATCTCGTGTGTCTCGCCGCCGCCGTCGCCGCCACACCCTTCCTCGCCCTCGTCCTCGTCCCACGCCGAGCAGCCGCCGCCGCGGCCAGCAAAGCCGCCCCTGCGGTACTTTTCCCAGTACAAGCGCTTGGCCTCCCGGTTGGTCATGGTGTACGGCTTGTTGTCGGCGGCACCCGCCCCCCAGCTGGCGTTCATCTCGTATTCGCTCGGACCCTCCTCTGTCTGGGTGACGGTCGCCACCGACACGTCCAGCAGCGGCGCGCCGTCGGCGCCGTTGAGCTCCCGCAGCAGCGTCGCGAGGCGGCGGTCCCCCGAGCCGAGGCCGCTGACCGTCGGGCCCCGCCCGCCCTTGTATTTGGCGCCGAGGCGAAAGGCAGCCAGCCGGTCCGGCTTGGGCGCGGCCGCCCACGCGTCGACGGCGGCGACGAGGGAGGCACGGAAGGCCGTCCACGCCGCCTCGTCGGTGGGGTCCACGCGGCGCCGGTTGTAGGCGCGGAGCAGCTTTTGCAGGTCTCGGCGGTAAGTAGCCATGGTGAAGGGGAAAGGGGCGGGGGCGGGGGGCGGCTGCTGCGCGTGCGGCAGGTGGCAATCCAGCGCAGACAGTCACAGAGGCCCCCGATGCAGGCAGGTCGGTACGAGGCAGGTTGGGAGGCTGGTGCTACCGGCAAGGGAGGTCGGCCAAGCGGAAGCAAGAAACTCGGCGGCACGAGGGGCAGGCAACGCAGTCGAGGTGTGCAGCCTGTGCGCGCAAAATGGGCGGGCAAGCCCCGTGCCGCCCCCAACGGCTCCCATTGGATGGGCAGAGCACGGCGGTTGCCTCGGGACGGCAGGCCAGGCGGTTGGGCGCCGCCATGAAGGGGCATCGACTGCGTTGACGCAGGCGGGTGCCAGACGCTCAGATCAACTACACCGAGCGCGACTTGCCAATGGCAAGTCCAAGATGATCTGGGCATATCAACCCACCCATCATCGCTCAACGATACTGTACACGGTTCAGTCATTTTCCCAAATGTCTCCCAATCACTGCGACGGCGAAGGGGCTCCCAAACGCGCTCCCGCTGCGCCGTTCTCCGCGGCGCCGCTCCGCCACCCGCGGTCACTGCGGCGCGACGCACGTGGCGGCGGGCGCGCTCGGCGGCAGCTCGGCGCGCCCCCGCGACCCGCCCCCC
>Ga0209186_1002333_pt1 | contig 13569 bp, 7 predicted proteins | sample SidtaG_FD_187426 | JGI IMG/M metagenome (GOLD analysis project Ga0209186, IMG submission 187426) | Marine algal microbial communities from Sidmouth, United Kingdom - Sidmouth_Male2 metaG (SPAdes) (version 2) | ecosystem: Host-associated > Algae > Red algae > Unclassified | place: Sidmouth, United...
AAAGCCATCGAACAAGTATTTTGTAGCCTTCCAGAAACACAAGCTGCGCACAATAAATACGATAAACAAAAAGATTTTTACATTCAAAATATTCCCTTCGACCACAAGACATCAGTATTTCCAAAAGGGTTTCGCAACACCATTGAGTATGCCCAAAAACATCCCAAAGAATTAATACAATGGCTCTACAATAACCAAAGTCAACAAGGACGCAAGCATTTTAAAAATCGGCTTTTTCTCCTTCTTTATGATCGCCAAAATCAAAAGCATTGGAAACTAAAATCTGAAATTCATTGGCTGCAAAAAATCATTCAAAAAGATATGAGTAAGTTTGATGCTAAAAATTTAATAAGTATTTATTTTTCAGATGATTGTGTCACGAAATCTACGATAATATTTGCCGTAAAATAAGCTCTGAAAATAAAAAAAGAGTCACAACCCAAAAGGAACATGACTCATTAAGATGTAAGGCATTTTCAAAATGCCTTACATCTCCACATCTCCAAGCGTTGTGACTGTGCAAAATAGACTCGATAGTAACGGTATGGTGGCGCATGTTCAGACACACGGCCGTGTGTCTGAACATGCGTCACCATAATAGTGGATAGCGAGACCCTGCGTCACGACGAAGCAGTAAACCGTTCTCTCCAAAAAAAAATAAAGAATTTACTCTACAAATTTTAATTTACCTGATCCTGTTACTTCTGAACTAATGGTCGGAGAACCTTTGTAATAAACCGTTCCGCTTCCTGTGATTTTGACCTCTAAATGATTGTTTACAAAAACTTCTGTACTACCAGATCCAGAAATTTTAACATCACATTCATCCGAGATTAAATCAAAGTTAGTTACCTCGCCAGAACCCGTAATTTCAATATCTTGATTTTTGGTTACACCATTTAAAGAGACATCACCACTGCCTGTGATTTCGATAGAAAGGTCATCACTATCAAGCGTACAATCACAATCAATATCGCCTGATCCTGTGATTTCTAAATCCAATTTATCGACAGCAATTCCGCCTGTAAATTCAATGTCTCCTGATCCTGTAATACTTACATTTTCAATGTCTGGTAATGTAATCGTGATAAGCATGTCTTCTAAATCTTCATAACAACGATCTTCCATTTTGATACACCATTCCTTACCTTTCACATCTGTTTCAATCTCATCAATTAAATTAGCATAACCCGTTACTTCTACTTTTTGAGATTCGCCTTGTTGTAACACAATATCAATGCTTGTCGATAAAGAAATGCTGTTGAAATCATCTAAAGAAAGTTCTTCTGTGACAATAGCCCCATCGCCATCTTCACAATCTAAAATTTTATTGCAAGCAGTAGCTGAGGATAAAAGACAAAGTAGGGCAAAGACAAAAAATGATTGATTTTTCATAAGAAAATGAATTTTGAAATAGAAATTACGCAAAAGAATCCAATTACGCAAAAAATGCGTTTATAAGTATTCTGAACACTCAAGGGTATTTAGAAATTAAAACTTAGAATTTAAAAACGTGGATTCTACAAAATTTCTACGGTTAATAATTTATATGTTTGACTCTTGTTTTAAATCTAAAAAAAGTGTGCTTTTAGAATCAAGTACAAACAAAAGACTACACAAATTTTAAAGGGTTGGAAAAAAACAAAAAAAAAAGACTGCATCCTCGGAAGATTGCAGTCTTTTGTAAAACTATGTGTGTAGTAATAAGGTAAGTTAAAGTTCAATAACAGGGTCGATAAAACAAGTACTTTTGGTAAATTCTCCACGTTCGCCATCTCCATACATCACTATGATTTTTACACGTCCCCGTTTTGTATAACCATCCATAATAATGCGTCGTCCATCTTCAGAAAGTTTTCCTTTAATGGGCGTTTCATCCTTGTCATATTGAAGCTGTTCAATAGAAATGGCTGGTTTGTCCAAATAAATTTGATGCTGCTTAAACATCTTTATGTCCTCATCATCCATGCGTTGTGATTCTATTTCTTTGAGCGTTTTTTTCTCAGAAGGTTCTGGAGTTTGCGCCTGTAAGAAATTGCAGGAAAAGAGACAAATAAAAGCTACTAATAAGTATCTCATGTAATGTTTTATACCAATTTTGGTGAAAGAAATCAAATTCTTTGCTTAAATTAACCAAAAATTTTTTCATAGACAAAAAAAAAGACAAAAATGGCTTTAGATAAACACGGAATTGCCCGTAGAATTGCCCAAGAACTCCAAGATGGCTATTATGTCAACCTTGGAATTGGTATACCTACATTAGTATCAAATTATATACCAGAAAATATGAATATCGTTTTGCACTCGGAAAATGGTCTTTTAGGAATGGGTCCATTTCCTGTGGCAGCCGAAGTCGATGCGGATCTTATTAACGCTGGAAAACAGACAGTTACGACTTTGCCAGGTAGTAGTTTCTTTGATTCTGCAACAAGTTTTGCGATGATTCGTGGGGGACATATTGACCTTACAGTTTTAGGAGCAATGGAAATATCAGAGAATGGAGATATTGCTAACTGGAAGATTCCTGGAAAAATGGTCAAAGGTATGGGCGGTGCGATGGATTTGGTCGCAGGTACAGAAAATATCATTGTAGCGATGATGCATACTAATAAAAGGGGAGAATCAAAGCTCTTATCCCAATGTTCTTTACCCATTACAGGCTTAAATTGCATTAAACGAGTCGTTACCAACTTAGCCGTTTTGGACATTGCAGATGGCGCATTTCACCTAAGAGAACGAGCACCAAGCGTCTCTGTTGAGGAAATTCAAGAGAAAACAGCAGGGAAATTAGTGGTAGAAGGCGACATACCAGAGATGAAAATATAAATTTTTTAGAATTTAGGAATCAAGATGTCATTTTATTCGTTATCTTTTACGATAAACCCGACTCTTGATTCCTAAATCCATTTCTTGAAAACTTACTACAACATATTAAAGGTAAAGCATACGGCATCTGCCCAAGAAATCAAAAAAGCTTATCGAACTCAATCCAAAAAGTACCATCCCGACTTACATGGGGGTAAAAAATCTTTTGAAGAAAAATTTAAGGAGATTCAAAAAGCTTATGAAACCCTCTCAAATCCCATCAAAAAAGGACAATACGATACTACTTTAACAGGACTAAGACTCAAAAAAGGTAGAAAAGGCCTCAAAGTTGTTTACAAAGACCCACAAGATCCCCGAAATCCCGACCGCAAAAAGCCAATTTACCGTCCAAAACCACCCACCAAACAAGAAATCCTTTTTGAAAAAATCATTGGGGTTGCCATTGGCATCGTCTTCTTGCTACCCATATTTTTTACGATTTTTCTCATAGTATCCCAAGACGGAGATAAAGACACGCCCATTCTTTCCAAAAACATCATCAGGAATGTCACCATCAAGAACGAAATAGCAGAATATATGGGTGCACGAAAAACCCATACTTGGACAATTCCAGATGTTTTTGAAGGGATAGAGTTAAAAAAAGAAAACCCTGTCTGGAAATATCTTTCAGAAAGCCTTCATAGATACCCACAAGCCCAAATCGAATTAACATTATATGCTCCAAACAATACAAAAGAGGTGATGGAACAAAAAATGGTCAGACTTCAAAGCTATTTCTTTCGTAATAATATTAAAGAAAGCCGAATAAAATATAAACTCATTGCTACAAAAACACCCCGTTACCAATACATCAAAAACGATATGGTCTTGATAACCTTAAAGTAGATGGGGAATTAGGGAATTGGTTATAAAACCACAGTACCAAGCACCAAGCACCACAAAAACTACAAAAACCACATAAACCACAAAAACTACAAAAACCACATAAACCACAAAAACCACATAAACCACAAAAACCAAATCCCTATCTTTGCACCATGAGTCAGAATATCAACAAGATAGCGACAGCTATGAAAGGCATGGGCATGGGCATAGCAGAAGTCATACCAGGCGTATCAGGTGGCACCATTGCCTTTATCACAGGAATTTACGAAACCCTTTTAAATACCATAAAATCCTTCGGACCCTCCCTTTTTACAGCGTTCAAAGAAGGCGGAGTCAGTGGCGCATGGAAGCACGTCAATGGCACTTTTCTCCTCTCTTTAATGGTAGGCATGGTCATCGGCATCGTCGTAGGTGTACTGGGCGTCACCTACCTTTTAGAACACTATCCAATCATGTTGTGGGCCTTCTTTTTCGGCTTAATCATCGCCTCCTCCATCTACGTCGGCAAACAAGTCAAAGGCTGGAATCCTGTCACCATCCTCCTCCTCATAGCAGGTGCAATTTTAGCCTATTATATCACCATCGCCTCCCCTGCAGAAGGCTCAGAAAGCTTAGGATTCATCTTCTTTTCAGGTATGATAGCCATCTCCGCCCTTATGCTACCAGGCTTATCAGGCAGCTTCATATTATTACTCTTAGGCATGTACAAATTCATCCTAAGCGATACCCTAAAAGTAGGCGTTTTCAGAAACCAAGACCCAGAAGCCATCGTCATTATAGGCGTATTCGGACTCGGTTGTTTAGTAGGACTCATGACCTTCTCCCGTGTATTATCGTGGACATTCAAACACTACCGCAACCCTACATTAGCCCTCCTCACAGGCTTTATGATTGGCTCCCTCAACAAGGTTTGGCCCTGGCAACACGTCCTATCCACACGTATCAAAAACAATGGAGAAGAAGTAATCCAGTTTTCCCAAAGCGTCCTCCCCTCCACCTTTTCCAATCTCCAAAACAACTTCCTCTATGGCAACGAACCCTACCTTATAGGAGCCATTATCTGTATGGTCATCGGCTTCGGTTCCGTCTTCCTCTTAGAAAAATTCGGCAGCCAAGAAGAAACCGCTTAAAATACAATATTCGTTTGTCGCTTCATCATGCTATTGCGTCCCATCGCTCCTTCGTCCCATTTTAAAAACTCATCCCTTCGTCTCATACATCCCATTGCGCCCCTTTTATAATAAAAATAAGGAGAGAACGGTCAGTCTTTCATCGTGACGCACGGTCCCGCTGTCCATTCTTATGGCAAACCAAGAGTATAAATCATGCAAGAACCGAACCACAGCACTAAGAACCAAGAACTACAGCACTTGGTTTGCCATACCATTACCATCGGGTCTATTTTGCACTGTCTCAACCCCTGCAAATCTGCCATAATCCCCAAGCTTTAAACAGCACACTCGTCACCTGTCACTCGTCACCAAAAAACACTTTAACATATTTTTAACCGCTTGAACCATACTACCAAAGAACTTATTTTTGTTTATAAAGTGTTAATATTGTAAACCAAACACACTTTTTATCTGTCTATTAAGATAGAGTGTATACCAAATAGGGAAATTAAGACAAAAACACATCACTTGTCACCTGTCCCTCATATCTAAAAAAAATTAAACAACATATTAAAACCTACAAAATCACTATGAAGAATCTTTCAGCCTTATTTTTCGCTGCAATTCTTGGTAGTTTAATCACCTTAGGCACATACAAAGGGTTAGGATTAGACAAAAAAGTAGTTACTTTTCAAGAACAGGCAGCCACACCAACTGTTTTTACCAACAATACCGCTTCAGCCCCAGCCGTAGCATCAACACCAGCTCCCGCTCCCGCCAAAACTAATGCGAGAAGCAGTGCACCCATAGATTTTATAGCTGCTGCTGCCAAAACAACCCCTGCCGTTGTACACATCAAATCTACCATAACAACCGCATCCTTAGGACAACAACAGCCAGGTTTTGACATCTTCAAAGATTTCTTTGGCGATGATTTTAACCTCGGAGATCCTTATGGTGGTCAAGGCGGAGAGAGACAAGGTGCTGGATCAGGCGTTATCATCAGCAAAGACGGTTTCATTGTCACGAACAATCACGTTGTGGCAGATGCAACAGAATTAGAAGTTGTCTTAAATGACAATCGTAGTTATTCTGCTGAAGTAATTGGTACAGATCCATCGACAGATTTAGCCGTTATCAAAATCAACGACAACAATTTGCCAATATTAGAATTAGCGAATTCTGATGATGTGCAAGTAGGAGAGTGGGTCTTGGCTGTCGGTAATCCTTTTAACTTAGCCTCTACGGTAACAGCAGGAATCGTCAGTGCCAAAGGAAGAAATATCAATATCCTAAGCGATCAATACGCCATCGAATCTTTTATTCAAACAGATGCAGCCGTCAATCCTGGAAACAGTGGAGGCGCATTGGTGAATGTTGATGGTGACTTGGTTGGGATTAATACAGCGATTGCTTCTCGTACAGGTTCTTACTCTGGATACTCATTTGCCGTTCCTGTAAATATTGTAGAAAAAGTGGTTGATGACTTAATGAGTTATGGAACAGTGCAACGGGCGTACTTGGGCGTTATGATTCGTGACTTAGATAGCAAAGTTGCCAAAGAATTAGCTTTGGATATTTCGCAAGGCGTTTATGTTGATGATCTTTTGGCGACAGGTGCAGCAAAAGGCGCAGGCGTTCAAAAAGGAGATGTGATTGTAAAGGTAGATGGACAAAGCGTAAGATCTGCTCCAGAGTTACAAGAATTAATTGGTAGAAAACGTCCTGGAGATGACGCAAGTTTAACGATAAATCGTCAAGGCAAAATAAAAACAATCAGCGTATCGTTAACTAATAGAGAAGGCAATACAGATATTGTAAAGTCAAGTGTAAGCAAAGAATTAGTTCAGCGTTTAGGGGTTGAGATGGAGGAATTAAATGATGATGAGATGAATCTTTATGGCGTTGAAAATGGTGTGAAAGTTAATCGCATTTATCCTGGCATCATTAGCAAAAATACAGAAATGAAAGAAGGTTTTATTATCACAGAAATTGATAGTAAAAAAATAAATTCTGTAAATGATATTAATTCTGTATTGAGTAATAAAAATGGTGGTGTTTTAATCGAAGGAATTTATCCTGATGATCCTACTACTTACTATTATGGATTCGGATTGTAAAAATAAACAAATAAATATATTTTAGTTTCAAACCTTTTTAGTTTTTTGAACTCTAAGATATATACACAATAAATTAGTTTTTGTTTTTCATAAGGTGGATGTAAGGCTGTGCCAATTTGGTGCAGCCTTTCTTTTTTGTGGTTAACCATATAAGTGATATAAGTCCATATATAGCAATCCTAATTCGGTTCAGGAATTTTCTTTCACGCAAAGACCGCAACGCAAAGAAGCGCAAAGCTCGACAGAAATCAATCTCTTTGTGACCTTTGCGAAAAACTCTGCGACCTTTGTGTGAAATACATTTTTTCTGTTTTCAAATAGGACTGCTATAAGTAGTTCATTTAGGTGGTTTGTCTTGATGTTGTTGTTGTAAGGGTTAAGTGCTTGTATTTGAGGTGATTGTGATAGAGGTTCTGTCCTTTTAAAATAGACCCGATAGTAGTGTTATAGCAAAAAGTATGGCTGAATGGTTTTGGGGTTGGCTTGCTATAGTAGCGGATAGCGGGAAGCCCCTTTGCGACGAAGCAATGAACCGTTCTCTCCTAAAAAAAATCATAAAAAAAAGCCGATTACTCATTGTGAGCAATCGGCTTTTTTTATTGTTTTTAAAGCATTTATTTTTTCTCGAAAATAGCGTTTAAATTAAGTGGATTATTGTCTTTATGTTTTATGTCAAGAATAGGTTTTTTGCCAGTCATATCGCCGTTCCATTTAACAAAACGATACCCTTCTTTTGGAATAGCAGTAATTTGAAGGGGCATATTCATAAAGTATTTTCCAGTAAAAGGATAGCTATTCGGTGTAATCGAATTTATTTGGACTTTGCCACCGTTGGGTTCTACATTTATAATTATTTCTTTTGTGCCACCCAACGTAAAATAGTCATTAATGAATTTGTACATGGAGTCAGGACGTTGTGTAAGGAATTCCTGTAAATCTACAATTCCACTTTCCCAACGCTCCATGTTTTTAAGATCGACATGTCTTTTGGTCAAAGGTTTCCAGCGTTCAATATGTTTAGGCACTTCTATTTCGTAAGGTTTTTTCATTTCCTCTAAGAGAGCCAAAGTGTTTTCTGTCTTAAAATTGGTATTGAGTAAATCCGCAAAACGATTGACAAAGCGATTTCTAAAAGTCTCGTTTTTTATTAGATTTCTTAATAGAGCCGTGACATCCATCATGCGGTCTGCATAGGATTCTGAATGGTGAAGGTTTTCGCCCATTCCATATCTGATGCCATCTAATTTTACTTTTCTTTTTCTAAAACCGTGATCCATATCAAAAAGCAGCCAACGCCATTTGCCATTATCTTGATGTCTCCAAAAACGAGTATTGTTGATGGGCCAATCTGTATTTCCAGAAAAAAGCTCTGCAATTTGATAATCAATAAAATTACTCATATCAATCAAAGATTCAGCTTTAGCATAGTTTTCAGGATCAGTAAGATCAGCCGTTTGTATAAAATAAGCCATCTCCCGATAAGCTTTATCTGTGCCGTTTTGGGTATGAAAATTTTCCCCAATAAGAATGTCTAAACTATCAGCATTAATACCATGATTTCTTTCGTAATAATGTTTGCATTTCTTTTCCCTCACATTGTAAAGACCCCAATATTTTCCATTAATATAAGCCGCTACAGGACGGCCTGCTAAATAATCAACGTCCGTATTATTTTGAGCAGAAACCGTCTGCATAAAAAGATCTTTGAAATAGATTTTGGGAACGGAATTACCCGAATTTCTCAAAACCATACCTCTATATCGTTCTGCATCTCTTTGGGGAAACATCTTATAATCCATCCATTTAGAGCCATATTCTGGCCCTGTATGTATAGAAATCGACTTTTGGCGGTGTCTTCGAGAACCACCACCTGCTAAAGAAAGTCCTACATCTTCTCTAAAAGTACGGGCAGTATCTGTTGCAAAAAACTCTACTTGTGCAAAAATTTCTGCATTGGTTACATTATTATCTTCGTTGTTGTAGTATGCATCAAACCCATCAACAGATAAGGAAAATACAGGTATCGTGTGATTAACATTAATAAAGAAGGTGCGATTAATCACTTCACTCACCAAATGACCAGGAAAGACAGAAGCGGCACGAATAACGGTGGTCGAATCAATCTGAATAGGACGAGTATAGGCTTGGCATTTTTGAGGGTCAGGTAAAGAACCATCTAACGTATAACAAATGTATGTTCCCTCAATATTATTGTTAGTGAACAATGCTACTTCAATAGAGCTTTTATAAAAACCTGCTTCTTGCGAAAATTTGGGTTTTTTCAAAAAGCTTTTAAAACCATAAGTTGTATTTTTTTCACCAGGTGTTGGTTCTTGATAGTAAACTAATTCTGAGTTGTTTATGTTTTTAATTCCCGAAGAAACGTTAAGCCGTTGTTTGCCAAAACTCAGGCTATCTACAAGTACACCACCTTCTAAAAAAATGCCTATTTGATCTCCATCTTTACTAAGCTTTAGATCAACCATATCACCCCGTCCTTCCAAGGGCGTTTCAAACCAAAAAATTCTATAACTTTTGGCATTGACAATGGTAACATCAGGAAATTTATCTGTAATTTTATATTTTTGAGGAATGTTTAAATCGTCTGTAAAATACATCCCAGCCATATTGATATTGGTCTCCTCATCATTGTAAACCTCTACCCAATCCCATTGATTTCGTTGGCTATTGGCCATAAATTCATTTATAAATAAACGAGGGGGTCTTGTTCCCAGAAGATTAAGAGACATGCAAAAAAAAGAAAACGCATATGCAAAAAAGAGTAAAGAGTGTTTCTTATTCATGGTCTGTTTTTTCATAAACTATATTGAGAGAATGTATAATTTTAGTTATTAAATGTTGTTATTTTTATATTTATAGCAATGGAAGTTTTAATAAATAGTTGGCGAGTTTAATTCTATTTATTATGACCATCTGTATGATGTAAAAAAACTTTGCAAAAATATAAAATTCATTGTTTAATCGAACTCTTTTGGATAATTTAAGTTTTAATTTGAAGAGAACGGTGGATTGCTTCGTCGTCACACATGGTCTCGCTATCCGCTATTATGGCTAAGAAATAAGCTATCTATTAAATTAAAAAACTACTCAAACTACTTAAACGAAAGAAAGCCATACCGCTACTATCGAGTCTATGTTGGACTGTCTCAACTAATAACCTGATTGATAAGACTTCAAAACAATAGAATAGATTACATCCGAAACGTTTTTATACTGAATTTATCCAATAAAAAAACGAGAACCAACCTAAGTTAGCTCTCGTTTATCAAAAAAAAACGCTTAAAAAAATGTTTTTTATACTTTCTTTAATCCACTTTAACAAATTTTTGCACAAGAGATTGACTACCATCTGTAATCAGTAAGATGTAAGTTCCTGCTTGTAAATCACTTGTTTGTATTTGTAAAGTAGGCGAATTAGCTTCAAGAGATTGTATCACTCGGCCTGTATAGTCCATCATTTGAATGTGTAAGTTTTCCATATCAAACCCAACCGTTCCTACATTTAAGACATCTTGCGTCGGATTCGGATAAACTTTGGCATTGACAGCAGGAACAAGCCCTGTTGTTGCTGTTTGAGTAGAAGTATATTTCCCCATATCATCACCACAAGCCCATAAAATATTGGCTGTGAAATCGGCTAAATCATACAATTCAAAACAGTCAAAATTTTCACCATCACAATGCATATTGCCATTATAATATAAAGTTGGCGCAGCATCACTACAATCTGGGTTAGCTTCTACATAAATAAAAGAGTAAGCCCCATTCGTATATTCTGTAACAAGCGCATCATCACAACAATTCTCTACATCTACAATATCATTCAACCAGGGGAAATTCTCGAAATTAGGTTCGTTATTATTTTGATTGCCGCCGTCATCATCGTCGCCATTACAAGACCACAAAGTAATGGCTTCAAAATCAGCTAAATCATAAAAGTCAAAGCAATCTAAATAGTCACTTTCACAGAACAAACTTCCATTATAATAAAGTGCATCAAATGTACCTTCACAACCATCATCACCTGTAAGATAAATATAGGAGTAAGCCCCATTGGTATATTGAATTACCGTTGAGTTATTACAACAATCTTGTGTATCCACAATATCATTTAACCACGGGAATTCTTCAAAGTTTGGTGCTGTATTATTCGTTTCACAGTCCACAACCTCAACACCAGCACATTCTGCAAGACAAGTATTATCGTAAGTATTGCCATCCGCTCCACAAACAGGCGCATAAGCATCTCCACAAGTTGAAGTACAAGGCACAGGCGTATTTGGAGAAGTCCAAAGTGTCGTTGCTTCAAAATCATCAAGATCATACAAATCAAAACAATCAAAATAACCACTTTCACAAAAAACAACACCATTATAATAAAGCACATCATTCGCCCCTTCACAATCATCATTCGCTTCAACATAAATATAAGAGTATGAACCATTAGAATATTCCGTAACAGATTGGTTGCTACATGGGTCAGTTGGGTCGATTACATCGTTGAGCCATGGGTGTTCTGTGAAATTAAGTGTAGCAGTAGCATCATCACAAATTCCATCATAGTACACACCAATACCTGCTAAACATTCCGCTTCACAAGCATTGTAGTAAGTATTGCCCTCACCATCACAAACAGGCGCATAATCTTCTTCCACACAACTCGCACAAGATGCAACAGGTGGTTGGTAGTCTTCGTTGCAGCCCTGTACAACAATGACTAAATAGGTTGTAGTAAATTGACCACTTGCCCCTGCTCCTGTAGGTCCATCAGTACATGGTTGACAAACATAAGAAGAATATGCTGTAAAAACAGTTGTTGTTGTTGGAGATATGACAGGGTAATCACAAACATTACAACCTGCTAGGTCTGCTGGGCTCCAATTAACAGGTAATATATCGTATTCAACAGCACCACATTCATCAGGATAATAACAGTTTTCATAATAAAAATGATCTTCCTCTAACGTAACACTATCCCCTGCACAAATAGTCAGCACATAATCATAATCCATACAAGTACCAGAAGTTGTATTGAATGCTCCAGCACATTCCGCCTCACAAGTATTGTAATAAGTATTTCCATCTTCATCACAAACAGGGTCAAAGGCTTGTTGTATACAAGTTTCACAAGGATCTGGTTCAGGTGTACATTCCCCTTCAGAAAGAATTTCGACACCAGCACATTCTGCTTCACAAGCATTGAAATAAGTATTACCATCACTACCACAAACAGGCTCATTGGCTTGTTCCGTACAAGTTTCACAAGGGTCTTCAACTATACATTCCCCTTCAGAAAGAATTTCGACACCAGCACATTCTGCTTCACAAGTATTGAAATAAGTATTGCCATCGCTACCACAAACAGGCTCATTGGCTTGTTCTGTACAGGTATCGCAAGGATTTTGTAGGACTTCTTCATTACAGCCCTGTACAACAATGACTAAATAGGTTGTAGTAAATTGACCACTTGCCCCTGCTCCTGTAGGTCCATCAGTACATGGTTGACAAACATAAGAAGAATATGCTGTAAAAACAGTTGTTGTTGTTGGAGATATGACAGGGTAATCACAAACATTACAACCTGCTAGGTCTGCTGGGCTCCAATTAACAGGTAATATATCGTATTCAACAGCACCACATTCATCAGGATAATAACAGTTTTCATAATAAAAATGATCTTCCTCTAACGTGACACTATCCCCTGCACAAATAGTCAGCACATAATCATAATCCATACAAGTACCAGAAGTTGTGTTGAATACTCCAGCACATTCCGCCTCACAAGTATTGTAATAAGTATTTCCATCTTCATCACAAACAGGGTCAAAGGCTTGTTGTATACAAGTTTCACAAGGATCTGGTTCAGGTGCACATTCCCCTTCAGAAAGAACTTCCACTCCAGCACATTCCGCTTCACAAGTATTGAAATAAGTATTACCATCACTACCACAAACAGGCTCATTGGCTTGTTCTGTGCATGTATCACAAGGGTCTTCAACTATACATTCCCCTTCAGAAAGTATTTCCACCCCAGCACATTCTGCTTGACAAGCATTGTAATAGGTTATTCCATCAGCTCCACAAACAGGTGTATAGGGTTGGTCTGTACAAGTATCACAATGATCTTGTGTTACATTACAAGTTTGATCAACAATTACTAAAAATGTAAATGTAAGTGTGTCATAATTTACATCAAAATCTTCATTGAAATAGTCATAAAAATCATTAAATTCATCAGTGCCACAAACATCTTCTACATAATCATCAGTATGATTGGTTTCTGTATAACCAACTGCACCAGTAGGCTCAGTATAACCATAAGGACCAGTAGCATTTGTAGCACCAACTGCACCCATAACGCAAAATTCTTCTGATATAGATTCAAATGTCATTTGACTTGTAAAAAGAGTTGTTACGGTAGGTGAAACAATAGTTATCTCACAAGTAGGACACTCTACAAATTCGGCTGGTGTCCAATCAAAATCTGCAACATCATACCAATTACCATCATCACAAGGATCCTCTTCATCACCACTATAGAATGGACCTATTGGTTCCGATGGATTTGCATATAAGTCAATTATCTCACCTGGACAAATGGTATA
>Ga0209186_1002334_pt1 | contig 13563 bp, 12 predicted proteins | sample SidtaG_FD_187426 | JGI IMG/M metagenome (GOLD analysis project Ga0209186, IMG submission 187426) | Marine algal microbial communities from Sidmouth, United Kingdom - Sidmouth_Male2 metaG (SPAdes) (version 2) | ecosystem: Host-associated > Algae > Red algae > Unclassified | place: Sidmouth...
TTCTCCCCATTTTACCCTTCCCTTTCCGGGAACGGATTTTGGGTAGGTACCGAAGCGGTCAAACGGGGCAGACTGTAAATCTGCTGGCTATGCCTTCAGAGGTTCGAATCCTCTCCTGCCCACCACTCTGAAACTGAGGGAGTTACGCAAGTCGCGTGACTCCCTCTTTTCTTTTGCCCGAACAGAAGGTGGACACTTGGTGGACAGTCTCGCGCTAGTTCACGGGCTTTTGGGCGCTGTAGGATTGGCCCCCCGTTGGGTTGATTCTTCCGACTTGAGGAACAGTTTCAGAGCTTCCGCGAGTCCTATCACCCTTGTTGATTCGGGCTTAGCCAACTTTTTCTGTGTCGGAGAAGAAGGAAATCGATATCTTGATCAGTACCAATGCGCTTAATCCTCATCCTCATCCTCGCCTTTGCCCTCCCCTGCTGTGTCTACACAATGCCGCAGGCAAATCGAATGAACGTGCTCGCTGTGGGAATGGCGAAGCTAGATGTTCAGAAAGCTTTGGGCTCGCCTTCAGAAACCGCTGCGTTAGCGGGCCGTGAGTATTGGACTTACACCTTCATCAACGAGAATCGAAATTCCCTTGTCCGAAAGGTTGTGGTTTTCGACCAAAGCGTCGTGTCGGCCTGGGGGGACAAGTCCGCCTTTCCAATGCGAAGTTCCACCACCGACGAGAGACCACACGGTCACGGTGAGAAGCTCAAGCCGTAGGGTAAAGGAAGCCCAAATTACCGATTGAAGGCAACTGGCAGGTAGCCTGTCTACCATACTGGCTTTCGGTCGGCGGCTGGTGGCGGCAACCCAAGAAGGGGTTGCCTGCCTACCATCCTCTCCTTGGCTCGGCATTGCCCTTCCCCTTGCGACAGAAAGCTGGGGAAATTGTCCAGCGTCGGAGTCGATGGTAGCGGCCAGAGCGGTGGTCTGCGACTGTAGCCGTTGCCCCCGTGGTCCATCGCCGTTCTACTCAGACCGGTCGACACCCGACCGAAGATCGTCGCCTATTGCCTCCGCGCGCCTTTGCGGGCGAGTAGCCCCCCCTTTTGGGACCCCCGAATGATGGGCGAGCTCGCCACCACGGACGACGAAGATCGTGCTCATATGATCCACCTTAAGGTGAGCCTCACGTGCGAGCGCGTCGATACACCGATTGGGATTTTCCTCTACTTCGTATCTTGCTTCGGAGCTAGTTGGCTTGTGAGCTCCACATAGTACGTCTTCGCCCCCGAAGAGACTCTCACCGGAACCCGCTCCCCAAGATATAGATCCTCAGGCTCCACATTAGTCGCTCTTCCGGGAGTGAAATAGATTTCGCGAATGGCGTAATGGCCTTCACCGTAGCGCTCAATTCTTACCGCAACCTTACGGTTTGCCGAGCCGAGCTTTGAACTGTAAACGAGGGCGTAGACATCTGCCATGTAGGATTGTTTCTCGATCAGTGCGCCCGGACGGGCCTGAGCCAACCCGTGCCAGCAAAGCACGATCAATGCAGCAGAACCTAGCGACTGCCTTGTCCTGCGGAGCGCTGTCTCTAGCTCGGCTCCCTCCGGAGCGTTAGACCTAGAACAAGCTTTCGAGATGCACTCGTAGATCAGAAGTGCCAGCATTCCCGTTGCAACGCACAGAAGCCAGAAACCACCGACTTCTTCTAGAACGCAGTTGGGCCAACCCACGTAGGATATCGCACCAGCGTCGATATTGCTCCTTTCAAGGTGGGCCTTAGCGGTTCCAGCCAGTAGAACGAGGCCGGCCATTAAGGTATGCGGAACCCAATAAGGCGTTTCCCAGCTCCAATAAGAGGAAGCGGAACTCGGTGCCAAGCGGGACCCCAAACGATCGAGCGCTAGGAAGACAAGCAAGCCGACAAGATAAGAAACGCCGAAAGAGACCGTCCATAAAAGGGCGGAATCCCAAAACAAGTGCTGCTTCGATGGCGCTACTGCCAAGATAGTAACATTCACAGATGTAGATAGGCGCAAGTTGCGAAAGTCCAAGCGCTGCTTCGTTTGAATCGTTTACCCTACCACTGGCAAGTTGCCAGAGCTGTATGCCAGTTGCCTGCCATCTTGAATTGTTGAGGGGCGACGGACAGACTGGAGTAGTAGAAACTTGGCTTTATTGACAGTTCTCCACGCTAAGGGAAACTTTTCACCCGGTCGCATTGATTGATTGTGAACTGTCCGGGGAGAGCACCCTCCTCGACGGGCGACTACCAGAGTTCCCCAGGGTTGTGTACTCGGCCAGTCTGAACGGCTCGGGCCGGGGTTGCCGCAACTGGTCGATGTGGAATAGAACGGGCGGGTTCTCGACCCGTCGGGCGAGGGCGTGGGTTCCGGGGTGACTAGCGCGGGTAGGTATTCCATCTGGCTGTAGTGCAACTTCTGGACTTCTTCGGATTGTGGTGTCGGAATCTTTCTTCGGTGTTTAGTCGGAATTTTCGTCGGGAAAATTTGCGGGCGAGGGAAACCGGGGATTATTTCGGAGGTTTTTCGGGCGGTTTTACTAAGTAGCGATTATTTCGGCGGTTTTATTTCCGGGTTTTCGAAGTAGGAAAATAATCGGAGGTTTGTACCGTTAGCTACCGTTAGTGTACCGTTAGTTACCCACGGCACTTAACTCGTTGATCCTCTTACTCTATCTCCTGTACCGTTAGTACCGTTAGTACTTTAGAAGTTTACAAAGGAGAAATGAAAAGTGGAAGGGCCTTGGTGGTGTCGTCTCCCTATAAGAGAAATTGCAAAAGTACTAACGGTACTAACGGTAAGTGGGTTAAGTCCTTTAGGATGAGCGACCTAAGTGCCGTGGGTAGGTCACGGTGGCTAACGGTACACTCACGGTAGCTCTTGTAAGTCGTTTAGGACCAGCAACCTGGGTGCCGTGGGTGGATTTTACCGAAAAAAGGTGGCGTTCGGGCGCGCTTCAATACTTCTCTTCTCTCGTCGCGCCTCGGCGTTGTATGCGTGCCATCTGGCGCGTCGTGCTCTATAGTTGGATTCCGTGCCGGTAATCATGGCCGGTGGGGTCTTACTTATTGGAAATGCCTACCTCGGACGGGATGGCTCCCTCAGCTTTAAGGATATCGGAAATCCGATAGCGAACTAGTCGCCCTCCCGGCAGATAGACCGGTTGAAGTGATCCGTCCTTTTCCCGCCGCTTGATCGTCTCAATACTGCAACGCCAGCGGGCGGCGAGCGTTCGGCGATCATATAGGCCTTCACCCTCTTGGGTGCCTTCTGTGCTCGTCTGTTTAGACATGCAGGAACAGAGCAAAGGCATGTCCGTCGCCCCACGTACAGAGTGAGGATATCTGTACTACCTCCTTTTCTTGGGCAGTCCGCCTAGTCCGAGCTTCTCACGGAACTTGGAAGCATTCGCCTCGCGCTCCCAGTCCTCATTCCATTCTTTGTCGGGGCAGACCAAGACTTGCAGCTGTTCCGCTTCGGAATCTCGACAACCGATCACGTAAGCTCGCCCGCCATCAATTGGATCACCATGCGCCGGAAACCCTGCTAGGAGCGAATCGCCTTCATACCGGGTTCCACAAGCCATTTCAAAACGATGGCACTCTCGGCATAATTCGTTCTTGGTCGGTAATCTTCGCTCTCGCTCTACGAAAATCCCGAGGACGACTTCTACAAGGCGGAGCGTTTGCCATCCAGGAACCTGCGTCCTAGCGCTTGCGGCCTTCTCAGCCAAAGCGCTGAGGGTAGCAGGCTTTTCTAATAGGGGCACCATCCGCCTCGTGAACTCGACAGATACCTCCAAAGGGCTAGGCGGAATTCCGCTCCGCCAAGCCCGCCATCCGGGCGGAAAAGTACGCCCGCCAGAAACCACATAGGCCCCGAGAATTTGAAGCTCTCTAAACTTTTCAAGCTCTCCGCCCCTGTCTCCTACTGCCCGCTCTCTGGTCGCCTCGGCTCGAAGCTCACTAGCACCTTCCGCATCGTAGCACTCAACGAATTGCTTCCATTCCTCGGTTTCCAAATAGTCAACTGGTAGCCTAATTTTGAGCCAACCGGAGCACTGCTTGTGATGACGGTGCTCGCACCCTATGTCGTCGCTCATACCGCATCCTCCATTCGCTCGACGTTCTGTTCTTCGCCACCACCGAACGCGGCCAGCGGTGCAACCACGGCTTCTTTCTGGTCGGCGTAGATCCTTGCCGTAATGCCGATGTCTGAATGCCTGAGGTAGCGGCTCGCGGCGCAGATCCCTTGTTGGCTTGCAATGAGTGCACCGATCTCTTTTCGCATCGTGTGAATCGGCTTGTCCTCATCGACTCCGTTCTTCCTCAACCAGCCGAGAAGATGGCTGAAGGTAGCATCGCACCGGTAGCGACGGCCCCTGCTCTTCGGGCTGTTTTTGGAGTCCAAGATAAATTCTGCCTTCGCCTTCGCCTTGAATCCCCGTAGCACTTTGGCGATGCCCGGCGGCAACTCGATGTCACCCGCCGACTTCTTCGACTTCAACCGGTGGTATCGATTGGATTCCACATGAAGAACACCCTTGTCGAGGTCCAGCTGACTCCAAAGAAGCATGTCGGCCTCGCTCCGACGTAGACCGAAGACAAGGCAAAGGAGCAATGCCTTGTATTGCTCGTGTCGTGCTTCCGCGTCGGCCTCTGACTCTTTCTTACGTCGCGGAGCGGCTAGGCTCTTCTCGGCCTTCCCGAGGATCTTGTCGGCATCGATCCGCGACCGATAGCGAAGGTCCGGCTCTTCCTCCATGGGCAGCTCCTCGAATGCCTCGATGAAGCCCTCCGGTAGGTCGATGACATCTGCGAGGTAGGGGCGAAGCTTCTTAGGAAACAATCCCTTAGCATTCCGGCGAAGAGAGTTGAACGACACGCCAGCGCTCTCGGCCTCGGCATTGTCCCCGGCATTGCGAAGGTAAGCATTCTTCCATCGTAGAAGAGTCGATCGATCTAGCCGGTCGAGGGGGATCTGATCCACCCGCTCTTGCCATACTCCCGCATCCTTGCCGACTCCCAAGAACTTGCCGCTCTGATTAACGCCACCGATGTCGGACGCAATCTTCCGCATTGCCTTCGCGTACTCGTTGAGGGTTTGAGGGCGCGCACTGGAGAGCGCTGCAGATGCTTTGATGAGTCCACCAACGGTCGATGGAAAATCCCCGTCGGCCTCGGTCTGAACCTTTGGCTTGTGTCGGTCCAACGCTATCGACCATCCATCCCCATGTTTGATCTCGGTGAATATTGCTGCGGCCTTTTTCGAGGCAAGCTTCTGATTTCCCGTTCCAAGCGGGAATACTTCCCTTCGACCGGCCACTTGGATTTTCACTGAGTAGGCAGCATCCTCAGCACGCTTCCCGTCCCTCGTCCTGCTGTTCTTGTAAATCCGCGTCTCCCAGTATCGGGGCGTTGTCTTACTCAGTGCCTGCCCTTGTCGCTTTGGGGAGGTGGACACTTGGTGGACACTTTTTTTGCTCTTCCCTGCGTGGCCTTGTTCCTTCATGATCTCTTGCGGGTCGCCCTTAGACTCAGTATCTATAAGCTTTCTTCGGCTCATGAAGGAACATAGAGGAACACGCCAGAACACGCAAGGTACAGACTGTAAATCTGCTGGCTATGCCTTCAGAGGTTCGAATCCTCTCCTGCCCACCACTCTGAAACTGAGGGAGTTACGTAAGTCGCGTGACTCCCTCTTTTCTTTTTTTTGTGGGTTCATCCGTGTGCAATCTCTGTGCAATCTTGACGGGCTTCGGGATGTCTCAGAAGCCGGTTTCGTACCCTCAACGAATAAAAAAAACCGTTGGATGGTGCCCACCGCAAGGACGATAGCTGGCAGCCGACGAGGCCGTGGCGAAGCGATCACCTACTCGCTCGGAGCGCAGCGAGGACCTCTGGGGAACCGCTCTGCTCCGCGTAGTTCCACGGACTCGCACCAAAGTCGTTCGCTATCGAGGTATCTCCCCCCTCTTCGAGCAGAGCCAAGACAATCTCCAGCGCGTCCCCCGATACCGCATGATGGAGAGGCGTGTAGCCGTTTTCGCCTGGGACGTTGGGGTCGGCGCCGGCCGCGAGCAGGTCCTGGACGATATCAAAATTTCGCTGCACAACGGCGATCTTCAAGGGCGTCTCGCCAGAGAACCCTCGGGTCATAGGGGTGACTTCATCCTCATCAAGGAAGGCCGAGCAATCCGTCAATTCGTGAAGGAACTCGATGAGCCGGTCTGGAAATTCAGGTTCGGAATGCATTGTCACAGAACAATGAACGAAGGTAGCACGAAACGATAAGGTGGCTACGCGGGAGGATGTCGGATCGGACATTCTAGATAGATACGCCTAGCGAAAAGCCTTTTTATGGAGACTGAAATTGGGACGAAGTAGACTGATTCCCTACGCTAGAAAAAAATGTCGCATCTTGCGGCATTCAGCACGATGTTCGCGGCCCCCTCCTCATATACCAGACAGACCAATGGCCTATACACCAAGCAAAGACCACAAACGCCGGGTACGAGAACAGAAAAAGCTCGATAAGAGATTGGCTCGTGAAGCAGCCAAAGTGGAGAAGTATGAAGCTGCGGAAGCTGCGGCCATCCTCGCTGAGGAAGAAGCTATCGAAAAAGAGCGATGGGACGCCTTGACTCCAGAAGAGCAGGAATTCGAGACTGAGCTCAAAGCAGAGGAATCAGAAAAGGAAGGCGAAGAGGACGGTAAGGTGAAGGCCTAATAGCGGTCCCTCTTTAGCGGAAGCCACGTGCCCATGCAGTCGGTGATGTGAGCGCATCGGGTAACGACGATCGCCATACCCGTTTCGCGTTTTAGCTAGCTAGGGCTATCCCTTATTCGAATTCCACCGTCATTGGCACGTGGTCGCTGTGACCAGTGGCGACCAAATCTTCGTCGAGCCCACCTCGACACTGCGGATTCGACTGGCCAGATCGGACGAAACGACGACGTAGTCGATGTGGTAACAAGGCTTACGCATGAAGAGTCCTTTTTTACTCAGACTTTAATTTATCCCTTGTACCTTAATTTATAGTGAGTATTAAGAAGGATGTCTAAAGACATCTCCGTCGAACAACTCTCTGCCCTAAAGAAACTCTCAACCCGGTTCTCCGACCTTCCGGATATTAGACAGAAGGGAAAAGTTCGGCATCCGCTGGGCGAGGTGCTGACCATCGGGTTCTGCTCGATGATGTGCGGGTTCGACCACTTCACGGAGATGGAACTGTTCGCGAAATCCCAAGAAGGTTGGCTTGGTCAGTTCCTTGAACTACGCGACGGCCCGCCTTCCCACGACACTTTCCGGAACGTCTTCTCGGGGATCAATCCGGACGCATTCTCCGAGGTGCTTGCACAGTGGTCTGGCCGGCCGGTGGTTTCCGACGGGCACTTGGCCATTGACGGTAAGGCAATCTGCGGAACAGGAGTCCATCTGGTTTGTGCTTGGGCTGACTCCCACGGGATCTCGGTAGGCCAAGTCGCCTGCGCAGAGAAGTCGAACGAGATCGAGGCCATCCCACGTTTGCTCGACAAGCTGGTGCTAGACGGGGCAGCAGTGAGCATCGATGCCATTGGTTGCCAGACGGAAATCGCCTCAAAAATCGATGATGGCGGCGGCTTCTACTTACTGGCCCTCAAGAAGAACCAAGCCGAGACCCATTCTGCAGTGTCCAAGCACTTTGAGTCCGGTGGCGGAGGGGCGTGCGCGCGCACCGAGGAGTTCTCGCGGGGCAGGCATGAAGTTCGCATCTGCACGGTCGAAGAAGATCTCTCGTTCCTCGGCAAGTCGTGGAAATGGCAGGGGCTGACCTGCGTGGTAAGGGTTCGCACAGAGATCTGTCGCCATGGAGGAAGGGGCACGGACATGTCCGAATCAACCTGTGAGGATCGGTATTATCTCTGCTCCCTTCCCGAGGGGCGTCGGCAGGCACAGGACCTGCTGGCCCTGGCGAGGGCTCACTGGTCAGTCGAGAACCGTTGCCACTGGATGCTGGATGTCGTCTTCGGAGAGGACGCCTGCCCAGTGCGTGACAAGGTCGCGGCAAGGAACCTCTCGACGATGCGGGGCATCGTCCTGGCAATCCTGCGCGAGGACTCCGGAAAAGGATCTCTGAGGTCGAAACGACAGCGGGCGGCACTTGATCCCGCCTTCCGTTCCAAAATTATCTCAATGCTTCATGCGTAAGCCCTGGCGGATCTAAGCGCGTCACGAATCCGTACTTGCCAAGTCGGACTCTCCCCGCTATCTATTCATCCGTCGATTTTCGGCGTTGATTGGGCGAGGTAGCCAAGTGGTAAGGCCGGGGTCTGCAAAACCTCTATCGCGGGTTCGATTCCCGCCCTCGCCTCCAATTTTCTTTCGGAAGATGGAAAATGAAACCGCTCAAATATGACCGATTTGGTCGCGCTGAAAGGTATGGACGGCATCGTCGGGATGACAGAGATATAGGCGGCCAACGGCTTTAGTCTGCTATTTAAAAGCCCGGATTCCTAAGACTTCGCAGCCAGGTGTTTCTCAACCTGCCCGGGGAAGTAGCGGACCAGTGACTCGGTGACGTGCGGGGCGGCCATACCGAGTCCGCAGGCGGAGATGGCCTTCATGGTGTCGCCAATGTCGGCGACTTCTTCTAACCACTCAGCGTGGTCCTTGGGCGAGCCGTCGGCATTGTCGAGTCGTTCAGTGAGGCGCTGGGTGCCGATGCGGCAGGGGAAGCACTTGCCGCAGGATTCGTGGGCGAAGAATTCCATGGCGTCACGGGCAGCGTCGACCATGTCGCGACTGTCGTCGAAGACGATGATGCCGCCGGCGCCGAGGAAGCTTTGTTTTGAACGGATGCAGGGTTCGTCGAGGGTGAGCTCGTCGAGTTCGACGGCTCCGAGAAATCCACCGGAAAGTCCGGCCATGGTGACTGCCTGAAACTCCCGGCCATCGCGTGGACCACCGGCCCAGTCGTTGAGCAAGATCTTAATCGGCAGTCCGATGGGGACTTCATAGTTTCCGGGACGTTGCACGTCGCCGGAGAGGCTGATGAGTTTTGTGCCAGCGTGGTCGCCCTCGCCTAGGCCGAAGTACCAGTCGGCGCCGTTGACCAGGATGGGCGGGACGGAGCAGAGAGTCTCGACGTTGTTGACCACCGTCGGCTTGTCGTTAAAGCCGTGGGTGACGGGGTAGGGGGGCTTGTTGCGTGGGAACGGGTGCTTGCCCTCGAGGCTATTCAGAAGGGAAGTTTCTTCACCGCAGATGTAGGCTCCGGCGCCACGACGGACGTAGAGCTTGAAGGTCACCCCGGTGCCCTGAATGTCGTCGCCGAGGAATCCGGCGGCTTCGCAGGCTTCGATGGCTTGTTGGAGGATGGTGTCGATTTCGGGATATTCGTAGCGCAGGTAGATGAAGCCGAGGGGCGCTCCGGTGGCGAAGGCTGACAGGATCATTCCTTCAATCAAGGCGAACGGGTCGTGCTCCATCAGGCAGCGGTCCTTAAAGCAACCGGGTTCGCCTTCGTCGGCATTGCAGACGATGCATTTCGGGTCGCCGGCGGCTTCGGCGACGGCCTTCCATTTGATTCCGGTGGGGAATCCGGCTCCGCCACGTCCGGCGAGCTTGGAGTCGGTTACGGTCTGGATGACGGCCTCGGGAGTTGCGGTCAAGGCTGCCTTGAGCGCGGTGAACCCTCCGGTCGCTAGGTAGCCGTCGAGTGTGGCACGGCCGGGTTCGCGGATCTTGTCAAAGCAGCACTCGGTGATGCCGCCGGGATTGACGGGGGGAAGGGGAGACGGGGTCGGCTTGAGCTCGTCGACGGTGCGGCCGATGTGTACTTCGTCGCCGATGATGACCGGGACGCCGTCGTCACAGCGGCCAGCGCAGGGCATCTCGGTGGCGCCCTTGGACTTTAAAGCTTCGAAGATTTCGTTACCGCCCATGTGGCAACAGACGTTGCCGGTGCAGACACGGGGTGCGGACTTGCCCGGGGCCTCACGGGAAAAGTGGTGGTAGAAAGTGATGGTGCCGTAGAGGTCGGCGAGCGGGGTGCGAAGCCCATCGCTGACGGCGCGGATACTGGCCTCGGAAAGGTAGCCGTCACGGTCGTGAAAGGCATGAAGAAGCGGGAGGAGCGGCGCGGGCTCGTTCTTCCAACGTGCGACGATTTCGGCGTCGGCGGGTGCTACGGTCTCGGACATAAGAGCGGCATAATAGCCGGGATCTAGGAAAGAGTGGAGCTGTTTTTCTGGCAGTTCGAAGATCAGTGGCGGGACGTTTCTTACCGGCTCAATAGCCGCAGTCCCAAAACGAAGACAACCCCGCGTTCCCGAAGGCCCGCGAGGCTGCTATTCCCCCCCAATTGGGAACATGCGGAGGCTATCATTAAGGAGTTACGAAGCAAGAAAAATTCTCGTTTTGTGACAGACGGTTCACGACTTAGCGAGGAGCATCTGCACTCCTGTGGCGATCAGTAAGAAGGCGAAGATCTTCACCAGCAAGGCATTGCGCATCGATTGCATCAGCTCGGAGCCGAAGTAGGCGGCGATAACGGCACCGACGGCGACGGCGATCATGACCTTCCAATCGACCAGTCCTGCCTGTTGGTTCTTCACCGTGGCCATGAGCGAGGTTGGAATAATGACGGCGAGGGACGTGGCGATGGCTGTCTTGTGGGCAATGCCGAGGGCTTTAAACGCAGGGACGAGAATGATGCCTCCGCCGACTCCACAGAGCGCGCCAACGAGGCCGCTGGCTGCTCCGAGAAGGACGAAGGATCCGAGAATCCAGATCGGTTTCATGTGCCGACGCTAGCCTTCGACTTCGCCGAACTCCAGCACCACCTTGCCGCCGAGGCCACCTTGGCTGGCATGGTCGAGGGCGGCGGAGACGTCAGTGAATCGGTAAGTTTTGGCCACGGGAAGGGACAAGTGCCCATCGGCCATGACGGCTGCAACCTTGCCGAGTAGCTCGGTTAGTTCATCGCTGGAGTGGTTCTTTAGCCAGCGGGTCAGCCAGAATCCCTGCAGGCGCAGGTCTTTGAAGAGGAGCATGCCGGTAGGGACCTTGATCGGCTTGCGGCCCATGGCGCCGTAGCTGAGCAGGGTCGCGCCTTCGCCGAGAAGGTTCATGACGCGGAGTGCGCTGTCACCGCCGACGCCGTTAAAGCCGAGGACTCCACAGCGTTTCCCTAGGACGTCTTTTGCTTTGGCCAGCCCATCGACGGTGTCGAGAAAGACCTGATCTTCAGAGGCTCCGGCCGCCTTGCACTGGTCCCTGCCCGATTCGCTACGAACGAAACTGACGACGTCGATGCCGAGGTGTTTGCCGATGCCGATGGTCGAGAGGCCGACGTTGGAGTTGCCGAGGTTCTGGACCACGAGGGAGCCGGGTTCGGGTGGGCCCAGTTCATGAAGCATGGCCCAAGCGGTCGGCGGATTGACCTTGAGCATGGCGCCTTGGATCGGGTCAAGACCTTCGGGCAGCACGAACAGGTCTGCAGTCGGGACGGACTGGACTTGCTGCCAGCAACCGGGCCCGGCTAGTAGGGCGACATGATCGCCGACTGCGATGCCTTTGACTCCATCGCCGAGTTCTAGAACGACCCCGCTCCCCTCCATCCCGGCTGGGGCTGGGAAAATCGTCGGCTTGAGCCCGTAGGTGCCCTCGATATAATTGAAGTCCGCCGGGTTGATCGGTGCGTAAAGGAGTCGAACTAAAACCTCTCCCGGAGCCGATTTCGGAGTCTCGTAGGTATTGATTTGCACCTGTTCCGAAGCCTTGCCGAATTCGGGGAAGACAATCCGTCTGCTCTCTGCCATCCTCCAGTTTTCTCCTATCCATCGTCCCTTGTCCAGAAACCATGAATGACGTCCTCGTTGTCGGAGCCGGCCACAATGGCCTCGTCTGTGCCTGTTACCTCGCAAAGGCGGGGAAGAAGGTCATCGTCCTCGAACGCCGAGATGTCGTCGGCGGCGCGGTGTGCACCGAGGAGATCATCCCCGGTTACAAGTTCGATATCGGCTCGTCGGCGCACATCATGTTCAAGTCGACGCCGATCATGGAGGAGTTGGCGTTGGAGGAGCAGGGGTTGGAATACATCGAGATGGACCCGTGGGCATTCTATCCCTTGCCTGACGGGGGCGGCGGGATCTGCTTCTACCGCGACGTGGAAAAGACGGTCGAAAGCATCCGGGCAGTGTCGCCGCGCGATGCCGATGCCTATCGCCAATACGTCGAGCATTGGACCGAACTGAACGAAGGCGTCTGGGAAGTGTTTAACAAGACCCCGACCCCCGGCCAGCTCATCGGCACGATTTTCAAGCGCAACCTGGTGCGTCCGAGCTCGCGTAAGTTGTGGTCTTCGATGGACACCGTGCGCCAACTGATGATGCCGTATGGAAGGCTGATCAATGAGACCTTCGAGAGCCCCGAGATGCGCGCCGCGATGGCTTGGCTGGGTGCGCAGAGTGGGCCACCGCCGACGGAGTTGGCTTCGGGCGACCTGTTTGGTTGGAATGCCATGATCCACAAGATCGGCTCGTGGCGGGCCAAGGGCGGATCGGGATCTCTAACTGTGGCCTTGAGAAGGAAATTCGAAGCGCTCGGCGGCGAGGTGGTCACCGGAGCCAAGGTCGAGAACATCGGCAAGTCTGGTGGCAACTTCGAGGTCACCACTGCCGACGCAACCTACGAGGCGCGTTCGGTCGTCGCCGCCTGCCATGTACATGAGACCTTCCTCGACCTACTCGACGACGCCATCTGTCCGGCCGACCTGAAGAAGCGGGTTAGCAACGTCAACGTCGGCAATGGTTTCGGCATGGTGGTGCGTCACGCCGTCGAGGAGCTGCCGCAGTACGACGGCATGCCCGTCGATCCAGAGACCGGCGCGGGCGACTGCCACCATGGCCTGCAACTCCTCTGCCCGAGCACCGAGTACTTGGAGAAGGCCTACCACGATTTTGCCGGTGGGAAACCCGCCGAGGATCCGGTCGTCCTAGCGATGACCTTCAGCTCTATCGACCCGACCTTGGCCCCCGAGGGCAAGCACACCCTCTTCAGCTGGACCCAATACCAGCCCTACGAACTTGCCGATGGCGGGGCTGCCAAGTGGGACGACATCGCCGAGGAATATGCCGACAAGATCTACGACGTCGTCTGCCGCTACGCACCAAACATGCGCGGCAAGGAGATCGGTCGCTACATCCAGACACCGCTGGAGATCGAGCGGAAGTTGTCGCTGCGCCGAGGCAACGTCATGCACGTCGATATGAGCATCGACCAGATGTTCGCCTTCCGCCCGTTGCCGGAGCTTTCCACCTACAAGACCCCGATCGATGGGCTCTACCTTACTGGTGCTAGCACCCATCCTGGTGGTGGTGTGTTCGGGGCTAGTGGTCGGAATACTGCGCGGGTGGTGGAAAAGGAACTGAGGCGGTAGATCTCTGGAAATCTATTTTTCCTAAGTTGCTATCGTGGAGGAGATGACTAGCTAGTGCCTGAGCGGAAATTCGCAACCTACTGGAAATGAACGGATTACTCCGCCCAGTTCGCTCGAATGTTCCCCTCGTCCAGCTGGATTCTCGCAAAAGGTAGCGCTTGTTTACTGGGGACG
>Ga0209186_1002346_pt1 | contig 13516 bp, 9 predicted proteins | sample SidtaG_FD_187426 | JGI IMG/M metagenome (GOLD analysis project Ga0209186, IMG submission 187426) | Marine algal microbial communities from Sidmouth, United Kingdom - Sidmouth_Male2 metaG (SPAdes) (version 2) | ecosystem: Host-associated > Algae > Red algae > Unclassified | place: Sidmouth, United...
CACTCCAGGATCCGGCGGCAGAAGATCTTCGGACACGTCCGACACGGCAGGCTCGGGTGGTGTCGGTTTCTTGGTGCGTTCGGGCGGCGTATACTTCTCGCCTCGGACACGCGCCGCAGTCATCTCAATCGTTTCAATCTGACGGATACCGTCGACCGGCATTTGATTTTTCGGCGAACGGCAGCCAGCGGTCATTGCGATGGCACAGGGGATAAATATAAGGGCAGTAAACTTCTTCATAGTCATTTGGAGGATGGGCCTGAGTCGGTTATTTTGCGCTAACAGAAGGCGTTGACAAGTCAGAATATCGCCCCTTGAGAGGTCACCGGAGTTATCCCCAAGCAGAGAAGCCGACTTGGAACGCACAATGACTTGTGGCAGTGTTTTTCCATGAAATCCCTGCTCCTTACCACCATCCTGTTCGCCATGATTAGTGGCAGCCACGCCAAGGAAAACTGGCAGGTGTCCAAAAGCGAGAAACCGATCAAGGTGTTCATCCTCGCCGGCCAATCCAATATGGAAGGCAAAGGCTTCCCCGAACCGCTCGCATGGCAAGTCACCCAGGCAGCGTTCCGCGAACGGTGGACCCACGTCATCGAAGACGGTGACTACGAGGCGTTTGCCAAGGCGGTCGCCGACTCGCGTGACCCAGACGACCCGCGCAAGCAGCCCGATTATAAATGGAGTGTGCGCAAAGATGTCTGGGTGAACTACCTCGCCAAACGCGGCGACCTCACCGTCGGCTACGGAACCCCACGCAACGGCCTTGGTCCGGAATACAACTTCGGCCACGTCGTCGGCGACCACTACGACGAACAAGTCCTGCTGATTAAAACGGCCTGGGGCGGACGCGCACTCGACCGCGGCTTCCTGCCGCCCTCCTCGATGAAGTCCGCCGCCGAATACGACAAGGACGCGGCGACGACCCGCGAGGAGAACAAGAAATGGAACGAGGAACAAAAACAAAAAGTCGACGAGTACAACGCCAAGATCACCGAGAGCAACAAGACCGCCGCAAAGGACAAACAGAAGAAGCCGCGCAACTTCCGGCCGCGTTCGATCCCGAGCGACGAGGAGTACCGCGCGCAGTGGGGCAAAGACTACCGCGCCATGATGCAGGAGATCGACGACTGCCTCACAAACCTGAAGGAACGATTCCCAGCCTACCGCGACCAAGGCACCGAACTCGTGGGCTTCGTCTGGTTCCAAGGTTGGAACGATCAATACAACGACCGCTGGTTGCAGTATGAAGAAAATCTCGGCAACCTGATCCGCGACGTGCGCAAAGAACTCGACGCGCCCGACCTGAAGTTCGTGATTGGCCAGATGGGCCACGACGGCCTGAAAGAAGACAAGCCGGACTCACCGCGCGACGTTATTAAAAAAGCGCAAGCGGCGGTGCCCACCTCGGACGAGTTCAAAGCGGGCGCGCGTTGCGTCAAGACCGACCAATACTGGGACCTCGAAGCGCACGCCATCTACACCGGCCCCGGCGGCTGGAGCAAAGACGTCGCCCGCTGGCGGCAACACGGCAACGATCGCGGCTATCATTACTACGGCAGTCCGTGGACCTTCGCCCAGATTGGGACTGGGTTCGGCGAGGCGATGCTCGAACTCGTGAAGGATAAATAGAACAAATGGATGCAAGGTGTTCACTTATAATTGGGCTATTGATTATCATCGCCCCCCCGAGTTTTTGCGACTCCATCTCCCCACCATATTCGTACCGGGAAGAGACTCCTGAAAACGGCATGTCTTCATCATGGTAAAAATGGCTCACTTCTTCGAACACACACCGTAAACGAATTGGTCGCTGACCCTAAATCGCTACCGCATTCTGTTTCACATTTTGAATGGCGAAAGGAAACCAAACTGGACGATGACAAAAAGCGCTATCGAATTGTCACCCTGAGCGGAGAGAGGTATCGCTTCAATGTCACTACGGGGAGAATCAAAGCAGCTTTTCAACCGCGGCATGCTGTATTGGCAATCGTCCTACTGGTCATCGCACTCGCAGCAATGACCATTCTTTTTATCACTAGAAAGAAATAGCCCGCCAACAATGAATAGCTGATAGGTGCGACGGTTCTTACAGGTCGCCTTCAACCAACTTCGGCGGCACCGTCACCCGCGCGCCACCGGGCTTGGTGCGGTTGGCGATCCGCCACAACAACTGGTCCACCGCGTGGTCGCCCACGAGTTCGGGACGGATGTCGATGGTCGCCGGACGCGGATACAATCCGGACAGGATCACTTCCTCGTTATTGCAGGAAATCAGGGAGATGTCTTTACCCGGCACCACGCCTTTGCGCAGCAACTGCACTTGCGTGAGACAGGTGACGTAGTCGCTGGGAATGAAGATACCGTCGGGGCGCGGATCGGAGGCGAGCAATTGGTCGACCAACGCTTCAACGCGTGCGCGCTGCACTTCAGCATTCAAGGTCGAGAAGGGTTCGTTCGACGCGTCCGATTGAAGCAGCTGAACCTCCAGCCCGAACGCGGGCGCGGCTTCGAAGAACGCGCGGCCGCGCGCCTGGCAAGCGGGGCATTCCGGATCGGGGTTGAGAAAGGCGACGTGCTTCCGTCCTTTGTCGCGCAAGTATTCCGCCGCCATCGAACCGATGGCTTTGCTGTCGGGCAGGACTTGGTCGAACCACGTATCCTGCTGCATTTCTTCCGAGCAGGCGAAAATGAACACCGTCGGCATGTTCTCGAACGCGGCCCGCAGTTTGTCGGCCGGGGCCAGTCCTTCAATAATGACGCCGTCGGTTTTCTTCGGATCGAGAATCGCCGGCAAACGACCGAGGTTGTCCACGGCGGAAATGACCATCGAGAGGTCTTCGCGTTCGAGCGCCTTTTGAATGCCGGTCCAGGTTTTGGTGATCAACGGCGAACGGTTGAGGCGCGGTCCGGTATTGAGCGGCACCACGGCGACTTGATTATTGTGGATCCCCTGCTGTGCCCGCGAGGACTTGCCGCGGCGGCGCGTCGGGTGCGGCGGCTGATAGCCGAGGTCATCCATGGCGCTGACGACTCGTTTAACGGTAGCGGCAGAAATCTTTGGGTTGCTGTTGATCACGCGGGAGACGGTGCCGGCGGAGACGCCTGCTTTATGCGCGACGTCTACGATGGAGGGATTGCGTTTCTCTTTATCAGCCATGGGGTATGTGAGCGGGTTCGGCGAAGTGTAGTGCGCCCGCCTGCAAGGTGCCAGTGTTTTTTCCACCTGTTGTTTTCGTGGAATAAACCGAAAAAGAGGGAATCAAATACCGCCGAGCGGCATCTAACATTCACGACTATTTCTCTGCCACTTCCCAGCCCACGACCCTGCCAATGAAACCGCCCGCCTCCCGCCACCAAGCTTCCCGCTCGCCCGTCTTGGTATTTCTCTTGCTGGCGGCAATCTGCCTCCCCCTTAGCGCCACGGCCCAATTTGATCGACCGGTGCGTCAAGCGCCACCTGTTTTAGCGCAAGCTCTGCCATTAGTGCAAAATGCCGGCGCGCGCGTTACCGCCATCGATGCGCGAGCGCTCCTTGCGGAAACGTGGCTGCGCTTCAATCGAATGCCGGCCACCGCTGAGCTTGCCGCGTTGAAACATGCGCGCGCCCCTAGCGTTCTGGTTCTGCATCTCGCCGCTGCACCGAAGGTGGCCGAGTGCGTGCGTCTTGCCCACGCGCCCAAAGATTGGCGCGTGATTATGATTCTGCCGGCGACCCTCCGCGCCAACGATCTCGTCAGTCTAAAGCATCTGCCACGTTCGGTCGAGGTCGCGTTCCCCGGCTTACCCGCAGCACAGACCGCCCAGTTGCTTCAGCCGTTCCGGCGCGCCACGCCGTCGACCATGTCGCAGGTGGTCTGTAGGCATGTGATCCCGCGCTGATTCATTCCAGAAAGTCGCTGACGAAAAAACGAGTGGCAGGTTGCGGCCCGGTTTCGGGGAACTGGAGATGCTCGGCGAATTCTCCCAGAAACGAATCGAGCGTTTCGAACACGGCCACGAACGGGCCACGGCCGTGCCGCGTCAGTTCTCCGATCGTTCCCTCTCGGTTCATCAGATAGATGACGCGCCCTGCGTCCGTGCACACCGGCAAGCCGGGGGCAGAGGCATCCCAGACACGCGGCAGCAAGGTGCGGGACAGTCCAAATCGATGGTCATACAGGTCGCCAAAAACTTGATAGATTTCGGGGGCGATGCCGTGTTCCAAAATCTCCGGGGACAGTTGTTCGATGGAACAAGGTTCGGCGATGCTGATCACGCAATGTTCGTCTTCGGACCAGATCCCGCCTTCCTCTCCCGGCAACCTCGAAAAGGCCAGCCGCGCCTCGTGCGGGTGGAGCAGGATGGATTCAACGCGGCGTCCCAACAACGCCTGACGGAATTTCCCCGCGCCCTCGCCCACCATTTCAGGCCATGCAGCCGACAAAAAATCGGTGGCCTGCGGTGCGTTCATGCCTTCGAAATTCTTGAACCAATCGGGAAGTCGATTGGTCAGGTCAAAATGCTCCGTGTCCAGATCGAGGGGGAGCAAAAACTCATAAGTCGGGGCTTCGTTCGGATTAAAATAATGGGTCCTCACCTTCATGCGTTGATCGATAGCATGGCTACGCGGATGACCAACCCAAAATCCGTATTGAACTACTGACCTAAGAACGCGCGCGCGGCGGCGGGGTCGCGTTTGAGCCAATCGTTGGCCAACCGGCCGAGTGCGTCTTCGCGACGCTTGTCGTTCTGGATCTGGTTGGCCCAAATCATCGCCGACTCCGGATTTTCGTTGGCGATGCTACGGGCAAATCGCTCGAACGGTTTGTCCATCTCCGGGGTCCGCTCGTAGGAGTTTAGCCAGGCGGCGGTTGCCTCGGGATCTTCACGCGCCCAGTTGCCGACCACTTCGGTCATCGCTTCTGAACGCAACGTGGGGTCCTGCAAATCGTCCACCCAGCTCGCGGCCCGGGCCGGGGCTTCTTCCGACCATTCGTCGGCGACTTCCTCGATCGCTTTCTGGCGCGACTCGCCCTCAGGCAAGGTCATCGCCAGTCCGGCGGAAGTGAGCGGGTCGGACTTGGCGAGTTTCCCAACCACGCGGGTGGTGATACCCGCTTTTAGACGTTCGTCCTCGCCAGGCAAATTGCGCGCCCAGTTCGCGGCGGCGCTGGCACCCTTTTGGAAGTAGCCGTTGACCAGCGCGTCGACCGCGCGACCGCGGTTACGCCCATAAGGAAGGTCGTACGTGAGGTCGGTGGCTGCTTGCAGATTGTTGCGGGCAACGCCGTGGATGACGCCGACCAAATACCCGTTGTCTTTATTATCGGTTTTGGCGCGCGCCCACTCTTCGGCGCCGGCGGGATCATTGGTCGCCCAGCCTGAAAGGACACTGTAGGCTGCCATCTGGCCGCCCCAGCCACCGCGTCGGTTGTTGCCGGTCGCGTATTCGATTGCGCCTTCCCCATCGACTTTCGCCCAAGCGTGCAGCAGCAAATTTTTCTCCCAGCCGCGGTCGAATCCTTCCGGCATGTTGTCAAACGCTTCGACCATGACGGCGGCGTTCTCCGGCGTGAGGTTTTGCAACATCTCCGTGAGGGCCGTCATTCGAGCGACCGGATCGTTGTCTTGCAAAACTCGGCTGACACTGCTGCGCGTCACCGCGCGGGCGGGACGTTCGACGTATTCGATTTTTACCGCGGGCGGCAAGTCGTCTGGATCAGCCGCAGTATTAGGCACCGTGACGAGACGCGGTCCGTCGGCTTGCGCCGCCGTAGCATCGATGTCTGAACCGGCGACCGGAACGTAGACGGTTTTCGTTTCACCCTCCCCCGGAACTTGAACGATTTGAATGGGCGCACTGGTGCGTCCGAAGAAATAGGCCAGGCCGAGCGTGAGGAGCCAAGCGGCGGCGAGACCGAGGAGCAGGGATTTGGAGTTCATGGCTGGTGGAAATTATTGCTTAATATAGTCGAACAAGCAACCTATTGCTTTCAACCGGAAGAAGGACCAGCCACAGCCAGTTTACTCGATCACCGGCGCTTTCCACGCCGGGATTCCGCGTTCTTTTAGCTGTTTATGATACCGAACGCCCAAGGGCTGGTCTTCGACCGCAACCCGCGGCAGGCCCTCATTTACCAACAGCGGTTCGGTTGACGCCCACCAATCTTCATAGGATTTTTTGAGCCGTTCGACCACGTCCGGATGTTCCGCCGCGACGTCTTTGAGCTCACCGGGGTCGTTCGGGATATCAAACAGGTACGTGTTGTTGACGAATCGCCAGCGTTCGGTGCGCACCGCACATTTCACATACTTGAACTTCTCCCGCTGCCCTGGATTCCACCGACCACAATGAACAAAGGTCTCGCGATCAGGCCATGCGGCTTTGGCATCCTCGAGCAAAGGTAGCAACGAACGACCATCGAGCGCCTGCATCTTTTCCGGCAGCTTGGCGCCAGCGAGTTCGGCAAAGGTTTTGTATAAATCGATGTGGGCGGTGAGCCCGTCGATGTCCACGCCCGCGCCGAGCACCCCGTTCCATTGCACGAAGAACGGCACCAGATTGCCGCCTTCGAACGGCGAGTTTTTTCCGCCGCGGAGATTGGCGTTGAAGTGGCGGATCTTCTGTCCATTCAATCGGCCGCTCAAGTGGGTGGCACCGTTGTCGGTCATGAAAATAACCATCGTGTTGTCCAAGGCCTCCCACTCGGTGAGCTTGTCGATCAACTTACCGAAATTGTCGTCGAGGTTTTCGACCATGCCGTAGCGTCCGGCGGTGCCTTTGTCGTAGCCAAGTTCGGTGAACCGCTTGGTGTATTTTTCCGGAGCGATCAACGGCGCGTGCGGGGCGTTGAGCGAGATGAATCCGAAGTAGGGCGTTCCGGCTTTTTCCTGCTGGCGGATCCACGCCAATCCGGCGTCAAAAAAGATGTCGGTGCAGTAGCCGCTCGACTTCACAATCGTATCGTTCTGCAACAGCACCGGATCGAAGTAAGCATTGTTTTCGTTGGTCGGAAAATCGCCGAAGCGGAGCTGACCGATGCCGCCCGCCCCGTGGATCAGGACGTCGTCGAAGCCGCGGCTGCCAGGTAGATACTCCTCGTCGTCACCCAAATGCCACTTGCCGAAAATCCCGGTGGCGTAGCCCGCGCTTTTCAAGGCTTGCGGCATGGTAAATAGATCCAAGGCCATGCGTTCGCGTTGCATGATGGTGTGGCTGACCCCGACATTGAAGGGATAGCGTCCGCTCATCATCGCCGCGCGAGTCGGCGCACAGGTTGGGCTAACGTGGAAGTCGGCAAAGCGGGTTGCGCCCTTGTGGAAGCGGTCGATGTGCGGCGTTTTAACGACCTCGTTGCCCATGCAAGACAGGTCACCCATCCCCTGGTCGTCCGTCATCACCAAGATGATGTTCGGACGCGAACCCGCGAGCGAGGCGGCCAGTCCGGGCAGGGTGAGGAGGAACACAAAGACGGAAATAAATCGGAAAATTTTCATAGGCTGGTGGTAGCAAGGGTGCTGCGATTGCCAAGGCACTACTTCTCGGGAGTCACAATTAGGGACGTCAAGGCTCCTCTTTCCTTCACGCGTTGCATGGAATCCTTCACCAAAAGACTCGCGACACGAAGGTCGCTCGTTACGCACTCAGGCTAGTTCTCTAAATCTATGGGTCATATCACTGAGTCCCGGAGGGACGGAAGACAGTAGCCGGGGGTGGAGCGTAGCGCAACCCCCGGAATAGCGAGCGCGAAAAGGCGAAAAGGGAGTCCCGGAGGGACGGTCACAACAATCATCCTGCTCGCCGTTGAATGCCGAAGATCGTTCAAAAATCAAAACCCTTGGAGGGCGAGGGGCCTCCCGAGCCGGTGCGGTTGAGGACGACCGAAATGGTGGTGGACGTTGGTACGGGGCTCGTCCCAATCGCTTGGCATCACGCGTATCCAAAAATAGTTAAACATTTCAGACCATTAGTTCTCTAAATCTATGGGTCATATCACTGAGCCCCGGAGGCATCGGGTAAGGGCCGCGTTCGGGCTAACTAACACTCGACGCAAACCAGCGATGCCGCGCAGCCACCTCAAAACGGCAATTGCAAAACCCGTCAGCCAGATAAAAAACAACCAAGCCACATCATGGCTGACCACCGCGATCGCGGGTGCCGCCTGCAACGCGCCGCCCACGTCCACGTTGTCGATGTAGAGTTTCACTACGAGCGGTGTTTCGTTAGGCTTCTTCACACACCGAAGGCGGATTAGACGCCGGCTTCACCGAACCACCGCGAGCACATCGCCGGGCTTCACTTGCTGACCTTGCGAGACGCGAATCTCCACCGTGCCGCCTTGCGGCGAAGAGACCGGACTTTCCATCTTCATGGCTTCCATGATCATCAACAATTCGCCTTCGGCAACTTGAGCGCCGTTGGTGGCAATTAGCTTGAACACCGAACCCGGCATCTTCGCTGTGACCTCAACCCCGGCCGACGGCGCGGCAGCGGCAGCGGGGGCCCCTACTCCACTCGGCAACGCGGGCGCGGCGGCAGCCGCTGCGGCCGCAATCGCGGCTTCGGAAATACCATCTTCAATACTGATCGCGTGCGCCGTGCCGTTGACCGTCACCACGTCGCCATCGACGGCGATGCCGTAGGCTTTGCCATCGACGGACACGGTGTACTCGGACGCGCCGGCGGCGTTTTCGGGCGCGTTTTTCCGAACGCCCAACTCGGCTTCGCCGTTCAGGAAAGTCACGCCTTTTTGGCCGCAGGTGGCGACGATGAACAAGTTCTCGTCGGTCTCTTCAAAGCCGTTTTCCTGGCAAATTTTGCGTGCCGGTTCGATGCCCTTAGTCGGGTCTTCGTCGTTGATTTCCTGCGGCGTGCGGAAGGTCTCTTCGAGGCCGAGCTGCTCTTTGGCGAGCGCGACGATTTCAGGATCGGGCGCGACCGGGGTCTTGCCAAAATACCCGAGCACCATCTTGCCGTAACTCGGCGCGATTTTCTTCCACGGACCCTGCATCACGTTGGCGAACGCTTGCTGGAAATAGAACTGCGAAACTGGGGTCACCGAGGTGCCGTAGCCTCCCCGGCGCACCACTTCGCTCATCGCCGCAAGAATCTCGGGGTAGCGGTTCATGATACCGTTGTCGCGCATCATCTGGGTGTTGGCGGTGAGCGCGCCACCCGGCATCGGACTCCACGGAATGCTCGGTTCGACCGCCTTGGACTCGAGCGGGACAAAATAATCGGACATGCAATCGACGAACACATCTTCGGCCTGGCGGATCTTTTCTGGGTCGATATCGAGATCGAAATCAGTGCCGCGCAGCGCGTGCCACATGGTTAGGATGTCGGGCTGGGCGGTGCCGCCGGAACAGGGTTTCATCGACAGGTCGATCGCGTCCGCGCCAGCTTCGAGCGCGGCCTTGTTGCACAGCACCGCGATGCCGGCGGTCTCGTGGGTGTGATAGTGGATGAAAGTGTCTTCGGGCAGCATTTTGCGCGCGGCCTTGATGGTCTCGTAGACCTTGGACGGCACGGCGGTGCCGCTGGCGTCTTTGAAGCAAATCGAGTCGAACGGAATCTCGGCGTCGAGAATTTCGCGCAGCACTTTGCTGTAGAACGCGGCGTCGTGGGCGCCTTCGCAACCGGGCGGCAGTTCCATCAAGGTGACGCAGATTTGGTGCTTGAGGCCGGCGTCGGTGATGGCGCGTCCGGACTCGATCAGGTTGTTGTAATCGTTGAGCGCGTCGAAGTTGCGGATGGTGGTCATGCCGTGTTTTTTGAACAGCTTGGCATGCAGGTGGATGATGTCGGTGGACTGCGATTCGAGACCGACCACGTTGACGCCGCGGGCGAGCGTTTGCAGGTTGGCGTCCGGACCGGCGGCGGCTCGGAAACTGTCCATCATGTCGAAGGCGTTTTCGTTGCAGTAGAAGTACAGCGCCTGAAAACGCGCGCCACCGCCCGCTTCAAAATAACTGATGCCAGCATCGCGGGCAGCCTCGACGGCGGGCAGGAAATCGGGGGTGAGGACGCGCGCGCCGAACACGGACTGGAAGCCGTCGCGGAACGCGGTGCACATGAAGGTGACTTTCTTTTTCATGAATGGTGGGCCTTATTCAAAATCATCTGGAGGGCGAGGGGCCTCCCGAGCCGATTGCGATGAATCATGGTGAAAAATCTAGGGTCTCGTACGGGTTTTTAAAACGGACTAGGAAAGGTAGCTCCAAAGGACACCGGCGGCGATGGCGCTTCCGATGACACCGGCCACGTTCGGGGCCATGGCGTGCATAAGAAGATAGTTGTCAGGATCCTCGGTCTGGCCGACGTGGTGGACCACGCGGGCAGAGTCAGGAACGGCCGACACACCGGCGGCGCCGATGAGCGGATTGAGTTTCTCTTTCAGGAACAAGTTCATGAACTTGGCGAACAGCAGGCCGCAGGCGGTGGCGACACCAAACGCGACCGCGCCGAGTCCGAAGATTTTCAACGAGTCGGTGGTGAGGAAGACGCCGGACTGGGTGCTCGCGCCGACCGTGAAGCCGAGCAGAATGGTGACGATGTCGATCAGTGAATTGCGCGCGGTATTGGCGAGGCGTTCGGTGACGGTGCTTTCCTTGAGCAGGTTGCCGAAGAACAACATGCCGACCAGCGGCAGCGCGCCGGGTGCGATGAACGCGACCAGCAAAAAGCCGATCAGTGGAAACAGAATCTTCTCGCGCTGGCTGACTTCGCGCGGCGGCGCCATGCGGATCAGACGTTCCTTCTTCGTCGTGAGCGCGTACATGATGGGCGGTTGGATCACCGGCACCAAGGCCATGTAAGAGTAGGCCGCGATGGCAATCGGCCCGAGCAGCTCGGGCGCGAGTTTGGCGCTGAGAAAGATGGCGGTCGGCCCGTCCGCGCCACCGATAATGCCGATCGCAGCAGCTTGCGGTGCGCCGAAGCCGAGCCACAGGGCACCCAGAAAGGTGATAAAAATCCCGATTTGGGCCGCGGCGCCGAGCAACATGAGTTTGGGGTTAGACAGCAAGGTGGTGAAGTCGGTCATCGCGCCGATGCCGAGAAAGATCAGCGGCGGGTAGATACCGTAGCGCACACCGAAGTATAAATAGCTGAGCACGCTGGCGCTGCCGGGATCGAAGGTCTCCCCGGCCTCGCCGAGTCCGCCGTTGTCGTAGACACCGAGCCCCATATCGCCGAACGGAATATTGCCGACGAGGATGCCGAAGCCAATCGGCAGCAGCAACAGCGGTTCGTAGTTTTTGATGATCGCGAGGGCGATGAAAAACAGCCCGACGCAAATCATCAGGAGACTAAGAGGCTCGTCAAAGAGGTTCGCGAACCCGGTCGATTGCAGAAAGTCGAAGAAAATATCCATGCGGTTGAAAGCGGTTTAGGTTCGGGCTGAAGTCCTGAGCTATTGTCCTTGGCGTTGCTTGTGCATGACCGCCGCGATGGCTGCGGCGATGCGCTGGTCCTCGGCGGCATCGGTTCCGAATGGCGTTCCCGCCATCACCGAACCAGCACCGGCCACAGCGGCTACGCCAGCGGCGGCAGCAGCGCCTTTGGACGCGCTTCCGTGTCCGCCGTGTCCATGATGCCCGTGTCCTTGCGGCAGCCATGGTTCGGTAAGGTCGACGATCTTGGGCAGGATCTTGATGGTCAACGCAAGGAGCGATAGGACCGTGAAAACAATGACGATGCCGGTCAGTGCCAAGGGAATGTTGTCGATGGCAACATCAAGTCCGCTTTTGGCGGGATCGGCGGCGAGTTGTGCGAGTACAGTAAATGTGGCCATAGGTGCCGCATCGGCATAGCGCGGCCACGGCTAGGGAATCAACAGGAAAACCAATCGGCCATTGGCCAGAGGACGGAAATGGCAACTGGCGGGCAGCGGAATGACATGCCGCTGGACAGCACGAGACAGCAAACCTTGTCATCCCGCCGAACTTTCGAGAGTATTGAAGGTATGAAGAGTCTCCCTGCCCCTCCCCGCTTTTCCGCCCCGCTGCTGTGCTTGCTTCTCTCGATCGCCGCCGCGTCGCTGTTCGCCCAAGTCGCCATCGAAGCCGAGGGCGACACGTATAAGGTGACCATCGACGACCAGCCCTTCACCACCTATCACCCGGCGGCCGAAGGCATCACCAAACCAATTCTCTATCCGATCTACGGACCCGGCGGGGTCGCGATGACGCGCGACTTTCCGATGAAGAAAGGAACCAAAAGCGAAGCCTCTGACCACCCGCACCACACCTCGCTCTTTTACACCCACGGCAACGTCAACGGCGTCAACTTCTGGCACGTCGGCGGCAAGAACCAGGGCTACATCAAACAAACCCACGCCACGACCAGCAGTCCCGATAGCACCGCCGACGGCGCGGCCGTGCTCGCCACCAAACTCAACTGGCAAGACCAGGACGGCAAACTCGTGATGAAGGAGGACCGCGTTTGGCGCTTCTCCAAAACCGAACGCGGCGCCCGCGCGATCGAAATCGAACTCACGTTCCACGCCAGCGAAGGCGACGTCACCTTCCACGACGACAAAGAAGGTTGCATGGGCATCCGCACCCACCCCGCCCTGCGCCTGCGCGGCGACGTCGCTACCGGCAAAGCCGTGAACAGCGCTGGCGGCAGCGGCAAAGGCATCTGGGGTAAGAAAGCCGCCTGGGTGAACTACACCGGCACCGTCGACGGCAAAGACGTCGGCATCGCGATCATGGACCACCCGGACAACCCGCGTCACCCGACCACCTGGCACGCCCGCGATTACGGTCTGGTCGCCGCCAACCCGTTCGGTCTCTCGCACTTTGAAAAAGCCGGCAAAGGTGCGGGCGACTTCACCATTAAAAAAGGCGACAAGGTCACTTGGAAATACCGTTTCGAATTCCACCCGCAAATCGATGTCGCCAACGCGTTCAACAGCTGGAGCACGGCCAAAGTCGGGACCTCTAAAACCGGTCCAACGGACGCCGCGAAAAAACAAACGGAGCTAAAAAAGCTGAAAGGACTGATGGTCGCCGGCGGTTGCTGCCATGACTACGAAAAGCAACCCGAGATTCTCGCCAAGGGCATCAACGAACGCGCGGCCGCGTTCGGAGTGGCGATCGAGTGGACCATCGTGCGCGACAAAAAAGACCGCGCCACCAAACACAAAGCCTACACCTCCGAGGACTGGGCCAAGGAATACGACATCGTGCTACACAACGAATGTTACGGCGGTGTGAAAGACGACGCGTTCATCGAGAACATCACCAAGGCGCACAAAGAAGGCGGCTTGCCCAGCGTGTCCGTGCACTGTTCGACCCACAGTTACCGCGACAGCAAAACCGACGAGTGGCGCAAGCTGATCGGTGCCACCAGTCGCAAACACGGCCCGCATAAACCGGTCACTGTGATCCCTAAAAAACTCGACCACCCGATCATGCGCGACTTCCCCGAACAGGGCTGGACCACCGGCAAAGAAGAACTCTACTACATCCTCGAAATGTGGCCCGGCGCCACCATCCTCGCCGAAGGCAAACAAGGCGACCAAACCCA
>Ga0209186_1002351_pt1 | contig 13499 bp, 19 predicted proteins | sample SidtaG_FD_187426 | JGI IMG/M metagenome (GOLD analysis project Ga0209186, IMG submission 187426) | Marine algal microbial communities from Sidmouth, United Kingdom - Sidmouth_Male2 metaG (SPAdes) (version 2) | ecosystem: Host-associated > Algae > Red algae > Unclassified | place: Sidmouth...
GCGCCAGGGGGTCGGGATTGTGCACGTCCTGCGTCTTGTTTCTGAGGGTATATGAGAGTATGCTTTGGGGTCATCGTGCGTGTTCGAATAAATCATCGTTGCGTTTGCGTTGCTTCCGTCGTTTTTTGTGCGCTTCGCGCCCAGTGATCCCGGCGTTCGCGTTGTGACTCTGGCGTAGCGATCCGCATCCTGTGCTGGGTTTTCTGACGGGGTTATACCCCGTTGGCTTTCAGGGCAGGATCCACTACAATGGCGTCTCAGCACTCCCCCAATTGGGGGTCGACAACCTAGTCGCCGCGCGCAACCGCGCCCTGGTCTCCACCAACCGCGACAGCAGCCCGAAAAGCCGTGAACGCCGGCAACGGCAGCGGCTTGGTGAGCCCGTCCGCCGGCATCTCGGCGCTCGGGAGGAAGTAGAAGGCCTCATCCCCGCGCGCCTGGTAGTCGCGAACTATGTGGTAGGCGACGTCGACATGCTTGGTCCGCCCCGTCGCCTCGGGGTTGTTGACCAGCGCGAGGCACGATTGGTTGTCTTTTTCCATCAGCACTGCCCTGCCATCAACGCCCAGCGCCAACAGCAGCCATCGCGGCGGCCACGTACTCAGCCTCGGCCGTCGACGTCGCCACCGTCGACTGGCGCTTGCTCGCCCACGAAATGGGCCCGCCGTTGAGCATGAAGATAAAGCCTGTTGTCGAGCGGCGGCCGTCAATATCGCCCGCCCAATCTGCATCAACATACCCTTTTAGCGCTTCATTGCCGCCATACATCACACCAAGGCGAGAAGTCCCGCGAAGGTAGCGCAGCACACCCTTGGCCGCGCGCATATGGTCTTGCTTAGGGCATGAAATGAAGCGCGAGAGCACACCGTCGGCGAAGGCAATGTCCGGCCTCGACGTCGTAGAGAAGCAGAGTAGAGAGCTGACCAGCTCCGCGTACCGGTTGCCGTCGGGAAGAAGGTTCTCCCCCGTTTTTCTCACCTTGACGCTCGACGCCATCGCGGTCTTGTTGGGCGTTCACGTGTCCATCCAGAAAGCCTGGAGCAGCGCCATGATGTGGCCGGGGTTACCAAGCGTGAGTTTCTTTGTCTTTTTATCGCGCATGACCATCATGCCGATAAAGTCTCTGACCTCCCCCATGTCGCGCACCTCGAACTTGGCCTCGACGCCACTCTTGATGGCCTCCACGACAGCAAAGCGCTCGCGCGCCACAATCAACTCGTCGACGTACACGAGGATGAAGACGCTCCCGTGCACAGGGTGGTGCCAATCATTAAGTCTCGGGTCCACCGTAGACCGCGTAGCTCCCATCTGCTCGAGCTCGTCGTTGAGCTGGATGCCCCACAGCTGCCCGGCTTGCTTCGTCCCTTACGGGGCCAGACTGAGCCGGCGCGCGTCCGCAGGCTCCCCCGACTCGACACCTTCAGGGAGCTTGACGTACATCTCTTTGTCCATCTTAGCATTGAGGAAGGCTGTCATGACGTCAACGTGGTGGACCTCCCACCCGTTCGCTGCTTCTACGGCGAACAGGGCACGTAACGTCGCCGTGTTGGGTACAGGAGCCTACGTCTCGTCTAAATCGCGCCCAGGTACTTGGTTGAAGCCTTGGGCCACCAGCCGCGCCTTGTAGCGCGTCTTCTGTCCTTCCGCGTCGTGCTTAATGTCGAACAGGAATCGTGTCTTGACAGCTTTGCGCTGCTCGTTTTTGCCCTTCGTCGTGGACCACATGCCGAGCTTCTTGTGCGCCGCCAGTTCTTCTTTGATGGCCTTCTTTCACAGCGGCCAGTCCGGACGAGTGCGTGCCTTTTTCTCGTTTGCAGGGGGCTTGGTCACGTCACAGCCATCTTTGGCCGCCGACCCGGACCCGGTGGCCAGGTACGCCTTGGGGTCCTTCTCCCATCAGGTTACCTTGGGGGCTGGCCTACGTTTAAAGCGACGAGGCCCCGGAGCAGCATTGCAAACTTCCGAGGGAGAGATGCCGACCGGAAGCATCTGGTCATTCGGACCCTCACGTTCCTCGTCGTCTTTGTCGTCAGCGAGGCTGTCAGGATCGCCGTCATATTCACTCTCGGAGTCTTCGACGGGAAGTTTCTTGTCTCCGCCATCTCCTTCGGCATCCAGCATGTCCATTGACTCGTCCATACCGCCGTTGCTGTCGCTGTTCTCGGTCATCATCAGCTGGGTACCAGCGCTTGAACCGTCGCCCGAAGAGTCGGCCATCGCCGGCTTCTCTTCCATCAGGACGTCGCGACGCTCGAAGACTTTGTTTGTCCCGTCCTCGAGGATGCGGTAGGCCTTTCCACCAACCGTGTAGCCGACAACGCTGCCGACGTCGGTTCTCGGCTCCAGCTTGCGTTGCTGCTTCTTGGACTTGAGCGCCCCAGCGCGGCTCGCTCAGACGTGGAAGCCCGACACGTCAGGGCGTCGCCCCGTCAGCGCTTCCAGCGGCGTCACTTCCAGCCCCAACATGGGCGCCCGGTTGAGGTCGTGGACGACGGGAGCCACAGCCTCAGCCCGCAGCTCCTCTTCGGCCCCGTCATCGAGAAGTGCAGCACGCACGCGCTCCATTTGCGTGCTGTTGACTCTCTCTGCCTTTCCGTTCTGCTGCGCTTTGTACGGCGCCATCATCTCAGGCGTGATGCCTTTGTCCTCGTACCATGCCTTCAGGTCATTGGCGAGGTACTCCTTGGCACCGTCGTGACGGACACGCTTGACGTGGACACCATTCAACGTCTCGAGTTGCTTGATGCGCGTCTTAAGCACTTGCGACGCCATCCCTTTTGTCTTGATGGGCGTCGCCGTGATGAATCCAGTGCTGTCCTCGAGCGCCGTGACGAAGTAGATGGAGCCACCCAGGGACTCCTTGAGAAGTCCACCCACGTCGGTGTGGACCAACTTGCACTTGGTGGTCTTGGTGAAAGACCGCGGATGCGGCGCCTGTACCATCTTCCCATCCACGCACAGCACACACACACTGCCGACCACACGTTAAGCGTCGGCAACCGACGACGGCATCCCATCGACCATCTTGGCCGGCCGCTTGAGGTTCTCAATCCCCAAATGGTTAACCGGCGATGCCAAATCTCTGCGTCTCCTGCGATGCGCGTGGACGCCGATTTCGCAGAAGCCTTAACCGGCGTCACTTTGAGCACATTCTGCTCCTGGTAGTTCACCTTTCCCACGACCGACGCCTTGTCGAGCACTCCGCTCGAACGAACGTCATCCCCGTCGCTCAGGATGTAGCATACGTCCCCGACAATCTTCACGGCCCTGCTGTTTCGGTCAACCGCCCTAACTGACAGCAGGTTGCTTGCCAGGTCGGGCACGAGCATGGCCTCTGCTAGCACCTTGCGCGCCTTGGTGTTGCCCTTTCCAACGTCCATAGAGACGTGGACGTGCCCCTTGACGGGGACTTCGTCGCCATTGGCCAAGGTGACCTTGGCCCCGCTCCCCGCCGCCTGGACGGTGAAGCCCTGGTCCCCGACGGCCATGTGGTTGGTCGCCCCGGAGTCGAGCACTCAGGTCGACGACACGCTTGTGCTCCCGTCAGCCTTGCTCGTGCCGGGTTGACCGGCCGAAGCAAAGTATGCCAGAGCGGCACCCGCCTGGGGCCCGCCCCCATGGCCACCCTCACGGCGGCCGCCGCCGTGTGGGGGAAACCCCCAGTCAGGGCTGACACGACCCCCCGGCATGAACCGGGGACGGGTCGTGAACAGTCACGCAACACCCACCTAGGGGGGTAGCGTGGGACAACCCCCTTGGGGGGGTGTTCAGGGAGCCCCAGGGCCACACATGAAACGACCCCTCTAGAGGGGCGTGAGGCGGGGAACACCCGATCGGGCCTCCCTGGGGGGGTCTGACACACACAAGGGAGACACACTTCTTCCCGAATCCGGGCCCTCAGGGGGGACAGGGAAGCTTGTGGAAGGTTCCGCAATCCGAGCGTAAGCCGGACCGAGCTATGATCTCGACCGGGGATAAAATCCCACCGGAATTCTATCCGGGAAAATTGAAAAATCTTCGGATAAGTCCCGACGTACTGATTTTGGGTAAATCCCAAAATTTAGGAAGTCTTGGTGACTTTCCTGCTTCCGCACGAGACAGGGGGGGGTCCTCTTCCAGTGGAAGGGCTGTCAGGGATGCTGGGCAGGAGCCACTAGAGACCCGGGCCTGAGACCGTGGCCCGTTGGGTACCGGTCCCCCCATGGTAGCGCCAGGGGGTCGGGATTGTGCACGTCCTGCGTCTTGTTTCTGAGGGTATATGAGAGTATGCTTTGGGGTCATCGTGCGTGTTAGAATAAATCATCGTTGCGTTTGCGTTGCTTCCGTCGTTTTTTGTGCGCTTCGCGCCCAGTGATCCCGGCGTTCGCGTTGTGACTCTGGCGTAGCGTTCCGCATCCTGCGCTGGGTTTTCTGACGGGGCTATACCCCATCGGCTCTGAGGGCAGGGTCCACTACACACCCGGCTTGTTCTTTCCCCAGGACTTGTCAGCCTTCCGCTTGTAGCAGTCACGCTTCATGTGCCCCTTCTTGTCGCAGTAGAAGCACACGACCTACTTTTTTCCAAAAGGATTCTTTCGCGCCGCCACCATGAAAGCTTGCCACTTGACACCACCAGCTTGCATCGACGAGCCCCCAGAAATTCTGCGCTGCTCGACTTGAAGCAGCTCCGATGTCATGTCAGACCTGACCAGCTTGACGTCCTTGTTCTCCAAGACCGTCCTGAGCATCTCGAGCGCGGACAGGAGCCCCGACAAGACACGCAGCGCGAGCGTGTTGTCGTCCACCGAGTTTCCGAGCATGGCCAGCTCGTCCCGGATCATCTTGGCGTGCGACGCGAACTTGATGATGTTCCCGTCTTCGCCGTTCTTCAAGCTTCTCAGCTCGTCCATGAGCCGAAGCAGCTGAGCGTTGTCGCACGCCACGAACATGACCGAGAGTGCGTCCCACGCCTCCTTGGCCGAGTCGACGGACGTCACCGTGTTAAGATGCACGGAATTGACCGGCATGAGGATGGTCGCAAGAGCCGCCTCATTCATGGCGTCCCACTCTTCGACCACGGCGTCGGCCTTCTTGTCGTCCGACCCAGAAGCAGAACAGTCCGTCACAACCGCCTTCCACATCCTCTCCTTCTGGAATTGCGCACGTTGGTACGCCGCCCACACTTTGTAGCCGTCGTCTAGCTGTGCGAACCGCGGGCCGCCAAAGCGGCCGTGGTCCGACATGTTGACGACTGTGGCACCGACCGGTACCACCCTGTAGACGCTAGCGGCTGCACGCGACCAACCAACGCCGGAACGCACCGCAACCCGCGCAACGTCGTCCTCCTCGCGACCGTAGAAGATAGCGATGATGACCACCAGCGACAACTGGGCCCATAACCTGTGAAGCGGGCGTTTTGTGGGTGGATGCGTTGCTTTACTCGAGACAGGTCTGAGGCGCGAGGCCAGCAGCCTCTTACCCCCCTCGTGAGCCCCTCTCTCAACGTCCTGGACGCACAACCCCGCCAACGCAGTGACAGGGCCCAAGACACACCTCCCGAGGCAGAGCTCCCTCCCTTGCAGGGTACATGCTCTCACCACCCCACAAATCGTGACGCCCCTCAAGGAGCCCACGAGAATCTCCCCGCGCTCAGCTCCAAAATGAGCTCCCCTTGACATACATGTATATGTAATTACATCACCCTCGTACTGCAATGCATGTCAAAGGCACGGATAAACAAGCCGATCACCGCATAAGTACTCCCGGAATAATCCCGGCAGTCCGCGGTAACTCCGACTTACCAGTGCGGGCCTGGGGGGCTGCCTCAACAACAGGCGCAGCTTCAGCGCCTCAGGGATGACCACTTGGGTCTCCCTCCCATATACCTAATGTCGGCATAGGAGCCCATTCTTCTATCGAAAAAAAGAAGGCCTTCCGACTCCACTTGGGGTCGGGTGGTGAAAGAACATCAAGTTTTTTCAGCCGTTCTTGACAGAACGCATCCTCGGCTTGGTCGAGGAGGATCACTTGGGCCGGCAGCGCCCCCATGGGTGCTTCGGCTGGCGGGGCCGCCTCTAAGGCGTCACTCGCCCGGTTTTCGATGGCCGGGACGGAGATATCCTTGTCCAAGGGAGTCGAGTCGAGTCCCTCTGTGGGCGGCGCGATAACGCGTCCGCGACCTTATGGTCCTTACCCTGCTTTTGCCGGATCTCATAGGTGTACTCCGATAATCAGAGTCGCCAGCGGTTTATCCGCGCGTTCGGACTCATGTTTGTGAGTACCGATAGTAGGGCCCGGCGGTCACACCGGACCGAAACCTCTGCCCCCTCGAGGTATGACCTCAAGTAGGTCACCACCCAGACGACGCCGAGCGCCTCTATCTCGATGGCGAAGTAGTTCTTCTCCGAAGGCAGACGAGTGCGGCTATTGTAGCAGATGGGATGATACTCCCCATCGGGCTGTTGTTGCTGTAAGCAACAACCCAGCCATTCATAGCTCGTGTCTACACCAACGATGTAGTGCCCGTCTCTCCTGGGGAAAGCGAGGATGGGGGCGGCTAAAAGCCGTCCTCGTAGTTCGTCGAAAGCTTTCGTCTCCTCTTCCCTAGGGGCCTGTAGCCTCTTGGAAAGCTTGGTGCTCGTCAAGACTGTTAGGGGCTTCGATATCTTAGCGAAGTCGGCCACGAAGCGACGATATACGCCGCACGTACCCACGGAGCTCTTCATTTGGGTTTGGGTCTCTGGATACCGGGGACCCCTCAGTGCCCGGAGATTCTTCTCCAGGACATGTACTCGTCCCAGCCTGATAACAATGCCAAGATACTCCACCTCTTCTGGAAAGAAGTGGCCCTTGGCCGCCTTCAAGGTGATCCTGGCCTTTCCTAGGCGTGTCAACATCTCATCTAGGTGTTGTAAGTGTTCCTTTGGGGAACGTGAGAATACGATAACGTCGTCCAGATATACTAAGCATACCTTCCACTTTACCCCTGCTAGGATCATATCCATAGCCCTTTGCAAGGTCGTGGGGGCATTGCACAACTCAAAGGGGAGGCTCAAGCATTGCCACGCGCCCGAATTGCATGTAAACGCCTTAAGGTGTTCATGCTCCTCGGTATCTGCCAGCAGCCCCCATTGCATTCCAGGGTGGAGAACACCCCGGCATCCCCTAAGGAATCTATGCACTCATCCATCCTAGCAATGGGGTACGCATCCTTGACGGTCATCAAGTTCAGCTTTCTGCAATCTATACAGAAGCGTACCGAGCCATCAGGCTTCGGCACCATAACGACTGGGATATCCCATTCCCCAGTGGAGGGTTCCATCACCCCCATCGAGCGCTTGCGCTCGACTTCAGCTTTCGCTCTCTCCCGGGCCAAACTTCCGGCGTTGTAGGGGTGTTGCCTCACGGGGACAGCCCCGGGCTTCCGGCGAATGCGGTGTTCTACACCGCGTATCAACGCCAAGTTACCCTCCCAGAGTGGTGCATGTTTCTTCAAGAGGGCCTGAAGGGCCCTGGACCATTCTTCGGGTACCGACGGTACGTCTACTTCTGGGAGTGGGGATTCTTTCTCCTCCTTCGCTGTCTCGTCGCGCTGCTTGAGATCGTCCGGGGACACCTCATAGGTCGGCCCCTCAGAGGGGTCCATATAACCCACGGGCATGTCCGTTGTCAGGCGCAAGGGCGTAGCGCCCAAGTGCATCGTCTGGACGGTTAAAGGCTCGCCTGCCCCCATGATGGCGGGTCTTTGCGCGACCAGTACCCGATGGATCTGGTACAACGGAGGTCGCCCCGTAACAAAGCCATGCCCCGTGTGGGTACTCTTCACGGGGATGTGCGCGATTGTCCCGGGCTGTACCCAGGTCTTCTGTTCCGGCCTTAGCTTAGCTGTGCACCCTGGGGGGCACGCACATACCGCGCTACCGGGTGCACCTTTCGGGAATCGTCTCTTCGGATGGGTACCTTGGTACCATTGAGAAGCTCCACATGTTGCTCCTGTGTTGCAATCATCTTTGTTGCGATATCCATAACGGAGGTGCCCAGTATAGTTGGGACACTCATATTGTCGACAAATCTAAAGTAGATGTAGGAGGTCTGGCCCCGAAGGGCCGCACCGAGACACACTGAACCAACAATGGGGAGCCAGCCCCCATTGACATCATGGAACATAGATGCCAACTCACCCAGCGGTTGCAGCTGGGTGTCGTCCGGCGGTAGCTGCCGGCTTTTCAGCGTGGCGCCACTCTCTGTATCCAGGATGGCCCGTGTGGAAAGGTCGAAACCTTCCTTCAGGAAGAACCTGACGACCAGCTTATAGCTAGAGGAGGGAATGAATGCACATGCTGCGCCCTCTGGGGGTTTCCCTTGGGATATCCCCGGTGGCCGCTTCGGCCAGTTCTTCCCGGCTCGCCAGGAAGACTTGTACCTCTTTGTTTGCCGTAGAGTTGTCGGGGGTGTCGGGACCATGGCCCCCGTTACTCGTTTTCAGAGCAGGACTTGTCCACATCGACCAGTTCCTCGGCTTCCACCCCTGGGGGTGGAGTGTCATCCAATGACGACCACGACGGCCTTAGCCTTGTGCCTACGGCTGCTACTGCCTGTTTTGGATGGCGCTGGTCCTCTTGACGACGCTTTGCCATACGCTCCTTATAGGTCTCGTTCAGCAGGGCCTTAGTTGCCGCGTCGAGGCGGGGACACTCACGGAAAAAATGTCGGCGCATGTTGCATGCGAGGCAATTATAGTTCCTTGATTGCCCAAAGCGCCCTTTACCCCTTGCCGAAGGACCCGACGGGACTTCCCCCACCTTATTTGGGACTGTCACCGCCGCGATAACAAACTTGCGTGGTTTCGGCCGTGCGGCTAGACGCTCTCGACGGGCCTCGACCCGTCGGGCCTCTTCGGCCTGTCGCGCCTCGTGACGTCTGCGACAGACGTCACCCTTCCTCTGGGCATATTGCACCAGGAGGTCCATCGGCATATTGCCAGTGTGGTGCTCGCGCACATCTGCGCGAACCTCCCAACCGAGCCCCTGCATATAGCGGCTCTTCATCTGGCCCTCTGTGTGCATATACGCACAGAGGCGACGTAACCCCCGATGGCGTACGTAGAAATCGTTCTCGGTTTCCCCATGCTCCCGGGAGGCTCCGTGGAACAGACCGTCCTGGTCGCTTAGCGACTGCTCATCCGCATATTTGCGGAGGAGCCAGTTGATCAGTTCCATATAGGAACTGACCTCTCCACTCCGCCCTCCTTGGAGGGACGGCATGATGGTGTCCAACTACCGTTTTAGATCACCCTTGGTGAACTCCGGGAGGAGATAGAGGGCTCTGCCCTCTGACACATCATTGTCATTCCCCGCCTTTACGAAGCGGTTCAAGAACTCAAAGACGCCTAAGGCTGGCGTCCCATCCCACTCTGCGTCTCGACCAAAGGTGGCCGAGACATCCTTGCGCAGACGGCCTAGGCCGTGTGCCATCGTCCAGTCTCTCCGAACGTCCGTATTCGCCAACGCGTACGATACACAATCCAAAATCCCTTCATAGCGATCATCCGCAGGGATGATCTTCTCGGGGAGTCGACGAGGAGGGTTTCCCTCCAACTCGCGTCCTAGGGCGCGTGCTACCGCACGTCTGGGGACCTGGCCTCCCCCATCTCCGCCGTACTACTCCCCATCGGAGGAGGAGGAGCTCAGTCGGCGACGACGGCGCCCTGACCGTCGGAAGGCCCCCAGGGCTGTCTCCAAGAAAGACAGCCGTTCATGGAACGGGCTAATGAACGCATCCATTGAATCCCGTAGGGCCGCCTAAAAGGCGTCCGCTTCAAGGGCCCCTCGAGAAGCCCCAACCCCACTGACATGCGGGGGTTTACGGAGTAGGCCGACGGGCCTAGCCCGCCGAGCCTGATCGTCATACTGCCCCTGTTCTTGGGACGCGATTGCTTGTTCCCGCACGCCAGGAGGTCCCGTAACTCTGGGGGAGACTCGCTCTCGATCCTATGTGGCGGTCTCATTAGATGGGGGGAACGGGAATCCGTCACCGTCCCCTCCTCCGTCGCTCGCGGTGCCACGCACGCTCGTGGACACGCGCGCGCGACCCTCCACATGAGAAGGGTCCCGCAAAAGGCCACTCGGCCCTGAGCCCTCACTATCTCCGTCACGGATGCCTCTCGAAGAGGAGCCCGCGCCCTATGCGTAGAACTGAATCCCCCTGATGCTGTCCATAACGATGGAAGCCCTACTTACACGTGGGAGAATCCAATCAACCAGTCACAGCAACAGTCACACCCAGGGAAAAAACGAAGAGAGCACGTCCACCGTAAGAGAACGGCGCAAGGACGGCCCGACTGATCAGGAAGGGCTTGACCCAGTCCCGCGCTGATCCACCAAATGTAGTGGATCCTGCCCTCAGAGCCGATGGGGTATAGCCCCGTCAGAAAACCCAGCACAGGATGCGGAGCGCAACACAGGAGAAAGAACAGAAACGCCGGGATCACCGGGCGCGAAGCGCACCAGAACGACGGAGATAGCGCAAACGCAACGCTGATTCATTCGATTACGCACGATGACCCCCAAGCATACACTCATACACCCTCAGAAGCAAGACGCAGGACGTGCACAATCCCGCCCCCCGGGCACCACCAGGGGGGGACCAGTGCCCATCGGGCCACGGTCTCAGGCCCGGGCCTCAAGTGGCCCCTGCCCAGCATCCTCGACTACCCTCGCACTGGAAGAGGACCCCCGCCTGTCTCGTGCGGAAGTAGGAAAGTCACCAAGACTTCCTAGATTTTGGGATTTACCCAAAATCAGTACGTCGGGACTTATCCCAAGATATTTCAGTTTTCCTTGATAGAATTCCGGTGGTATTTTATCCGTGGTCGAGATCATATCTCGGTCCGGCTTCCGCTGAGATTGTGGAAGCTTTCACAAGCTTCCCGGTCCCTCCAGAGGGCCCGGATTCGGGAAGACGTGTGTCTTGCTCGGCCGTGTCAGACAACTCCAGCGGGGCCCAATCGGGTGCTCCTCGCCCCGCGCCCCTCTGGAGGGGTCGTTTCGTGTGTGGCCCTCGGGCTCCTTGGACACCCGCCCAAAGGGGGCTGTCCCACGCTACCCTCTAGGGGGGTGTTATGCGAGTAGTCAAGACCCATCCCCGGCTCATTTCGGGGCCCGTGTCACCCCTGACAGAGGGCTTCTACCACATGACTGACTGAGACGCAGCATGAGTCTGCAAGCAAGATCAATGGTCAACACTCTGACGACGGCGGCGAGCAAGATTCTTCCTCATTCAAAGCGCTTCACGATGAGAGCGGCATGACGCACCGGACGACGGTACCCGCCACGCCGGAGCAGAATGGAGCTGCTGAGCTGCTCAACCGAGTAATCATATAGACGACGCGCACCATGATGAGGAAAAAAGACGTCGATTAGGATCTTTCGGCGGACGCTAACATGTCGGTTGCCTAAATCAGGAGCCGCGTCACAAGCAGAGAGGGTTCCGGCGGCAGGACGCCTTATGGGCTGTGGACCGGAAGCAAGCCAGACGTCAGCCACATGCGAGTGTTCGGGCCAGCACGCTTGCCGGGCTTGGCAAAGAGCCACATATACTGAAAGCTCGGTGATGAGGCTGATCGGGACGTTTTCTTAGTCTATACAGACGGCAGAAAGGCTTACAAGGTCATGATGGAGAACGGTAAGGTCCTCAATGCACGAAGCGTCATATTCTCAGAGAAGAGCACGAGTGACGTTGAAGAAGTTGCGGAGAACTCTCACGGGGACGAAGTCGTCGAAGACGGAACGGGCTTCGATGCTGATAGCAGCGGCGAAGCAGCTCGTTCTTAAGACAAACTCGAAGGCAGTAGGCAAAACGATGGCTTTGAAAAGTCCACAGGCGACAATCAAGGTGCTTGCGGCTCTTCGGATACGCTTCATCGGAGCTGGAGATCGCGGCGACATCAGGTCGAGTACTGGCACCCTATGTTCCTGGCTACTCACGACATGCCCGTGACGTACGGGCAACCAGTTCAAGGTCAGGAAGCGGCCAAGTGGCGGGATGCAATTGGACAAGGAAATGGAAGCCATCCGGAAGAACAAGACGTGGCATTTGAAAGATCTGCCAGTTGGCCGACGCGTGCTCAAGGTCAAGTGGGTCTACGAGGTCACGGATGAGCTGGGACAAGAATGGGAACAACAGGATTAGGCGGAAGGCTTGCCTGTGCTTTTTGGGAAATCGGCAGATCAAGGGGCTTGACTTCAACGCGATGTTCGCACCTGTTGCCAAGTTTACTACCATCCGATGCATAAAGGCAATGATGCCGACGAATGGGTGGGCGCTGCTTCGCATGGATGTCGAGACGGCTTTCCTGCAGGGAGACCTTTATCCAGAGGTCTACATGCAGCCGCCTGAGCGGTAAGTCGACCCCACGAATCCTGACCAGTTGTGCGGTATTCTCCAAGCACTTTATGGGCTGAGGAAAGCCCCCAAGATGTGGTACGCCGAGCTCGACGCCTTCCTCAAGTCACAGGGGTTCGACAACATAAACCCGGATGCGCGCCTCTATCTTCGTGAGGATGACGGCGACGTCATCATCATCCTGGTGTACATCGATGATCTTCTTGTGGCATTAAGCCAGAATGCGATCTACAAATTGAGGACGGCGCTGCGCGTGTGCTTCGAGAAGAAGGACCTGGGAGAGGCCAAGGTCACCCTGGGGCTGGAGATCAGTTGGGAGAAGACTCTGGGCACCCGCAAGCTGTCGCAGAGACAGTGCGCTACTCAAGTGCTGGTGAAGTTCTGAAAGACGGAAGGCAATTCAATCGCGACGCCGCTGGAAGTCGGGCTGCAGCAGGTCAAGTGAGAGGAGAGCGACGAGCCTCTCTCTCATCGCGAGGCGGTTGGAAGCCGGATGTACCTGATGGTCGGGACGCCTACTGATCCCGCTTTCGCGGGTAGAAAGCTGAGCCGCTTCGTGCCGGACAAAATCAAGGAGCACTAGGCGGCTGTGAAGCGCCTCCTTCGATATGACAGGGGGTCTGTCGACGAGGGCGTGGTATACGAAAAGTGCGCGACGGGCATCCTCCACGGTTTGAGCGATGCATACTGGGAAAATGTCTACGAGAGGCGGAGATCAGCCACGGGCATCATGTTCATGCTTGGCGGCACGGCCGCAAGCTGGGCTCTGAAGAAGCAGAAAACGGTGGCGCTGTCTGCAATGGAGGCGGAGTACATGGCTCTCTGTGAGGCCAGGAAGGAAGCTATTTGGCTGAACAGGCTCATCCAAGGCGTTATCCTTCTCGTGACTCAGTTGGACAAACTGCTCGGCCCGGTCAACATCAGAGTCTACAACAGCAGCTGCATCGACTGTTCCAAGAACCCCGTCGAACTTAAGCGCATCAAGCATATCTGTAGTGGATCCTTCCCTCAAAGCCAACGGGGTATAACCCCGTCAGAAAACCCAGCACAGGATGCGGATCGCTACGCCAGAGTCACAACGCGAACGCCGGGATCACTGGGCGCGAAGCGCACAAAAA
>Ga0209186_1002352_pt1 | contig 13492 bp, 21 predicted proteins | sample SidtaG_FD_187426 | JGI IMG/M metagenome (GOLD analysis project Ga0209186, IMG submission 187426) | Marine algal microbial communities from Sidmouth, United Kingdom - Sidmouth_Male2 metaG (SPAdes) (version 2) | ecosystem: Host-associated > Algae > Red algae > Unclassified | place: Sidmouth...
TAAGTTTCAAGTCTTGTGTAGACGCATGAACACAAGTCCAGGAACTGATTTTGCTGTAGAATACGCTGAAAAAGATCTGGCCAGCGTACTTCTTGGCATCAATCACTGGGTATGGGTATGTCCAAATGATACCCGGTTGGGGCGAAGTCAAGCGTTCTTCGGTCAATGAGAATATTCGGGTAGCGTACAATTTCAGGAAAGCAAAACTTCAAGCGTTCGGGTATATACCCGAATCAAATACGCGCGGATACGCTTGGGGAAAACTACGCTTGAAGACCCCTGCCTGACACTCGAGAGACTGATGAATTCCATGACTTCAGTTCACGTGCGTTGATCCCTTTCTGGAGCAGCCCGCCCCTACTGCTGGCGCGCCAAAAACTCAGCCTGTCCACCTTGTTCACGATTCTCAGCGCGGGTGCAGCACCATGGCGCAAGGTACGCGTGGAGTGCTCCAACAGGCCCGAGCTCGACGTCTTGCCGCAGGTCGTCGCTGGTTTGAAGGTCGTGGAGGGCGCGCGTCCACGAAGGTCACCTCGGAGGTGATCTGGACGAGCCCAATGGAGGAGACCATATATTGGTAAGTGCGCACCGCTGGTACGCCTCGCGTGGAGGACGGGGAGGTCGTGTCGGCGCTGAAGCGCGCTATTCTGACGGACATGCGCTCGCTCCACGAGGCCGAGCGCAGGGGTGGTCCAAGCCCCGACTGGTTCGGTATTCGAGTTGCGGCTGTCCTTTCAGCGCGTTCTACCAAAATCTTCTAGCTTTGGCGATGAGGCATCCACGGCCAACACCGTTGGAGTGATGGTACTGGCCCTTATTTTGCGGATGGTTGGGCGGGCGTCCCTACCGACGGTAGCTGAGCCACAGAGGATGGATAGAGACGGCAGCGCACCCCCCGACAAGCGCCTGGGCACCTTGGAGTGTCCCATGTGTACATGTTTTGGCTCTGCAGGGGGTGCATGTCGACAACACGGAGGGGGGCGCCGCCAGAGTGTCAGCGGGGGGCGCGCCTCCGCTTCTCTGCTTGGGACCGGGAGTGCCGCTTCCCTTGGAAGATGAGTGGACTGCGTACTTGTCCTTGCCGATGGTCCCCAGATCGGACGTCCCCGTGCTTGATTTGTGGCGTGAACACGAAATACTCTTTCCTCGTGTGTCCCTGGGAGCCAGGTTCTTTATTTCCATCCACGCAACTAATGTGACCGCTGAACTTGTTTTATCCAAAGCGGGCAGGACTATCACTACGCTGCGTGCTGGGATGACATGCCCCAACGTTGAAAAATACATCGTACTCCACGAAGATATCACACGCCGTCGCCGCGCTGAGCGCGCCCGGGCTGACTTTGAGTGACCGGGTGCCTCTTGTTGCTGATCTTTCGGGGCGAGGGAGGCGTCTGTGTTTTTGTCTGTTGCAGACAAGGACTGTGTCATTCTACCGCGTCAGAAAGAGTAGCCTGGTCATTTGAAAAACCAACAGACCAGTTTGTCATCGTGTTTGCACACCTTCCCGTTACTCGAAAGAAACCGAGCCTAGTATGGGGGAACCCCCCTGTACTCGGACGGCACCGCCCCTGGTACGATCCGGGGGACGGATCGCCAGCGACCACGTGACACCACCCCAGAGGGGCGGCGTGTGGCGCCCCCTCGGGCGGGCGTCAAAGGGGTCCTAGGGCGACAGACGAAACGTCCCCATAGGGGACGGCGGTTGAGGAGCACCCGATCGGGCCCCGTCAAGGGGACTGATACAGACGACGGGGACAGGCGTCTCCTCGACCCCGCCCCTCTGGAGGAACCTGAAAGCTTGTGGAAGCTTCCGCAATCCGAGCGGAAGCCAGGACGGGATCAGATCTCGGCCATAGATGATGTTCCACAGGAAGTCTATCCCCAGATACATCGAAATGTTTTGGGGTCAGTCCTGATATACTTATCACGGGCTAAATCCTAATATATATGGAACTTCTGACTGATATGTCGCCCCCTGAGCCGGGACGTGGCTTCCCCTTCCAGTAGAAAAGCGTCCGAGGATGCTGGGCAGGGGCCACCAGGGCCCCGGGTCCGCGACCGTGCCCCGCCGGGAACCGATCCCCCATGGCCACGTCCATGGGCAAGGGTTGTGCACGTCTTGGGTTTTTCTTCTTCTGAGGGTATAGGAGAATGTTATTTGGGGTCAGCCTGCATCTGCGAATGAATGAGCATTGCGTTTGCGTTAGTTCTGGCGTTCTCGTGCGCTACGCACCCTGTGATCCAGGCGTTCGTGCTCTTTCTCCTTTGTGTAGCGCCAGATCCGATGTTGGGCTTCCGTCGGGGTCTTTCCCTGTCCGCTTTGCGAGGCGGAAACCACTACATTTGGTGGATCAGCGCCAGACAGGTTCTGGCCCTTCCTGATCAGTCGGGCCTATCCTGGTGGTATTAATGACGTGTGTTTCCATCCAGTAAATAGCGACCAACCGTAGCCGCACGGTAAACCGAACACTATCGTCCAAAGGGCGAGGAAGAAGGAACTTTGTTCGTACGTCATCCAAGATGGATCCGGAGGTGCTAACGACGGCCAGCCCCGGTCCCATGGTGTTTTTATTGTCAGACGGTAAAAGGGCAGGGTCGACCGACCGAGCGATCATAAGGATCGAGAAAACCATCAAAGTAAAGACAATAAAAGAAAGGACAGATATACAAGGCGGAAGTAACCTCCAAGATGGCGAGCTACAAGTCATTTCAACCCTCCACGTGGATTCTGATGAGTACGTTGGGCTACCGGGCCAAATCTCCCAATGTGATGGAGATATGCTACAATCCTGATGTCATCCTTACTTTGGTCTTCTGCTGTGTCTTAGTCTTTTCCATGGGCGCATATGTTGCTGTGGCTGCTTGTTTGTTGGCTCCCACAAGGGGCCGGTGCTCCACCGTCATGGAAGGTTCGAGGGTGACGCAGTCCCGCCGCCAGGAGGAGGGAAACTCCTCACGAGGCGACCGTGATGGAGCCAGTCAGGGACTGGTGAAGAATGTCGCATAAAGCGCCGTGTCACCCCAGCCCACAGAAACCGATAGGGACACCTGCCCAGCTGAGGGAACCCACCCGCACACCCTTGCTCTACTCCCGCCCGGTGACACGGTCACCTAGAAAAGCACCCGAAGGCGCAAAGAGGGAGGAAGGAGGTGAAAACGCAGTTATTTTTTTGGTGGGGAAACCGGGCCACGGGCGCCCCGCTGTCCCCTTATTCTATCCGAGCAAGTGGGCCCAATTTGCCCCGAATCCCACACAGTAGCCTCCCCATGGGAAGATCTGGGGATCCATACCAGTGGACCCCCCTACTGTAAAGCAGATAAGTCAAGCAATTGACATACGAATGCAAACGACCCACAATCAATCAAGATTCGAACCAGCAAGGACAGCGCCACCGGCCCGAACCGGGGCGTGACACGCCATCCGCGTCGCCCGGCGCCCCATCGACCTCCTGTCCAGCAAAGGGGCGTGGACCGGGCCGCGCAATGCTACTTAGCTCCTTTCTCAGCGGGGACCGTCCCGGGTCGGCCCAGACGGTTCCCCAACCTGCGCCTTGCCACGACCCTTAGGTGTCCCGTGGGCCTCCGGGGGTGGCGTGGGTCTCCGGAGCACCCCTGTCTCGGTCTCGGCGCCGGTGGGGGACCCCGATGCTCTGGAGGCGTTCCTTCAGGGGTCGTCCCGTTCAGGCGTGTACGACCGGCTCTGGCGCCTCCTGAACATCCACCAGCAGCGACAAGAGAATCACCTCCGGCGGGTGGCGCAGGCTGGTACTTGGCGCGCCCGTGGGTCGGGCCCGGTGGTCTTCGGGAGCATGCGCGGGAGCCAACAAGACGTGGTATCGGGATGCCCCTGGGAGCCCCCAGCGTGGCACCGGCGGTGGCGGAAACCAGACCTGGGGTAGGGGCTACTAAGAGTGGCGTCCCCGGCCGAGCACCCCGGGTGAGAACACTCGTGGTTATGGCCTTACTTATGGAGACCAGGATGGACCGTCCGGTTACGAACACCCGTCTGCGACCCGTCGTCCTCTGGACTGAGGCGCGGTGTCCGAGGTCGGTGCCCGTTGTCTTAGGTGGCGTGAGCGTGCTTTGCGTCGGCCGGGGTAGCTCCCGGCCCTTCTGCGAGGGATGAACCATGAGACGTAGTACTTGTATAAATGAGGGTTTGTTGTCTCTTGGCCGTCCTATCACACCTCCTGGGCGTCCCGACCCGGAGTCGCCTTATCTAGGTCCTGCGGGATAAGCCCCTTGCGGCGACAGTACCGGTACACCGCTGCAACCGGCAGGCGACCCGAGTGCTGCCAGGTGTCGTCGTCCGGTCCATAGCCATACGAGCGGACCAGCAACCAGAGGATTCCCTCTTCGTCCCAGGTGTGGTCCACGAACCTCTCGAACACAAACTCGGGCCCCCCAGGATGGAGCGCGTCCGGGACTGCTACTTGTGGTTGTTTGGGTCGGTTCGCGGTGTCCACCGGTCCCGCCGGCACCACGTGGTCGCCACTAACCCGGTACGGCAGTCCGTTTTGGACCATCAAGTAGGTTCTCCCGTCGGTCTCCAGCACCTCGCACGGTCCGGTCACCATAGGATCGATCTTGTGCTTCCTGTTGTGGTTCTGAAGGTACACCCAGTCACCATCGGTCACCGACACTTGGCGATGGCGAAAATTCTTGTCATAGTCCCCATTATACCGTGCTTGTGTCTTGGAACTTGAGTCCCGTACCTTGGGGAGAAAGGCCTTGAGCGACTCCAGGAACTCGTCCTTGACCTCGGCCACCGACTGGCTTGGTTCCGGCGTCATGCCGTCCGGCATCCGTGACGGGGAGAATAGAGAGCCGAAGTGCTCAGGCGCCGTGGGGTGACCAGGTCCATGGGGGCCACGCCCGTTTTCCGGTGTGGCCTCTAGTTTTACGCCAGCGCCAACACGGAAACGAGCTCGTCCCAGTTGTCCTGGTGGTCCTCCATGTAGTGCATGAACATGTCAACGAGCGCATTTTCAGAGCGCTCGACCTGGCCATTGGTCTGCGGGTGGTACGTGGACGTGTACAGAATCCGGATGCCCATGAGGCTGCACACACCCTGGAAGAACTGGGAGGCGAACTGGGGTCCGTTGTCCGTCAGGACTGTGTCCGGGGGCCCGTAAACGGAAATCCAATCCCGGCGGAGTGCCTAGACGTCCGTCGCGGTGATGCCAGCGAGGGGGACGGCTCGTAACAGCTTAGAGAACCGGTCGACGATGATCAGGAGGAAGACGTTCCCGGTCTTGGTCTCTGTAAGGGGTCCCAAGAGGTCCATAGACAAGCTCGCGAAGAGATCCGTCGCCGGGAACGAATTGAGCATCGCCGTGCGTCGCCTTGGTGCAATCCTGTTCTGGGAACAAGAAGAACAACTGGCCACCCAGTCGTACACGTCCGCGACCATTGACTCCCAGTAGTAGTGGCGCCTGATGGAGGCGTACATCCGGTTGACCCCAGGATGACCGGCGCGCATCACGTTGTGTTCCAACCGGAGGAGGTCCTGGCGCAGGCTGCACGGGACGTACACCTGGAAAGCCCGGTACAGGGGGGAGACACGCACGAGGAGCCTCTCCTTGGTCTCAGAAAAGCGCGTGTGCTGGTTCTGGTCCATCTTATCCCGTGGATCTTGGCACCGTTGGTCCCCTTTCTGCGCGGCCAGCATGCGAGCGAGTGTGACAGGCTGTTCCTTGTCCAGCTCCCCGTAGTTAGGCGCAAACCCACCACTGGAAGAGTTATCCAGAGAAAGGCAGGAAATCTCTTCCGGGATGACGGACCGATCTGGAGCCAGCGTCGGGAGACGCGACATGGCGTCGGCAAAGTGGTGCTCCCTTCCCGGTCTGGTGCATACCTGGTACCGGAACTCCGACGATCGCAGGCGCCAGCTAGCGACCCGCCCTTGTGCACTGTCCATGTTCAGCAGCCAGCGTAAACTAGAATGGTCCGGATCAGGAACTCTTGTCCCTCTAGGTAAGGTCGGAGGAGAAAACAGCCCCAGACCACGACCAGGCATTCTCGGTCGGTCGTGGAGTAGTTTTGCTCGGCCGGGATGAGGCGCCAGCTATAGTATCCGACCGGGAGAATGCTCTTGTCCGGTTGTTGTTGCAGGAGATTACAGCCGACTTGGACGGCGCAGGCGTCGTTATCCAGGATGAAGAGACCCTCACGTCGGGGGAGTGCCAGGATCGGGGTCGACGTCAAGCGCTCCTTGAGGCACTTGAACGCCGCCAGCTGGGCGGCATCCTGGGGAGAAAGCACGTGCGGGAGCGTCCTTCTGGTGATCTTGGTCAGGGGCTTAGCCATGTGCGCGTAATCCTTGATGAAACGCCAGTACACGTTACACATTTCCAGGAAGCTCTTGAGCTCCGTGTCGTTGCGCGAAGGCAGCGCTTGCGCCAGGCTCTTGATGCTCTTCTGGTTCTCCAGCAGCTGTCCTGGACGGACGACATGCCCCAGGTACTAGACTTCTTCGTGGAACAGGTGGAACTTGGAGGGATTGAGCGAGACACCGGCCGTTCCCAACAGGAGGAGGACTGCACAAATGTGCCGGATGTGCTCTTCCACGGTCCGGGATAAGACAATCACGTCGTCCAGGTACACCACTCACGATGGCCACTGTAAGTCGGACAACATTTTGTCGAGCACCCGTTGGAAGGAGGCTTGCGCGCTCACCAGACCAAACGGGAGCCGGAGAAACTGGAGCAAGCCCGTGTGAGACTTGAACGTCGTCTTGTCTCTGTTCTCGGCAGCCACACGGATCTTCCAGTACCCGGCGTTACAGTCCCGGGTAGAGAACACCGTGGCGTCGCCGAGGGAGTTCAGGCAGTCGTCCATCCTCGGGATCGGGTAGAAATCCTTGACCGTGCGATCGTTCAGCCGACGATATTCCACGCAAAACCGGAAGTGGCCACCTGGCTTGGGCACGACGACCACCGGGAAGGACTACTCGGCGTCCGAGGGATCTATGACACCCAGGTCGAGCGTTTCTTGACCCGCTTCTCGATCTCCAGGCGACGGTGTGGTACAGCCCTGTAAGGAGCCGAGTACACGGGCTTGGCGTCTGGCTTGAGTTGGATGTGGTGCGCGGTGGCCTTGAGCTCTCCCAGCTTCCCCGACCACATGCCCTTGAGCTGATACAGGAGTCCGTGTACCTTTCCATGGAGGTCCTTGGGCACACCCGCCCAGTTCACCTCTGGTGTCTCCGGCTTCTTGGTGGGCGGAACAACCGGGGGCTCCGGCGGACCCTCCGCCTCGGCCATGGTCACCTGCGTGTCCAGCTCCTGCCGCGCCGCCGGCTTCTGTTTGACGGCCAGAAAGGCCCCCTGGAAGAGAGGTCGCGCCTCGCAGGTATACGGCTCTGCGACCCAGACTTGGGTGCCCTTGGAGAATGTCTTGGTCTTGCGACCCAGGTTGATGAGGAGGACAGAGAAGGACTCGTTTCTGTGCACCTTCCTGTGATGCCCATCGGCCAAGTGCAACCGGTGCTTGGCCAAGAACTCCGCCCGGCCCTTGATGAGTCAAATGCCCGTCGACCGGGTCACCACTTGCATCTCGGTCTGGGCACTGGGAGGAAGGACCGTTGCCCCCGCCAGCGTCAGCTCTTTCGAGCGGACCCGGGGCTTTCCGGGTGACTTATACTGTCGCCCCCTGGCGCTGAGATGGTAGCCCAGGATGTCCGAGACCGCGCCCGTCGACCACTCGATCTTTCCGTCCTGGGGCAGGATGGCCTTGGTGTATTGGCGCTGGAAGTCATACCAGATAATGAACGGGAGCGAGGGGCGTTTCACAGCATTAAACGGGAAATGCATAGCTTTGTCAGGTACATGCAAGGTGAGAGGGAGTCGAGCGAGAGCCTCGAGAGCCTGCCCCGAGGCAGCCACGATCCGGATTCGATTAGGTGCACGCCAGGCATGTGCGCGCCAGCCCTGAGGGAGCAGGTCCTCGATGAAGACGCTCAGTATGGCCCCTGTGTCTACCACCGCGGCCACAGCAACCGGGTCCTCACCCCCGAAACTCAAGGCGGTCTTGACCTTGACATTGTCCTTTTGCAAGACGCGCAGGGTACCCCGACAGGCACACGGTGTCCATGGGTCTACCTTGGTTCGTAGCCGATGACCACACCGGCCCAGTATTGCAACTGAGGCCGTCAGAGGGTCACCGGGGCCTAGAACAGACGGGAGCGCGCCTACGGGCGCACATCTTCCATCTCGTATTCCGATCTCGAGGTACCCGTGGTCGTAGTCTCTTCCTCGGGGTGGGAGTCCCACTCCTCAGGACCCTCCTTGTACAGGTTCTCCTGGATGCTCTGCAGGATGGCGACCCAAAGGTAGTGCACCGTCTTCAGGTCTCGCCGTCCAGGGGAGGCGCCCTTGTCCTGCCGGTCTGCCCAGCGGATGGCCTTGGCGAACTGGATATCCTGGCGGATTAGCCTGTCCTGGAGCCCCTTGGGCACCTCCGGACAGGCTTCCGCGATGTGGTCCTCCTTGTTACACAACCAGCGCGCCCGTACCCCGTTCGGGCGTTCCCCCCCCCCAGGTAACACGGGGCGGTGAGGGCGTGACAAAGCCGCGCCAGCCCTCCAGATGACAACCGGCATGGGAAAATGACTCGCCCACGGCCGGAACCGGCGTCTTGGGTCCTGTCCGACAGGAAGGTCGTGCCTGGTACATCTTGGAGGGCGTCGGCTGGGGTCGCTGGAGCGCCTTGACCTGCTCATACTTGCCCTGGGGGAACGACGCGAGCTGCTGCAGGGTGTGCTCCGTCAACCAGAGATTGTACTACTGGGAGTCCACTTGCAAGTGCTTGGGTAGCCCCTGGATGAACGTCATCTTGAGCCAGTCCTCACCGTACACGTTACCGCAGGCCTCTCCCAGGTCCTAAAAACGGGCCGCAAATGCTTCAGGTACCTCATGGGCGCCGAGGGAGGCGCGGTTCACGTCCGAAACGTCTTGGTTCAGGGTTCTGGAGTCCGCGTAACTGACCAGAAGCCAGTGCACCTCCTCAGGGAAGAATGCAACAGTCTGGCCCGGGATATGCACGGCCGTGTCAGGGAGGATCGTGTTAAACCGAGAGGCCGCTGCCCCGGTCAGTAAGGAGCCCACCAGGTAGAGCGCCTTTCCCTTCCAGACGTTACTGTCGTCTCAGGCCCGGACAAACCGACGTAAGAAGGAGAAGAGTTCGGCCGGCTTGGTCCCATCAAAGCGAATCCGGTCCATGGAAACCCGTTGTTTCTTCCGGTTTTGGGTGGTCCGTACACGCATCCTGCTGGTGAAGGTCTGTTTCTGGTTTTCCAGACGGTAGGAGTGCCGGTCGGTCACAGTGTTGAGCAGGTTGTCCCGGACCAGGTGGACAGGGATCTGGAAATCCACCAGTGCCCGACATACCGTCTCCCCGTCACTCCGGGAGGATGAGGCATTGGAGGAAGACCGGGGGCGACGATGCCGATGGCTGCACCGGCTCCGGCGCGACCGGCGGTCCCGGCGAGAGTCCCCACTGGTACGCCCGTCCGGTCCCCCGTCGTCACCTCCGCCTCCACCTGTCAACACCCGGTCCGCTGACGACCCCATACCAGCGCTTGGGGAAGCCAGCATGCCTGTTGTTCGCCCCGTGGTCAGAGTCTTGACCACCCCCTCCATGTCCGCATGGAGATCCTCGCGGAGGTATTCCAGGAAGGAGAGAGCTGCCAGAGAGGAGGAGACGTCTGTGGGGGACACCGCTCGCATCAAGTCGACCCGGGCTAGCGGGAGTCGGGGTCCAGTCTTGCTTGCCCATGGACGTGCCGGTGCCCACCACTGCGGGTCTCGGTACCTCGGTCTCGACGGTCGTTTTCACCCTGGAGGAACCACCATGCCCAGCCACGTCAGCCGGCGTCGGCGCGGGTGGAACCAGACCCAAGGAAAACGGTATCCCAGCCCCAGCCGGCGCCCGGGGCGTGTCCGTCGGCGTTCGCCGAGGCGACTTCTCCCCCGGAGAGGACGTCGGGGTCGGCATAGTGTTCTCGGGCGCTCAACAACCAAGCAAACCGGGACACACGTACGACCAAGAATGAAGGGGTGGCAACGACGTACACGGCGGGAATCCCGGCACGAGTCGGGAGATTGTCATCCCGTCCGGGAAAGGCCACGCACACGAGAGCTCACCCGCTGCACGGGGGAGATCGCCAGTTACACGCGTACCGGCACCAGATTTCAGCCAGAAAATCACTTGCTGCTCCACCAATTTGTCGAACAAAACGCCGTGTCACCCCAGCCCACAGAAACCGATAGGGACACCTGACCAGCTGAGGGAACCCACCCGCACACCCTTGCTCTACTCCCGCCCGGTGACACGGTCACCTAGAAAAGCACCCGAAGGCGCAAAGAGGGAGGAAGGAGGTGAAAACGCAGTTATTTTTTGGTGGGGAAACCGGGCCACGGGCGCCTCGCTGTCCCCTTATTCTATCCGAGCAAGTGGGCCCAATTGGCACCGAATCCCACACAGTAGCCTCCCCATGGGAAGATCTGGGGATCCATACCAGTGGACCCCCCTACTGTAAAGCAGATAAGTCAAGCAATTGACATACGAATGCAAACGACCCACAATCAATCAAGATTCCAACAAGCAAGTACAGCGCCACCGGCCCGAACCGGGGCGTGACACGTCATCCGCGTCGCCCGGCGCCCCATCGACCTCCTGTCCAGCAAAGGGGCGCGGACCGGGCCGCGTAATGCGCCAAAGAATGGCCGCGCGGGAGGCCCAGAGGTCGCAGTTTTGCACCCGCGTTTCTTGGCTCTGAGTGTGCATGCTTTGATGATTTTGAAATGGTGCACATCTTCGCTCCCCGCCGAAGAGCAAATCAAGCGGTGCGCACCAACACCATCATATAGTAATGTCTTCCGGAATCTTGCCGTGATGTGAGCTGCTCCCCGCTCGCATTGTTTCCCCGGTGTTGGTCGCGCTCAGTCCCTGTGGGCACCACAATGCGGCATTCTGTACTGAATAATTCCCATCCATTGTGCACTTTACATGTAATTGTATCTCATGTCTACAGTTGTCGTCTGCGCGGCATACTGCGGCAATGTCGACGCCGCCGACACTGGGAGCCGACCAAGACGTCGCATGTCTCGCAAACCCCACTACTGCTACTTTCCTTTTCCTACGATGCTCCTTATTATTTGTCGTGGATCCTGACTCAGCAGTTCGCCGCGCCCAGAGACGCGGGGCACGGTCGCCCCCGGACTCAGGCATGGCACCCGTCGCAGCTGGCGCGCGTGCCGCAGAACGGCTGTTATTGCCGCGCCGCTGCACTGATTCTGTCTTACGACTCCCAATTGCAGCCCCCTGGAGCAAGATGGGGCCGTCTCATCAAGGGCGAGAAACGCAGGTGAAGACCATGCCAAGACACACCCCAGGCCGAGAAACTTCTTGACCGATGGTACCATGGCGGACAATTACGGATGCGCCGCACGCTGACGGGGTAACGCAGTGCCGATCTGTGGGGCTGAGGCTGTCTCGTCTCTCTCGTTATCGGTGGGCCCGGTGTCAACGAGAAGGTGATGAGTTCAGCAGCAGCAGACCCATTGATACCACTGCCATGACCCTCCTTGGCGACTTGCAATGGAGTGCGGGTCCAACATCATGGAATTAAAATTTGGTGTGACAGTGAGGAGTTTGGACACTTCGCAAACGCAGAGCACGCAGCATCGGACTGCGAGCTTCCTTGCGCATAATCATTCTAGTACCACCCGGGGCAAGTAGTACCCGCGCGCCACCGAGGCGGACCTGGGGGAGGCCGGGGGCAGCGCCTGTCCCGCACGGCTAGGCGGTGAGACAGCGCCCGGCTGCGGAGCGGGAGGACGCTGTGTGGCGCACCAGTGGGATGGGGCGCGACGGTCTCTGGCGGGCGCGGCGCCTAACAGGCCCCCGCAGGCGGCGGTGGTTACGCAGGGCCGGACGCGTCGCCGCGTGGCCGCCACGTGGCGCGCCAAGTCACACACGAGCACGCGGCCCCGATTCCTTTCGTCTAGACTTCTGGCATTGAAAGACTCTCTGATACTGGACCTTTTTCTCATCTGTTGGTCCGCAGCGTCGAGCCCGTCCCAACTGGGGACTTGGCTCGGCCTGACCGTCTCCGCCGTTAATTAAAGTCGATCCCATTCTATTAGACACCTGGTGCTTTCGGGCCTATCCTTGGCATGCTTCATCCTGCTGGCTTCAAAATTCGTATTGAGCTTCGATGGCGAGTTCCGCGTGAGCTTACCGAAAATGGGGTCAGGAGGCTCACTTCATCGAACGCTTTGATGTGCGCAACTCCGGAGGGGCCGATCTTGTTGCTCCGATACCACCGGATCTGGACGGTGTCAGATCAGATCGAATCCGATTCAGGCGAGACCCCAACACTAACGGGCTACTTGCGTCGAAATCAAATTCGATGATGATCTTCAAGCGATTATCGTGTGACCAAGTCAGCTGATCTCGAACGCCTGAAGCGCCACGTATCAGACAGGAAGCGCAGGCATCAGGCAAGCCCTCTTGACAAGAAAATACCACTGGTTCAATCAAATAACATTGCTGTAAATGCATAGCTACCAGAAGAAACACGATCACTCTCACTCATCGTCCCCTTCCTCCTCCTCCTCGCAGGAGCTACGGCCATTCACACCGTCCGCTGTGAGGCCCGCATGTGGGAACAGATTTATCAGCGTATTGGGCATAAGAGCAGCGCCAACAACGTCCGCATCGAGCCGCTTCCGAACTATTTAAGAGAGCCACGTAAGCAAACGTGTAGTTGTTTGATTGGGTGTCGAACTGGCGTCGAGCCTTTCCGAACTCATGCTGACAGAGGCCATGTACTTGTCAAAAAGGAGTAGGCTACATTATTTCTATATGCGGAAATGAGAGCGCGTGTTGATGGTTGTGACCTTCCGAACTCAACCGGCCCCGACGTCCCAGTTGACTCTTCCGCGCACGTCGCGTGTCGATGAGCAATCGTGGCTGCGTGCAAGGGCGATCATAGCTCGATCGTTGCTAAAACTTGTGACACGAAGCCTATTGGGAACAAAATCTGGCCTAAATGTGCGGTCATGGAGGCGATCGTCACGCGAATAGATGCCAGTTTCATGATCACCACGTGTCTCAGGGCATATCTTGTGCAGCGCGGTGCTCAGAACGGTGACACGTTCGACCTGATTTGATCTCGGAAGCGCAGGCACGGACTACGTTGCCAGGGGGAGCGCGAAGCTCGGCCGAAGCGACGCAGCACGGCTTGGAGAGCCACTCAGGGCAGGGCACGCGCAGCGCCGATGACGGTGTCGGTTGCCCCTCAGCCGAGCTGGTTGAAGTTGGAAACGGGTCCACGGCCGTGACGTCCGTCCCCGCCCAAAGCGAACGTGGGGGCCTGTGGCATTCACTCGCACTGGGGTGGCGGCAACCGCGGTCGCTCCGACGCTTGGAACTCACCGAGCACATCCTGAGGGATGCTGACGGAGCGTCGGAGCTCGAGACGAGC
>Ga0209186_1002355_pt1 | contig 13487 bp, 21 predicted proteins | sample SidtaG_FD_187426 | JGI IMG/M metagenome (GOLD analysis project Ga0209186, IMG submission 187426) | Marine algal microbial communities from Sidmouth, United Kingdom - Sidmouth_Male2 metaG (SPAdes) (version 2) | ecosystem: Host-associated > Algae > Red algae > Unclassified | place: Sidmouth...
GCCGCCTGAAAGTGCGTCATAAAAAAGCTGATGAAGTAGGCTCCAGGATGCGTCCACGCGGAGCGTCAACGCTAGTTCCATTGCCGAGTTCTGTGCGCGCCAATATGAGTCGCGCTCATGCGCCTTATTGCGTGGAATTGACCTTTATGAGGTTTCTGTCGCTACCCGCATCCTCATCGTAACAGATTACTCACACCAAAATTCACCTCTTTCCGCTTGCATTCCGTCTTCGCCGTAACGTGACCTCGCCAATAATCGTCTCCAAACATGGGAGACCCCATGCCGATCGGATATACTGAAATATAACAAAGCGCCAGAGAATACGATATAATCTGCCGCTTGCGCTGTCTGGAGGATTATTATACGCTCCGAGAGAAAGCATACTCAGATCCGAATATGTCGTCGAGACCCATATTCCGGATTGTCATGGATATAGTGCCTGGATAATTTCCTCTGAGACATATCCGTGACAACCCCTGATCCCCACTCCCAGGAGTGGACGTGTCGTCGGTACCCGCCGAATGGTCAGGGGCCCTTAAGGCCCTCTTGAAGCAGCATGCACCCCTCTGGGGGGGTAACTTGGGGTTGATTCGCGGTGTAGAACACCGCATTCGGCTGAAGCCCGGGGCTGTCCCCGCGAGGCAACACCCCTACAAGGCCGGGCCTTTGGCCCGGGAGAGAGAGAAAGCCGAAGTCGAGCGCATGCGCTCTATGCGGGTCATCTAACCCTCCAATGGGGAATGGGCTAGCCCAGTCGTTATTGTGCCGGAGCCTGATGGCTCGGTACACTTCTGTATTGATTACAGAAAGCTGAACTTCATGACAGTCAAGGATGCATAACCCATTCCTAGGATGGATGAGTGCATAGATTTCCTGGGGGCTGCGAGGGTGTTCTCCACCCTGGACGACAATGCGGGCTACTCGAAGATACGAGTAGCCGAGGAGAAAGAACACCTTACGGCGTCCAAGTGCCATTCGGGCGCGTGGCAGTGCGTGCGCCTCCCCTTTGGGTTGTGCAATGCTCCCACCCCATTTCAAAGCTCTATGGATATGATCCTAGCAAGGGTAAAATGGAAGATATGCTTAGTATTTCTGGACGACGTTATCGTCTTCTCAAGTTCCCCAGAGGAACACTTACAACGCCTCGATGAGGTGTTGACACGCCCAGGAAAGGCAGCGGTCACCTTGAAGGAGGCCAAGTGCGACGTCTTTCAAGAAGAGGTGGACTACCTCGGTCATGTTATCACAACGGGAAGAGTACATGTCCTGGAGAAGAATCTCCGGGCACTGAGGGGCCTTTGGTATCCAGAGACCCAAACCCAGATGAACAGTTTCCTGGGTATGTGCGGCGTATATCGTCTCATCGTGGCCGACTTCTCCAAGATAGAGAAGCCCCTGACAGTCTTGACAAGCACCAAGCTTCCCAAGAGGCTACCGTTCCCTAGGGAGAAGGAGAAGAAAGCTTTCTAAAAGCTAAGAGGACGGCTCTTAGCCACCCCCACCCTCGCTCTCCCGAGGAGAGACGGTCACTACATCGTAGATGTAGACGCCAGCTATGAACAGCTGGGTTTTGCTTACATCAACAACAACCCGATGGGGAGCATCACCCCATCGGCTACTATAGCCGCCCTCTTCTCCCTGCGGAGAAGAACTACTTCGCCACCGAGATAGAGGCGCTCGGCGTCGTCTGGGCAGTGACCTACTTGAGGTCATCCCTCGAGGGGGCAGAGTTTTTGGTCCGGTGTGACCACCGGGCCTTACTATCGGTTCTCACGAACATGAGTCCGAAAGCGCGGATAAACCGCTGGCGACTCCAATTTACGGAGTACACCTATGAGATCCGGTGTAAGCCGGGTGAGGACAATAACGTCGCCGACGCGATATCGCGTCTGCCCACAGAGGGACTCGACTCGATTCCCTTGGACAAAGATATCTTGTTCCTGGCCATCGAACCCCGGGCGAGTGACGCCTTAGAGGCCGCCTCGCCAGACTAAGCCCCCATGGGGTCGCTGACGGCCCGACAGATCATCCTCGGCCAAGCCGAAGATTCGTTCTGTCAAGAACGGCTGAGAGAACTGGATATTATTTCGCCACCCGACCCCAAGTGGGGTCGGAAAGCCTTCTTCTTTCGAGAAAAGAATGGGCTCCGATGCCGACGTTCCGTATATGTGAGAAAGCCCCAAGTGGTCATCCCCGAGGCGCTGAAACAGAGCCTTTTCCGATACCAGCACCAGGTGGTGTTGGCCGGGCATCCCGGCTCGCGGAGGATGTATGACACCCTCCGCCGGTATGTCTACTGGCCTGCCATGGTAGTAGAGGTATAAAAGCACGTGAAGAAATGCCCAGCATGCGCGAAGAACCGTCTCTCCGAAAGGAGGCATGCGTCTACAATGAAGCTGTTTCCAGCTCTCGAGCCCTTCTCGGGGCTCGCAATGGACCTGTTAGGCCTATTGACCACCACTAGGGGTGGTCACAAGCATGTGCGGTTCATCTGTGACCGGTTCACCAAGTTGACGCGAGCCATCATGTAACGTGACGCGACAGCGCTGACGGTATCGTCAGCGTTCATTGATACTTGGGTGGCTGCCTATGGCATCCCCGACTCTGTCCTTACGGAGAGCGAACCTCAGTTTGCCACGGTTTATTACCAGAGAATCCTAGAGTTTCTGGGTGTAGCCTCGAACTGTACCTCTCCCAACCACCCCCAGACCAATGGGCAGGTGGAACGATATAACCGCATCTTGGTGCGGCAGCTCCGGTATGACGTCGCGGGGAATCTGAACGAATGGGACAGTCATCTGTCCCTCCTTACTACTGCGTATAATACGCAGGTGCACGCGAGCACTGGGGAGATCCCCTTTGTCTTCGTGAGCCCTGGACGGCTCCAGCTTATTGGCATGGAGCGCATTCCTCGGCTTAAACAAGCCGAGGAGAGAGCTGAGGACGCCTCCACGGAGGCGGAACAGTATGTTGAGGACCTTGCGGACCTCATCCCGGCGGTCCACCAGCAACTGGTTAAAGCCCAGAACACATATAAGCGGGCGTTCGACGCCCGCACGAAGCAAAAGAACAACACGGTCAAGTCCGAAGACTAGGTCTATTTAGACGCCCACCCTTGCTCTCCAAAGAAGCTTGGGTTCGAGACCCAAGGACACCACATGGTGCTACAAACCGATGGACATCGGTTTCTGGTAGAGAGCCCTAGGGGTCTCCGTACTGTGAGCAGTGAGCGTGTCGCTGGTGCCCCCGCACCACCGGTGCGGGATGCCAAGTGAACCCGGGCCCTTAGGGCCCAAGCCCTCTTTAAGGCGGGCGACCAGATTAAGGAGGGCCCTGAATTCGTGTTCGAACGATTTCTCAACCACGGATGGGATGGTAAAGGACAATTGAATGTCCTGGTCAAATGGTACGGGTGTCCTGAAAAGAAAGCCCCGTTACCATTTGCGTTTTCCCTCTCTAGAAAGGCAATTCGTAAATACTGCTTGCGCGAACGTGTCAAGCTCCCCGCCTTGACGTGCGAAGGTGTTCTTTTCTCAGACCAAGTCGGAAGACAAGCCTTAGGGACCCTTGTGACTTCAAGCCACATGCAAAGCAAAGAGCACAAGAAGAGAAGCTAAGCCTGTTATGCCCTATGGGGCTCGAGACCAGTCGATCGAAAGAAAGACTGCACCCACCCCTTTAGGGGTGGCGACAACGGGAGACAAACAAAGCAACCGGGGGACTCTTGGAACACCTGGTCACCCTAGGGGGACCACGCCACCGACCCCTGGGGCGGGCACCGTAGCCAAAATCATAGTCCTGGCTGCGGTCCTCCTCGGGCGCATAATCCTGCGGCCCCAAGAAGTCCGGCGGGGTCGCAGAGGGGCCGTAGTCAACCCCATAAAGGGGTTGAGACGAAGAACTAGAGCCCGCCCCATAGTGGGGCGGGGGAGGAGACGGCGGACATCGAGGCGCCGCAGGCCAAGCAGCCCCTCGGGGCGGGGCCGACGAGCCGGCCAAGTGCCGGAGGGAGCACCCGGCCACGACCGTGCTTGTGTCCGCCACGGCGGTACCGTACTTCTGTGACAAGAGACGGCCGAGCGTCTCGATTGTACCAAGATGTTAAAAGCGCCCGATGTCCGGTTCCCCCAGGTGGCGGGACACAATCGCAGCAGCCTCGTTGCGCAGCGGCACCAAGGTGCGGCTCAACGCCATAATGAGGGTATGGTCCACCCCATCATCGAGAATGGACGGGAGTTCCCCTAGGGAACGCCCGAAGCTTGACCATATAGCCGGGTTGACGGGAGGAGGGGTCCCCAACTGGGCCGACCCCTTCCAAGTGAAAAGAGAAAAGGGCGCCAGAGGGGGAACTGGGGGTCCCCCAAGAAGAGGACTCGTCCCACTGCTACCCCCAAGGGGGTAGACCCAAAGGGTCCGCGCATGTCGGCCTAGCTCTCGGGCCACGAAGGCCGGGCGCGATCGCGCCCCCCACAAGGGCGGCCTCAGGACGACGGGGGCGGAGGACGTAGCGGCCGGGGCCGTCGGGGGCTCTGAAGCCACCACGAGGCAAACACGGGCCGACCCATCATCCTCGAAGTCCCGATACAAGTGTCGGATGCGAAGAGCGGCGGACACGTCCCTCCCATAGCGGAGACGGGGGCCCCCCAGGCCCTCCGAGACGACTAAGGTCCCCTCTTCGTCCAAAGTCTTGGCACAACGGAAGACCACTCGGGGTTCCCCAAGCCACAGAAGCCAAGAGGCTGTCGCCCGCTCTTGATAAGTCGGAGGAGCTCCGGATCGGCCTCAAGAAGAGACCGGGCCGACAGGTCTGCCAAGCACAAGCGCTCGTTCGTCACGTCTGCAAAATCCGACCGTATGGCCAGAGGCAGACGCCAGAGGTGTCCGTCGTGGCGAATTCTTCCAAGTAAGACATCCACCACCTGGAGGGCCCAAAGGGCCGCCAACATCAGATGATATGGACCCCCGAGGGGATCCCCCATGAGCTGAATCCCCTGGAGTGCCACCATCTGGGGCACCCGCGCGGCCATGCCTCGGGGCGCCTCAATCTGCTCCCGCCAGAGGTGTCCGTCGTGGCGAATTCTTCCAAGGAAGACATCCACCACCTGGAGGGCCCAAAGGGCCGCCAACATCAGATGATATGGACCCCCGAGGGGATCCCCCATGAGCTGAATCCCCTGGAGTGCCACCATCTGGGGCACCCGCGCGGCCATGCCTCGGGGCGCCTCAATCTGCTCCCACCACACTGGTGTGGTGGGGTACAGCCCTTTGCGAGGTTCCACAGAAACTTCGCGCACCTCACGCCGTTCATACAGCGTGGGACGGTTGAGGGAGGTGCGGATGGTCCACTCCCCCATCGCACCCGGCCCATAAAATCCGCTGTCCAGCTCCCCCACCTTAGGTGGAGGGCCCGGGTGATACTCCCGGGAAAATTTGGGCTTGTCCCCCACCTTGGGGGGGATGTCGCTTACCTCGAAGTGCTTAAGCACTAGGCAAACCCGCCAGTCCTCCCGACTACGGAGGAAGGGAAACTCCGTCGCCGTCCCCTCGGGGACGGCGTTGAAGGAACCATACATCCCCCAGATGGTCGTCCATATGAACGTCATGCGACGTCTTTCGACCGCTTCAAAGCGCTGTTCGATTATGGAACCCCCTATGGGGGTCCAAGGGTAACGCCCATTCTTGTCATCGACGACCGCGAGGGTCGGCCAAGAGGCCGACAGGTGGTTTGACAGGACATCGTCATCGATGTCCTCCTCGGGACCCAGAAGGGTGCCCGCCCCCTCAGCCTCACGATCGCCCGCCATGGGGGCCGCAGCGTCAGTAGCCGCAGCAGACGCCATCCCGCCTCGAGAGGCGGGGAACCGGGGAAAAACAGGAAGCCCCACCATGGAGTGGGGCACACGAACGACTCGGGGCGCGGGGAGAACCCGGTCGCGCCCGAAGGTGTCGTCCCCCCCGTGTGACTACAAGGGTGCCGCAAAAAGACCCAGCCTTATGGGACTGGCCCGAGACTCACCCGTCTCGGCGAGCCCGTGGGTTCAACGCCAGTATGGAGTCCTGGAGCGGGCCCCTAGGGGCACGCTGACAAGACGTCACGGGGCGGGGTTTCCCCAGTGGCCAAGAAGGGGGTGGCGAGACACCGCCCCCCGTCCCGCGTGACGCGGGCCCTGAGGTGGGGGATATGTGGGGGAAACCCCCTGTCAGGGGTGACACGGCCCCCGGCATGAGCCGGAGATGGATCGTGACGACTCAGGTGATACCCACCCAGGAGGGAAGCGTGGGACACCCCCCTTAAGCGGGTGTCCAGGGAGCCCGAGGGCCACACACGAAACGACCCCTCTAGAGGAGCGCGGGGGGATGAACACCCGATGGGGCCACCCTGGAGGGGCCTTACACAACCGGGGGAGACACGCGTCTTCCCGAATCCGGTCCCTCTGGAGGGACCGGGAAGCCTGTGGAAGCGTCTGCAATCCGAGCGAAAGCCGGACCGAGATCTGATCTCGACCAGGGAAAAAATCCCAACGGAGTCGATCCGGGGGAATTAAAAAAGCTTGGGATCAGTCCCTGAGGTACTGCTTTTGTGTAACTTCTGAGCTCTAGGAAGTCTTGGTGACTTTCCTGCTTCCGCCCGAGATGGGCGGGGGTCCTCTTCCAGTGGAAAGGTAGTCCAGGATGCTGGGCAGGGGCCACTAGAGGCCCGGGCCTGAGACCGTGTCCCGTTGGGCACCGGTCCTCACATGGTGACGCCCGCGGATCGGGATTGTGCACGTCCTGCGTCTTGTTTCTGGCGGTATATGAGTGTATGCTTTGGGGTCATCGTGCGTATTCGTATACATCAGCGTTGCATTTGCGCTGCTTCCGTCCTTCTGGTGCGCTTCGCGCCTGGTGATCTCGACGTTCGTGTTTTTTCGCCTGTGTTTCGCCCCGTATCCTGTGCTGGGTTTTCCTACGGGGCTATACCTCGTCGGCTTTGAAGGCAGGATCCACTACAAGCGGTAGAATAGACACTAGAATCGTTTATTGCTGTGTTCTGAATTTTGGCCGATCCCGTCAATGTCAAGAAGGGTGATCAACTGCGCGAAATTAGCTCTCAGCCGTCCATTCGGCAGGGTAAAGTGGATCCGCCAATAGGCAGTTGACCAAGACCCGGTCTTGACTTCGAAGATATCGGCCAAAATTGGGAAGACAGCAATACAGATGCCTTCGTCTTGATTACAGTGAGGGCTCGACGAAAAGTACCCCAACCTCTTCGTCAGCGACTGCCACGTCATCCAGAGGGTGGCCCCGTCGCAGATGGATCAGTGGAAGCTGAATCATGTCGATATGAAAGCGCTTACGTCGAGCTTCTATGTGCGGTGGAAGATGCACGGCAGCAGTCTGTCGCTCGACGGCAACAACCTTTACACGTCCAAACACGGGCGCCGCAAGGACCATGGTGAAATTGAGCACAAGCGGCCGGCGCTGTGCGTCATGGCGCACTTTTCGCCCTTCTGGGGTGTAGTTCTGGTCTCCTCCTTCACTGAAAAACCCGTGTCCAAGAAGCCACTTTCCAAGCGCTTCCGCGGCGCCAAAGGAGTAGCGATGTGCAACCGGTTGGAGTTCAACCGGCTGTACGCCGGTTTAATGCGGTTCCTTCAAAAACCGGCGGACAACCGATATTGAAGGGAATGAATCAGGTAAACCGGTTGTCAAAATTACAAACACAAATACTTCATAGCTGGTGGACTTCCAGGCCGTGTCTCCGACTGTCGATGGTGCTTGCGCGTCCAAGTCAGCTCAGCAACCCCCCCCTTGCGCCTATGTGAACAAGCACATCCCACAGGTCTCAATATTCTCTGCGCACACGCTGCTTTGCTTTCTGGCCCACTGTCGTCGTCGTCATCTCCGCAGTCGCGGGAACTATGGGGTCGGGATCACCGCCAGCGGCACTTTTCCCCTCCTTTTCCATACCACCTGGGTCATCTTACACACCCCTTGGCATCCCTGACGCGGCCGGAACAAGCATCGTATCTTAGGAAGAGGTCCAAATAGGCTTTCCTTTCGCGCCGGAGGCCAATTGACAGCCACCTGTGCGATTCCCATGGGCAAGAGCCCGTACGGGAAAGCGGACGAGCGATGCCTACGACTAATTTGTCGAAGAGATAGACGCAGGCGGAAAGAACGGCTCGTGCCACCTCATCTGCATCCACGAGGGCCACCGCGGACGGCGTGACGGCATTGTGGTACACTCGGGCGGAGCCTCCAATCTTCGGCGTTACCTTTCCAACGATCACGGCATCAAGAAGTTTTCCGTCCCGACGGCCGGTGCCGCGCACATTTTAGCACTCGAATGCGTGGCGGGTGCGCCGTGCTTTTTCCATCTGAGGCTGTGATTGGCACGTTTTGGCTTCGATGACGACGGTCCGAGCGCATACTCACAGAACACGAGGAATCTATCTTACATTACTTGAACCGGTTTAACTGGTTCATCGGTTGCTTCAAAAAGACGGTTCAGGCGATGTTTTCAGGTAGGCCGATTGCACATCGCTACGATGGAGCCTTCTCGATAGCTAAGAGCAGCGTGCCCGCTAAGTAGTCCCTGCTCTCTCTCACGGGCAAGCCTTGGGGAGGCGTACCACTGGTAAACCGTCCCAAGCCGGCGCGGCGGTTGCCGCAGCCGCCGCCCCCTCCATCTCCCCCGCCCCCGCCACCCCGGCCACCACCTGGTCTTTAATTCAACAATATGGGAAGGCGAGGCGCTCCCGTAGCGGGCGGAGCTGTCGATGTTGTTGCCAATGCCGGTGTCTACAAAGGCTGGGGCGGTGGAGAGCTGCAGCCTTCTACGATCGGTGGCTACCGCGCGTCGCTCCTCGCCCGGATGTCCCCCTCCCCGAGTGCCAGCTCGGCATATCTGTCCTCTAATTTTTGATGTCACGGCTGCGCGTGGCTCAGGTGGCCATCATGATGCCTGCTCCAATTCTTCTCGAGACGACGCGGTTCTATGGTGCGTGTGCAAAGCGTGAGAAATGCTCGTTCTCTGAAGAACTGACACCTCACTGCACGGGGACATGCGGGGTGGGGAACAGGAAACTTCTCGACTGGCCTCCATGGAGAGAGCCTGTCCCGAGGCTTTATTGGCAGGCCGCTTGATAGTACATGCCTGTGGGCCCTGTTGTGTGGACCTCTTAGTTAATCACGATCTTGGAGCCAGTCTATTGCAGGTTCTTCGGGTTACAGGTTTGCAACTAAGTGACCAATGTGCTAACAGAGGCTTCAAAGAGGGGTGTCCCAAATCGTTTTTTCCGTGTAGGGGGCTACAGGCCGGTCTTTCTGAGGTTTTTAGTGGCAAGAAACCACCGTTTGTTTCTTGTACTGTATGTGAGCTCGAGCTGGCTCTAGTGTCCATTCTACTGACCGCCTCATTTGAGCCTCTCAGGCTCATTTGAGCCTATTTTTGATGCCTCTCTGTGACAATGTTCCCGGCCTCGGCTGCTCTTTCTGAGAATAGCTCTGGACTCAGCGCAGTCCACTTCCCTATGAGCCAACTTGGCGGCTCTGTATGATGAAAACTCGGAGGGGGTGCCCCAGACACCCAGAAAAGGCCGCGTTTCCAGGCCATATGAGTGGGATCCTCATTTGAGCCTCATCTCAGGCTCATTTGAGCCTCGGGAGCAGTAGAGTGGACACTAGTGTTCCTGGAAATGTTTGGCGAGCATGATTGTCTTCTGTCAATCCAGCACAGCATGGTCATGCCTTACACGAGTGGGGCCGCAGTTCGTCCGTTTCTGTGCGCGGTTGAAAGCACTGTGACAAGGCCCAACCCAGTGAGATGCTGTCAGCTGTCCCGAGATGGCCACGTTACACGAATGGACCGCTTCAGAAAGCCAATGGGCCGAGAAAGGAGAAAGGTTCTGGGATGTCTCATTCATGGGACACGCACCATATAGTATCCGCTTCGGAGGAGCAGCTTAGTTTCCCCTCACGCACCGCGAGCAGCCGCTTAAGGTCCTGCTGCCGAAGGGGCTGCTGTCGGCAGTCATGAAGAAGATGGAGTGTGGCATCGTCGGCTCCATCGCGCTGAACGGCGGTTTGGATGGTCTCGGCGGCTACGGGGAGGTTGACCTACACATGGAGGTCGACCTGTACGCATCGCGAGGTCATGCAAGACAGCGGTTCTAATTATATCCAGAGATTCCCATACAATCGATATTCCAGGCGTATTTGGTCCAGATGAGGGCCGTGCACGGGCCTGTATGCCGTTTTCCGAAGACGATGCGCTGGACAAAAGTTGACGCCAAGCTGCATTGTTCGACCTCAGACGAACGCGCAAGGCTGTGGCCTCCGATCCAGAACTTACCCCCACATGCTGCGGCAGGTTGATCGATGAGCGAAGATGTATATACTTTGTGAGACACCGAATGAGGTGAGACCAACATGATAAGAGTCAGCCAATGAAATGAGCTGTGGAACAGGTAGCCCTCATGAAATGAAATGAAAGATTTTTCGTTGGGAAACACGGACTTCAGAGCACTCCCTGCAACGTCGGCCCCGAGTCATATTTGCAAAACGTGGCGCAACGTGGCGCAAATGTGTTTCATTATGAAGGAAATGGGGCCGGAACGCCCCCGCACCATCCTCGCCGACCCGATTTGGGATTATTTTGAACCATATCAAGTTACGTCAGTACAACACAGATGTTGCCTTCAGAAATGGGGCCGGAGCCGAACCGACCCCATTTCCGGCAGGAAATGGGGTCGGTCCAGAGCCGACCCCATTCTGCTAAGCTCTCTCATTGGTCGAGCGAATCGAAAAAGTATCGCAAATAGCACGCCGAAGCCAGCAACGTGCGGCCGTATGATCAGCCTCGGTTTTCACAATCATTCAGAAACGAAAAATCGCCGATGTGGACCACTTATCTTGAAAGCGGGCCCACGGCGCTGGAAAATATTTTGGCTGAGGTGTGCACAGAGCGAAACGCATTCGATCTCTTATTCGTCTGCATGGCGCCCACGCATCGCTCACACGGCATTCTGAAAGGGGGGGGGCTGTCGAGTTATGTGTGCCGCGCCTGTGGTGGGCCACCCGAAGCCCACGTGGAGGCAGGTCGTGGCTCGTGGGGCGGCACGGCCGGTTGACAGCGTTGCTTGGAGGGGAAATATCGGGCCGGTCGCTGTGCCACAGCGATTGGGGCTCCCTCAAAGCTGCCTGAGGGGGTGTGGGAGCCTGAAAGGTCGCGCCTGGATGGCGGGGCCTGTGATCGATGCCGCTTGGCGGGGGGTGGCCGCAGAGCCACCGTGCGTTAGTGGCAGGGGCCCGCTAGAGAATTTCCTGGGGGGGGTGGTGGGGGGGCATTCTGGAGCGTATCAGCGGTGAAGGGGAGTCTTTATGTGGCTGTCGGCAGTGGTCGGCCGGACACGCCATTTAGAGGACCGCACTGGCCGCCCACTATTCCGAAACGCCGTCGTCACGCCCATCCCGCCGCCGCCGACGTTTTTCCACCCACCAAACCCGTGAGCACGACCGACACGATCCCTCATCCACTCGCTGACCATGCTGGCCGCGCTCCGCTCGCATCCTGCCTGCCCGCCCCCCCCCCGTCCCATCCCGACGCCGTCAACTCGCACCTGTTTTATTGTCCCCATCTCCACCTCGTGCCCCACGACGGACGGTTCGCTGTCCCCTCCTCCTACACCGGATCGCTGCGCACGCGCGCCGCGCGTCCCCCTCCCCATTCCCGCCCCCTCCCCGGAAGACGCGGACTGCGCGCCCGTGCTGGTCTCATCCATACTTTCTCCCCGCCGCACGGAGTACGATCGCTGATATGGACGGCCCCGAGGTGGAGCTTTCTACCACTGCCGCTCTGTTGGCTGGGGACGACGGCGCGGACGTTTCTGCTGTTATGCAGGCGCACGTCAACATGGTCATGGCTGTGGGCCGACGCGCGCGCGCGCGGGGCATTGCCCGAGGACGGCAGTATCATGGCCCCACTGCGGGGCGCCGTGGCAACACGCGCGGCGACTTTGCGGCCGGTGTGCACAACATTCTGCGGAACTACTTCGATGTCGGCGGGCTGCCTCCTATCTGCGATGAACGCGACTTTGAGACGCGGTTCCGTGTCCCCCGCGCCGTCTTCCGGCGTGTATATCTGGCTGTAAAAGACGAGCCTTTCTTCCAACAACGCATTAATGCTACGGGGAAGCTGCAGGCGCATCCACTGCAAAAGGTGGTGGCAGCCTTTCCCGTCATCGCCTACGGTGAGGCAGCCGACCGAGCCGACGAGTACTGTAACGGTTCTCAGCACCACCACTTTGGTTCGTCGTCCAGCCGAAGTGAACTCTTGATCAGCTCGGTCCGTCGAAGGAACTGCCCCGGAAATCGACTCACAGCCCAGCCTTCCCCCAACGGGAGGAGAGGATCACGGCAAAGCCCAGGGGGGAATCGTAGTCCAAAGCACTGTTGGTTTTATCAAACGGCGGTGGCGACGACCTCCCCACTGTCAACAAACCCCTCCCCAACCCGAGCGCCGGCGGGCAAAGTAGCCACCCCAAATGCGCCAAACAGATAAATCCCTCCAAATAGAAAAGTTCAAACAAGTAGTAGGGGGGTTGGGAAAACCACGAGGGAAAAACCCCGCCCCCGACCAGATCCGATCTCCCTGAGATTCGGACAGGTCATTCCCTTGCTGGCCCGGATCGGGATATTTTGGGGCCGCCCCGAGGGTGCGCTGTCCACAGCTGAGGGGCCGCGCCCCTTCCAGCCGTGGGACCCCCGACCGCTACACAGCCCCCTCGTCGCGTGACGTGGCGTCCCCGCCCGTCCCGCGACGACCACGAGGAGGGGGTTCCGGCCCGGCCCCCTGACAGGGTGCCGGCCACCACTACCCCCCCCCCCCCCCCCCCCCCCCCCCCCCCCCCCCCGATCCCCGCCCCAGAGGGGTTGTCGGGGTCGGTCCGCGGACCGGATCGGGCTCACCCCACCCCCCGCGTGGCGGTCTGCCCGGCCCACCCCGGTGTCTCGCGGCCCCCACACCCCCGCTACGCATGCAAGCCCGACCCCTCCCCGTGGGCCCACACGCGCGCACCGGTATCACTCCCCCACCACGTGTGCCTCTGCGACTCCTCCCCACCACCCCGCGACGTAACCCTCCGCGCTAGTTGCGACGCGGTGTCCGCCGACTCGTTCCTCCTCCCACCCCACGACGTGCCACCCCCCCCCGTGGTGCCCGTCGCTTCTTGCTTCTGTTGGCCCTCGGGGGTCCCCCTCCCCCCCCCTTCCTCCACCACGCGGCCACCCCCACTCCCCTCGACGGCCCGAGGACCCGGCGGCCGCCCGACCGAGGCGTCCGCGCCCGTGTCGTCCTCTAAGATGGCCGACGAGGCGATGAGATACACCACCGTCGTGGGCCCCCTGCCCATCTTGACTGACCCCTCGACGTGGGCGTCGGCGTGGGCGCGCGAGGAGGCTCGTCCCGACGTGGAAGGCACGCTGGCCCACGCGACGTTCCGGGG
>Ga0209186_1002358_pt1 | contig 13480 bp, 6 predicted proteins | sample SidtaG_FD_187426 | JGI IMG/M metagenome (GOLD analysis project Ga0209186, IMG submission 187426) | Marine algal microbial communities from Sidmouth, United Kingdom - Sidmouth_Male2 metaG (SPAdes) (version 2) | ecosystem: Host-associated > Algae > Red algae > Unclassified | place: Sidmouth, United...
CAGCGAGTGAGGCGTTGGGGGTCGCGGGCAGGAGGTGTAGCACAGCGACGCGGGCGGTGCGTGGGGTTGGTGGCGCGGACCCGCGGGACAGAGGCGGTGAGGCGACTGCCACTGAAAAAGGCGCTCCGCACTTCGGTTCCATTTGTGCGCGTGAATCCCACGACTGTCGGGCGAGCGCCTGTCCGGGAACAATTACGCGTACTTGAAAAAGGAGGAGCCCGTTGATCCGCCCGACCTCGTCATTCGCGCGCCGACCTCGTCAGCCGAACGCCCCGTTGGAGCGCGCCCACTCGGCGGCGGCCGCGTACCGCCGCCCGCGGGGCGGGCGTCTGCCGCGAGACGCGTACGGTGACGCGGGATCGGGGGCCGGGCCCCGATCCGCCGCCGCTCCAATCGTGCCCGCCTCGGCCGGCTGGACCCTGCAGGTGAGGGGATGGGGGAGGGGGTGCGGATTCGCGCGCTCCCATCAGCCGTTGCGGCCAGCCCACCAAAACGCGCGGCACTCGGGCTGCCACCCATCGCCGCCATGGATCCCGGCGGATGCGTCCCCAATCGCCCCGCCGCCCCTCCGTCTCCCGCCCGCCGCCGCCCCTGCCGACGTTCCCCTCTGCCACCCACCACTTTTTTCCACGGCGGCGGCCACGTCCCGCCGCCGCTCGCCCCCGCCACGCCCCATGACGGGGCGGCGCTCTCCCCCCCGGGGCCGGTCGGCCGCGGCGGTGGCGGCGGCCGGGGCCACCACCCTTGTCGCCGCTGCCGCTGCCGCCGTCACCCTCCTCCTCCTCGTCACCCTCCCGCCACCCGCCGACGCGGCGCTCGCGCTCGCCGACGCGGCGTGCGACGCGTCCCGCGACGTCCGCGACGCGGCCTTTACGGTCACCCTCTCCACGTGCGCCGCTGACGCGTCCAGCTGCTGTACGGGGGGCACCCTCTTTTGCGCTCGCGGCGACGGCTGCTGCTACCACCTGTCGGGGTGCGCCGCGCGCGGCGCCCGCACGGACCCGTTTGTGTGTGACGCCGCGGCGGGGGTGCCCGTGCCGGCGCCGCCGGGGCGGTGCGCGTGCGCCCACGTGGCGACCGTGTGGCAGTCGCTGCCGCCCCCCCCCGCCGTGACGAGCCGACACCCCAACTGCCCGTCGCCGCTGCCGCCGCTGCCGCCAACGGTGCCAACCGTCACGGCGGTGGCGCTGTCGGCCGTCGGCGCAACGTCGCCGTCGGCGGCGGTCGCGCGCGCCGCCGCGTGCGCGGCGTCACGGACGGCGCGGGCGGTCGCCTGGTCGGCCGTCGCCGCAACGTGCGGGGCGGGGCGCGCCCCCTGCTGCGCGCACGCCACCGCCATGGGCGTCGTGGGTGGCTGCATGTACGGGTGGTCGGGGTGCACCCCGTCGGGCGTCAAGGTGCTCCCAACCGTGTGCGTCGACCCGGGCAGCGGCCGCGTGCGCCTCGCCGACGTGGACGCGGGCGAGTGCGCGTGTGGGCAGGTGGTGGCGACGGGCGAGTCGGCGTCGCCGCCGCTGGCGTTTCGCCGCCGGTCGGTGCGGTGTGCGCGGCCGCTGGCGGGGCAAACCGACGGGTTTGAGGCGGGGGGGGGGGGGGGGGGGGGGGGGCGTGTCGACGCCCGTACAGCCGCAGCCGCCGCCGCCGCCGCCGCCGCCGCCTGTGCAGGTGCCGCGGGCGACGCCGCCGCCGGCGCCAATCCGCGCGCCAGACGGCAGCCGCCCGTTTGAGGTGAGCGTCGGGCCGGCGCCAGTAGGGGGAATTGAGATCTAAACGGTCGCGTTTTCGACGGGGCGGCTACGGGAGGCGGTCGTTGTGGGTGGGCGCGGGTCGCCCGCTGTGTCTGAGGTGGGGGTGCCGCCGCACGTGGCCGTGGGAGCGGCAGCCGGCCACGGGGTGCGTGGTGCTTCGTGTTTTTGACACCGTGTGGTGGCAGGCTACGCCACTGAACAGTGATTTTTTCGACCAGGTGGAGAGGCAAGCACCCCAGTACCCCGCACGTCTGCTCGTAGCCCAGCAGGGCAACCCTGTCCCGAACCGTACCGGGCTGCACGACCACCTCATCACACTGCGCCGCGCACGCGCCCTGCGAGTCGAGGCGCTCGCTGTAGGCGGAGGGTGTGTGCACTGCTACTTCGGCAGAGCGGCGCGCAGTCACTGCGCCGTGCGGTGGCGGTCACAACCTCCTTGTGGCTGCCGGCGAAGCGCTGTTTCCGCGCCCCTGCCGCAGCGGCCACAATTCACAAGTGCCTAGCGGCCCCTAATGCTCATCACGTCCGCGGCATGAGCACCCTACAAAGATGTGAGTGGCCTACCGGCCGGTGTGGACACTATTCTCAGACGCTCGTCGGCCGGCGGCTACTTGCTTCGTGGGTGGCAGCGGCCCGAGGTCGCGGAGAGCTACGGTCGTGTACCCACTTGGGGCACGTTCACGTGCAACGCGCAGGTGGCACGTTTGACAATGGTGCGGGGACGGCCGTCACTGGTGATCTGTGGCTGATGCGGCGGCAAGGAGGCGGCGTTGACCGCCATCATGGTCGCGCCCATGAAGGACGCGGGGCGGGCAGTGGGCAGCTCGTTGTTCGTATGCATACGTACGTGTTTGCTACGGTGGTATTTAGTATGAATCAGTAATCGTATTTATTATTTCAATTGGAAAGTGTCAGCTCGGTGAGTTGTATTTGGTTGCCGCAGACATGTGCTGTCTGGTCCCTCTCTGCTGGATCCGGCGTTGTGTGCGTGGGCGCCTTGCCCGCGCGCGGTGGCGTCTGGGCCGGCAGCGCTGACCCCGAGCGTGGTTCCGACCGCCAACCCCGTCGCTGCTGCTGCTACGACTGGTAACGCGGAAGGACCAGGCTTGACTTCCCCCTGGCTTCATTTTTAGTTCTTGAAAGCAGCTATTCGGTCGGTGAGGTCTCCCATAGAGCTCCTGCACTCTGTCGGAACGGGCTGTGTCCCCACGAGCCGGCCGCCATGTCATGGAAGCTCGGTGGCTTGCTCGGCGGCGGCGGGGGCGGTGGCACGACGATGCGGGCAGCATCGTGTCCCAGTCAAGAGCTAGCGCTGAGCAACCGGGTGTACACTACCCAAAAAGACCTGTCTTCGTCGGGCATGCACGCCAACGTCGACGGTCTATACCTGGCGCACTTGTCGTCGGCAGTCCGCACTGCCAATGTGGCTCCTGCATCCTACGTCTACGCGGTGGCGGCATTTGCGGCGATTGAGCCCGGCTGCCTCGCCTTCAACGCCATCCAGCGGCGGGAGCTGCAAGTCGCTCTCGGTGACGACGTTACGCTCGTGCCGTTTGCTTGGCCGGGCGGCAAGGTCATTGACGCGGCGGCGGCAACATTTGAAGTTGACGCTCTCAAAGCCGCCGCCGCCGCTGGGGCGTCTGTCGACGGGGAGCAGCTGGTCGAGCTGCTCGGCCGGCGGCTGCGGGGGCAGGTGGCGTCGCTTGGCCAGACGTTTGTCGTGGACTTTTACGGCACCAACCTGACCATCAAGGTGTCGTCACTCGCCACCGAGGCGGGCGACCAGGTGCGGGTGGCGGCACTGGGTGCGGCGGCGGAGTTGTTTGTGGCCAAAGCGCCGGGTACCAAACTCAAACTGTCCGGCGGCGGGGGGGCGGCGCGGCCAAAAGAGATCTTCCGGGCGGACTTCGACTTTGAGAAGATGGGCATTGGTGGGTTGGACAAGGAGTTCTCGGCCATCTTTCGACGCGCTTTTGCGTCGCGCGTATTTCCCCCTGCGGTCGTGTCCAAGCTCGGCGTCTCCCACGTCAAGGGGATGCTCCTATACGGGCCACCTGGGACGGGCAAGACACTCATTGCGCGGCAGATTGGCAAGATGCTCAATGGTCGCGAGCCGCAAGTCGTCAACGGCCCTGAGATCCTCAACAAGTTTGTTGGCCAGAGCGAGGAGAACATCCGCAAGCTGTTTGAGGCGGCCGAAGCCGAGTACGCAGAGTCGGGGGACGCGTCGGAGCTCCACATTATCATCTTTGACGAAATCGACGCCATCTGCAAGCAGCGCGGCTCGGCGGGCGCCGGGGCCGCCGGTTCCGTGCACGACACGGTCGTCAACCAGCTTCTCTCCAAGATTGACGGCGTCAACTCGCTCAACAACATCTTGGTCATTGGTATGACCAACCGCAAGGACATGATTGACGAGGCGCTGCTGCGGCCAGGCCGCCTTGAGGTGCACGTGGAGATTTCGCTGCCTGACGAGCACGGGCGGGCGCAGATCCTCCGCATCCACACGGGCAAAATGCGGGACAACAGGATGCTCGGCCCCGACGTCAGCGTCGAGTCCATCGCCGCGCGCTCCAAAAATTACTCAGGCGCGGAGCTGGAGGGCGTCTGCAAGTCGGCCGCCTCCCACGCGATGAACCGGCTGGTCGACTTTCGCAACCTGCACGCCGCCGTCGACGGGACCAAGGTGCTCGTTAGCGCCAGTGACTTTACGCGGGCGCTTGAAGATGTGCAGCCGGCGCTCGGGGCGACCAAGGACGACTTTGCGCGGTGTCTGCTAGGTGGCTTTTTGGTGCACGGACCCCGGGCACAGGCGCTGCTGTCGGCCGGTGCGCTGTTCCGCGACGAGGTCGCCCACTCGACGGGTAACCCGCTGCTGTCGGTGCTCATTGAGGGTAGCGCAGGGACAGGCAAGACAGCGCTGGCGGCCAAGCTGGCTGTCGAGTCGGGCTTCCCCTTTGTGCGGCTCGTGTCCCCCGAGCAGTTTGTGGGCTACTCGGAGCCCGCCAAGTGTGCAGCGCTGGCGCGCGTCTTTGACGACGCCCACAAGTCGCCTCTCTCGGTCGTTGTCCTCGACAACATTGAGCGGATGATTGAGTATGCGCCCATCGGGCCGCGCTTTTCCAACGTGCTCCTCCAGACGCTGCTCGTGCTCGTTAAGTCTATGCCCCCGCCTGGCCGGCGGCTGCTCATCGTCGCCACCACCGGCGACGCGGAGGTAATGGAGCAGCTGAGTGTGCGGACGGCGTTCAACGCCACCCTCTCGACGCTGCCGCTTAATGTTACGGAGGTGGCCGCGGTTGTTGACGGCACCGCCGTCTCCTCCCCGGTAGTGTTTGACACAGACGCGGAGGGGGCGGCGGCGGCGGCAGGGACGCACGGCGTCGCCGTGCGGTTTGGGACGGCGTCGGAGCGGTCGTCGGCCATTCAGCTTTTGGCGGCGGAGGATATGGGCATCAAAAAGCTACTGATGGTGCTCGAGATGGCGCGTACCGACCGTGGCGACGGCACATACGCAATGGAGATGGGGCGGCTGGCGTCGGTCTTGCAGAATGTGGCTTAGGAGCGGGTTGACTGGCGGAGGGGGTGCCATGCGGTCGTTTGCAAACCGTGGTGCCCCATTTCACAGTGTTCGTCTTCCATCCTTTTTTGGGGGGGTCTGTGGTCTGGGCGAGGACGGAAGGGGGACGTCCTGAGGTTGGTTTGTGAGTGGTGGACACCACCCAATGCCCGTGCGCATAGAGAAGCGCAGAGGCATCAACACAAACCGCAGTGGATCAGCTGCATGTGCTCCGCCGTCCGATGAGTTGCCTAGCTTCTGCCAGCACTCGCGGCCAAGTGTACGTGCCACTCGAGGCAGGAACGCAAACAAACATCAACATCCTCCGCCAAGAGCAGAACAACAAAACCGGCTGCAGGTGTCGAGCACAGAGTAGCAGAAACAAAGAAATTGGCCACACCCACAGCTGAGGAAAACGGCCATAACAGGCAAGGGAGTGATGACAAGAAACCATAACATGGACATAGCGGCACACCCTCGCCACCGGTTGAAAAAAAAAAAAAAAACGTCCACAATGATGCACACGCAGAGAACTGGTTGGGCACCACCGCAGGAAGCAAGGGTGCGGCAGCACAAGAAGACAAGCCAAACAAAGGCTCTCAGTTCACAAAGCGGCAACAACTACAACGCACACTGGACAACAGCCGTACAGAAAGCAAAGCTCTCGGCTACAATGACAGCGACAGCTGTCAGGTGGCCGGTACGCCAGGCACCACGGCGGCGCGTTAAAGCGCGAAGTCGCGGGACCCGGGCCGAAGGGTGGTGGCTTGCACCACCCGCTCAGCCAGCAACACTTGCTGCTGACCGGTAGCAGTTCCCCGCCCAGGAGCGCTCAACCTATCCACCGGCGCGCTCCGCGATTCTGACCATTCGTTGGTCGAGCGGAAGCGGCGGTTCCAGTCGGGCACAATGTCTCCTCCTCAGGGGCGGGGCGTCGAGGCCGCTGCACGCGTATCGTAACACGTTGAAGCACAAGTAGGTCCTACACCACGGTCCATCCGCAAAATGGACAAAACAACCGCCTTGCGAGTCAGCGTTGGGCAACAAGCTACAGCCACTCCGCTGACACGGTCGGGGTGGGGAGGGTCGTCAAGGCGGCCACACAGGGCACAGGGGGACAGATTCCTCCAAACCCCTTGACCCCCCCAAGCCGGGGAAACACCATCAGCAAAAGGCCGGCTCCATAGCCTGCTCCTCCGGCTCCGCGTTCCACGCCGCCAGCGCGTTCAACACTTCGCCCCAGTCGTCGACGGTAACCGATCGACCTGCCGCTGCAGAAGCTGCCGCCGCGGCCGCCGCCTTTGACGACAGCAGGCTGTCGCGGGTAGCCAGCAAGCGCGCCATCTCCACACGCATCTCCGCTTGCCGGGCAGTCGCTTCGGAGGCGACGCCGTCCAGGATGTGAGTGCAGCTGTCAATGGACGCCAGGTCCGCAAGCATCCGCGAGGGCGGCTTGGGGTGGACCCGCTTGCGGCCCCGCCGGCGTCGACCGTCAATGGTCTCGCCGCCCACCCGCTCGAGCACCCGGTACACGCAGCCGAGGCGCTGCTCATGGACCATCTCCATGTTATCGACAGGGAGGCACTCCTCGGGAATCATCGAATAGAAAGTGTCAAAGGTAGGCACCACGTCCGGATCAGCAACAAGAGGGCCACAGCTGTCGCCCTCAACGCCACCGTCGCTACAGCCACCACCACGGCCGCTGGCGCCACCATTACCCTCCACAGCGCCGCTCCGGGATGCTCCATCCGTGTGCATCGAGAATGTCGCGTCGGAAGGAATAGGAGGAGGCGATGGCAGGCGGTCGGGGAGTTGTCCGTCGAGGAAGCACAGCAGAGACGGGTCGTCTATCATCGCGCCGCCTTCGACCGAGACGGGCGACAACGGTTCAGGCTTGACGGTCGCCTCCGCACCGACAGGAGGCGGGACCTGCGGATACATGCCCGTTGGGACAGCCGTGGACGCCGTCCACGCGGCCGAGCCCGTGGCCATCCCGTCCATGCTGCCGCCGTTGCCATCATAGTAGTACTCGGGCAGCGGCGGCTGGGTGCCCACGCGGTTCGTGGCGACGCCATACGCGGCATCCTCGCCAACGTTGCAGGCAGCGTCAAAGGAAGTGTCGGAGCCAACAGCCGCAGCGCCCACGACAGGGGCCGCACCATGAGCAGCCTCCCGCTTCTCCGTGATCGAGACGAGCGCGGGGATATCGCGCAGGTGGTCAGCATCGGCGCTGTCCCACCACGTTACCGTCGAGGCGCGCGCAGGCTCTTCAGGCCCCGCCGCCGCGGTGGCAGCGGCCGCGAGCGCGCGGGCACTGCTCAGCGGCTCAAAGCGCAACGACACGACGCTGCCGCCGGCATTGCACGAGGCAACAAAGCACATGACCGACAGGGGTGGCCCGAGAGACTCGGCACAGGCCAACTAACGGGAGGGGGCACCACACGAGCAGGGGATGCCGGACACTACCGGCAGGGAGGGGGGAAGTGATGTACAAGAAAGGTGTGCACACGAGCTGGGGGTCAGAGGGGACCAAGGGATTGAGTAGGCGGCGACGGGCACGACGACGTCACGCAAGCAGCGAACAAGCCAGTTGACTCGACAGCCGGCAGTGCACAGGTCAAACCGACACTGTTCTTCGAGTAAGAACCACACCGCACCTGAACGAGCGTCTCCCGACTTCCCCAGTGCACGACGGGCCCTGGGGGACCTTCGCTCTAACGCCAACCCCGAGTGGCCAATCCACTTATTCCGCCCCCTTGTTGCACCAATCGCGTGCCGTGTTCGGCAGCCCTGCCGCACCGGAGGAGATTGGTTGGTCAGCTCAGTTGTGTGGGTGCGCGGGCTTGTGCCGTCTTGCCACGCGCTGCTGAGGAGTTGGTCTGTTTTCGGGCCCGCGGGGGTCAGTGTGGGTCGCCGTGCACTCGTGATGGCGGCGGGTGGCGTTTGCCGTCCCACAGCCACATGGCTAGCAGCCACGCAAATGCTGATTGGCGACTGCGTCGGGTCCTGCACGAGCGCGCTCCGTGTTGCGATTGACACGGGGCCAAGGGCGTGCCATCATGGGGTGTTTGCCTGGCCTGGTGGTCCACGTCAGGCCTGATCGCTCAGACCGCGTGGGGCGGACCAGCAAGATGTGGCCAGGATCAGGGCCTTGCTGGTCCAGGGAGTGGTCTTCAGAAGGGGTTGCTGGGACCACAACCGCCACCAAGAGGTTGGTTGCCCAGGTGATGACAGCTGACCAATTAAAATATCTTGGTGCGTCATACCATGCTTCTGGACTCAAAGAAGCCCCCCATGACAGGCCTGGATTTGGTGCAACCAGACGGGCGAGGCCATCCACAGTCCGCCGCCTGTCGATGTCGTCCACGTTGCGTGCCCTGCCACGAAGCTTATCCCAACCACGCCAACGTATCGAGTCTGGGGCGCCGCTGGGCATGACCAGACCAGTGTCCCGCCTGACACCCGTCGCAGTGGCATGTGAGAAAAGACGACAACGAGCCAGTGTGTCCAGCACTGGCCACAGTCAGCTTCATCCCTCGCAGGCCCGCAAGGATTCCCGAGCGAGCCAGAGGTAGCACCAAGAGCATCTACTGTACAGTCTAGTCGTATTTCTGTGCATTCCGGATGCGCCTTCTCACAGGGGCAGCTGTACCACCGCCACGAAGGCACAGGCCATCTGCCCTTCCTGCATGTTTCACACAGCGAGTGAACAAGAAACGCACCGCCGTGACGTGAGGTCGAAGTACGCGCAAGCCACCACGGTCGTGGGAAAACGTTGCACGAGCATCTCCTGCAGAGATTGTCTCAGCGACCCAGCACCCACCAGCCTTTTTTATTGTACAGACGTGTACCATGCAGAGGCTGATCCGCCTTGCCTTGGGTGATGCCTGCCCACGATGGGCGGTGGCTCTGCTGTGCGTCTGGTGTCATTGTCACCGCGTTTGGTGGTGTTTCCATCTCTCTGCAGTGGTCTAACACTCATCGTGGGGCCCTGCGCGACTCGGAAGCGAGGTGCCACAGAAGGACGAGACACATCAACCTGTACATGTCAGAAGCGCACGAGCCAGAAGATGTCCCGGCCACGTGCGCTGCCCGAGACTGCCTTCGCTGCAGGAACACCGCTACGTGTCCTCACCAAGACGCTCGCGCAAGCGGCCCCAGCCGCCCACTGAAAAAAATATCTAGAAGGGTGTTTGGTTCGCGTTCTTCTAGCAGCATCGGAGGAGGCGCTGCGCCTCCTTCCAACAGCTTTGTGCAAGATATTTCCTGCTTGTATACTGCTGGAGCGAGACCGCGGCAACAGGAGCACATCACCCATCTGTTGAACAGCGACAGGAGGAAGTCTAGCGACGTCCTGCAGCCGAAGACAGTTACACGCATTGAATTTATGCCTGTCCGCGTGCTGAGGTACAGGTGCTGTTCGTTCTCTTCAGGCCCTGTTTGCAGATCGGATGAGAATACGTGCAATGCTGCGAGTCTGCCGTGTTCTGCCGTGCCCAGTCTTCTTCGTAGCAATATTTACACAAGAAACGCTGGTACTGGAAGTGACACTCAAGTGCTGCGCTCCGGAACAGAACCCAGCAAACGCAGAGAAACAGGTTTACCACTTCATCAACTGCCCAGGCAAAGCGCTTCGGAAGGGAGCGCTTCACCTGTGGAATGTGGCGTTCGGCTCCGAAGATTCTGCGACCTTGCCTGTGGATCGATATTGCTGCTGTCCCAATTCTATTTGTTAGCAGCGAACAAGACCATTGTAAGATAACTTCTGATTGGCTGGCTTTCAGCATCCGAAGACGCCATTGGCGGAGACAGTTGTTCTTCTCACTCGTGTTCTTGTGACAGAGGACAAAACTGAAACAAGAGCAATATGTGCTGCTTTCCTACAATGTCTGCACTTTCCTTGTCAGCATGAAGGGTCTTCAAGCGTGTCCTGTTCAGGATAGCGTCTGCATATTTGGTATGATCCAGGGCAATTGCCCTGGATCATACGAAATACGCTCAAGGGTCCATGTACAGTACAGTATGGCCAGCAGGGGAGGTCAGGTGCAAGCGGAACTTCCAAGCAGCAACGGACAAGCGTCTAATTCCATAACGTATTTGAAATGCAGTCAACAAGTACATTCTCGAATCTGGGTGCATGTAGTTGACTGTTAGTAGAATGAGATACTTCTTTATACTTATTAAGGATAGTGTCTCCCAGAGTTCCCTTTCTCAGCCAATGAACATCGAGAATGCAGTCGGGGCGTGAACAAAGTTGTCGCACTGTCGTGCGCTGAACGCTGCGCAGTGCTCCTTAAAGCGTGGGCGCACGCAAGCAGCAAATCGGCATGTTTTGGACTCCAAGAACTTGTTGGCACCCCCCTCACAGTACCCTGTGGCCCGATTTTCAGTACAAGTGGTTTGCAACAAGGTTTTGCACGGATTGCACTTGTAAAATTCATATCACAAGAAGAGTCTCGCGGGGGTGCAGACTGTGAGTGCAAGAGAACACGTTTTCATGCTGCAGAACTGCGCTTCAGAGTGCGTCAACAACCGCCGGTATCGAACCCTGCAACAAACTTGTGATGAGGGCGCGCCATGCTCTTCGGGTCAAGGTTCTGAAGCACTGATTGGCAGCATACATATCCAGGCTCTACCCACCAACCGTCAAAAGACAAGAACTTGCTCCTGCACATGTTCATGCTACAAGATCTTGTGCTGCAACTTGCCGTCTGACAAGAATTTCTTGCGAAAACGGGCTTGCGTGCGAACACGCTTTAAGGAGCACTGCGCTGGACGCCGTCATCACGGGGTTTGCTGGCCACCGTCCCACGTCTCGTGTCGTCCGGCAGTGCGTGCAAATCGCGCTGTCCGCTGTCGAGCGAGCACGTGCGTTTCGGCGTCCCAGAGGGGGTGCCCGTCAGCGTTCCCCCCTCAACTCGAGGGCTTGCGGTCCGCAAGCCCCCTGTAAGAAGGAGGGAGCGATTTGTGATAACTTTGATTGGTCCCCTGCTGTTCATCCTTGATGTCAAGCCCCCGTGTCGTGGCTGTCTGCCCCGAGTGGACCTCCCACGTGCTGTTTATTGGGCCTCTAGAGGGCCTCTGTGCTGGCTGGTGATGGTGGTGCCAGTGCCACGATGCGAGGCGACCACGCGAGGACCACCGTGCTGTTTGGTCCTGCGGATGACCTGTACTGGTGCTGCAAACACCGCTGGGGCCCCCTGTTGTCTCGCGTGCACGTGGTCCTCACACCTTGCACCTTCCGACCAGCCAGCCAGCAGCTACAACACGGACGGCTGCGTGGCCGCCCGGGTGGCAGTACTGTACGCGCAGGAGAAGGCCCGGGGACCGCCTGGCGTCCCGCACACGCGCGCGGCACGTGTGTTGGATGTGGCGTTGGCGGCGGCGGTGAACACGCACGGCTCACCCTTTCTCGCCGACACCCCCCTTGCTGTGCGCCTGACCTGCACCGCCGCGCTACCTGTGCGGTGGGGCAGCGATCACCCCCGTCTCGACGTCCGCCTCCGACGCGGCGCGTTGTCGGCTTCGTCGGTGAGCCCGTCGGTGGTTGTCCTCCACCCTCTGTTTGTCGCTTCTCATTCCTGGAGGAGCCGCCGCCGCCGTCGACGCCGACGCGCTGCCTGCGTTTCGTGTACCTCCCCGTACACCCCCCCACTCCTCCCCCCCCCTTAGAGTACCATGCCTGCCGAGCTGGTTGAATTTGGCGACGCGCTGTCGCCCATCCCCCTCTCGGGCGCGGTACGCTTCTTCCACGGGTACCCTCGGTTTGGACGGAGCAACCGCTTTGCGACAGAGGAGAGCTACTACAGGACGATTGGCCTCGTGGCCGTCCCGTGGCTGGTCGTTGCCATCTTGAGCCTCCTCGTCGGCATCATCACGGTCGTCGTCTTGGCCGCCCGGCGGAGGCGGCAGGACGAGGACACCCCCGCCGGCGTGGAGGCGGGCAAAGACGTGGACGGCGGCGCCTATGCCTACACGGTCGGTGCAAGTGGGCGGCTCGAAGATGGCGCGAGCAGCGTCAGCAGCATGAGCACTGACCGCACATTTAGCGACGGCCTCGGCCGCAAGGGCGCGGCGGCCACGACGGGCCGCGTCATTGACATCCTCTTTTCGGCGCTGACCGTCTTGTCTCTCTTTACATTTATTGGCGTTGGCCTCGTGGCCGTCGACGCCTTTCGTACGTCGGTCTTGACGCTGCTCCTCGCCGGCGAGACGCTCGTGATGCAGCTCAAGGTCGCCATCGTGCCGGTCCTCGAGTACGTCGTCAGCTTGTCGCCCTTGGCGTCGCAGCTAATCGCCATCCCACAAATCAGCAACATTGTCACGACGGGCTTTGAGCAGGCGCGGTCGCTCCTCGGCACGTCCCGGTCGAGCTTGACGACCGCCGCGGACTTGATCGACACGCTCGAGCGCGTCGCCGACATTGTGTTTCTTTCCCTCCTCATCATCCTCATTGTGCTCCTCTCCGCCCCCGCTCTCACGTTTCTGGTCGGCGCCTGCGCGGGGGGCATCCGCGGCCGCACCCGCGGCGGCGGCGACGCGCCCACCGAGTCCACCCGCAGCCGCCGGCGCCACGCCCGCACGGCGGTGATGCTCGGCACCTTCCTCATCCCTATGCCCCTTGCGTGGGCGCTCGTCGGCGTTGCAACGAGCGCGGGTGCCCTCGTTGGCGACGTGTGCGTCACCGCCGAGGAGTGGCACCGAGTCGTCTTGTCGCAGGCGACTGGCTCGTCGGCCGTCGCCGCGGGCGTCGACGCCAGCTCCAACCGGCTCCTCCAATCGCCCCTCGCGTGCCCGTCCGAGATGGCCGAGGACGGGGTACTCGAGGGCGCGCAGCTATTCGTGAGCACTGCTTCGCAGTTGGCCGGGCAGGTCGTTGCAGACCTTTCGGGCGCCGACCGTGCCGACGTGAACGAGGCTTTTGCGTTTGTCACGCGGCAGCTCGACACGCTCTCCGAGTGTGGCTTTTTCGCGCCATTTGCGTCGCGGCTGCTCGGCTACGGCTGCAGCGACCGCTTGGAGAGCACCGCCGCGTCGCTGCAGCTGCTCTGGGCCATGGTCCTCGGCTTGGCCATTGCGCTGACGCTGACGTTTGCGCTCGCCGCCGCGGGGCTAGACGTTACGTCGGCGGTGACCGCGTCGGCGTTTGGGTCGGTGGTTGACCCGCTGGCGG
>Ga0209186_1002359_pt1 | contig 13473 bp, 9 predicted proteins | sample SidtaG_FD_187426 | JGI IMG/M metagenome (GOLD analysis project Ga0209186, IMG submission 187426) | Marine algal microbial communities from Sidmouth, United Kingdom - Sidmouth_Male2 metaG (SPAdes) (version 2) | ecosystem: Host-associated > Algae > Red algae > Unclassified | place: Sidmouth, United...
GGGGGGGGGGGGGTGGGGGGGGGGGGGGGGGGGGGGGGGGGGGGGGGGGGGGGGGGGGGGTACGTGGGTGCTCAGTACATGGCGTGAGGGGCGATCGGTCATTTTGTGCTCTTGGTCTCTGTGTAGTTAATTCGTAGAATGTTGTTCCTCTCCCGTGTGTACGACCTACAGGTGGAGATCATGGTCATGCAACAGTCGATGCTCTATGCTTGACTCGACCGTGCGACCCCCCCTGCCTTTTTGATTTCCACTGTGTGCGCGTTAGCGTGTTCGGGTGTTGTCTGGCATCCCGGGTGTCGCTGGGTATGGCTTGTGGCGGGCCGTGCGGACGGCGGCGGTGGGGGCGGGAGGTCGTGAAGCGTCAGACTTTGTTTTACATCAAATCGCGCTACGAAAAACACACAGGCAGACGCGCCTTTTTCTTCTTCCTTCTACGGCCACTCTCCCCCTAAGTGGGGAGTCTTGCCCCGTCTTTTGTCGGGGCTTGAGCAAGGAGACCAACTGATGCGACACTTGGGGGGGGGGACAGGGGCGCGGCGAAGACAAAGACAACAACACGCGAGAAGCAACATACAGCCAATCAGCGATCGAATTTGATGTGCGAGGATCTAGCGTTTCAGCCAATCAAGAGGTGCGGAACTGTAAACAGGTCTCCTTCGGGCAGACGGCGTGTCCAGTGGCCCGACCGAGGTCGTTCAGGTCCGATCCAGGCAGAGGCGTCCCAGAGACAGGCACGACGACAAGAGAGGGATGATCCTTCAACGGCCTTGAAATCTTTTCAAGATAGGTTCGGACCAAATCGCTCGCAGCAGGGCAGCCGGGGCACGCTCGCCTTGATCATTTCTCTGACAGTGTGATCATCAGTGAGATGTTTCCAAGCACCTGGCCTCAGATGTAGTTTTATTTTGTCCTTAAAAGCCGTCAGTCCGTACTTCGCACTCTTGTTCTCGTTCCCCTTGTGTTTGTGTTCCTGTTCGGATCGGCCAAAATTGGAGTGTCTGCAATAAGATTTCTGGATAAACGAAGTCGGTAGGAATCGCTATCCCTATCGATAATCGATATTGACTATTTACTTTTTGACTGAGAAACGTCGGTATTGTATTTGTACGAGCTTTGAAGCATGCGCTAGCCGCACCGATGCCGCACATACTGCTCTTCAACTTCGCTTATCTTTATCTCCGTCCAGGCAGACCAGCAAGCCAGTACGAAAAGTACGTTACGGATGGCACAAGGCACCCTTGTATCGCATGCGGACCATCCCGCTCCCGTTCAACTGGCCCAAAGGCCGCACCTAGAATACGAACCTTCATGAGTTGGCCGGCCTCCGGACATTTTCCGAAACCGCAGGCACTCGCGTCAAGAGACTAGACCCTCATGCCAAAACGTTCAGCTCGCTCCGTAGCGGTGCCGTACCTTCTTTCCACTTTCAGCTATCTTGCGTCGCTGTGTGGAATGGGGCGCCAGAAGCCCGCTCCATGCAGAGAATAACTCGGCTCACAATCGAGCTGACCCTTCCCAATGCGCAGCCGCTGTTCTTAGAACTACTGGAATATCTAGTGCATGGCATGCCTTCGCACGTGAGAGAAACTTTGACGCCGAGGCGAAAGGATATGTGTAAGCTAGCACGGGTCAGGCACCGTCGTGGTCATGGAGCTGTGTGGCTGGGGTGCCGAGGGGAGCCGGGGGCACGGTCCGGGTCCAGCTGTGGCCGTTTAAGCGTGACACAGGGTGAAGACGGGAGTGCAATTTCTACCACACATACCACAGTATCGGAAATAACTCGCTAGTTGAGATACCGAGATCCCCATACAAAATCGGTAGATCGGTTCTCCGATCTGGACGCGATCGATATCCACGATCGCAACGTTCGGTACAAACCAACCTTAGGTTCCTCCCAGTCAGTCAGTACCCTCGATCAAGAAAGAAGGGTAATTGAAGTGCGGACTGTATCATGTAGCCCCTTTGGAACGTTGAATTTTCTACTAATGTTTGGACTTGTTTTCTGGTAAGGATTTTGTGGACCGAGCCGATTCCGATCAGAGCTGCTCACCAGACTGTCGCAATGCGGGTTCTGCATGGGAGGCTGCTCGTTCGAAAAACGAGTGCTTGGAGCGCAAGTGTGTCCTGTGGCCGAGCGGTAGATACCGGAAGTGGGAGAGTGGCCAGAACACAGTGACACAGGAAAGGACAACAGAAAGCATCTATAACCTTTCGTACCAGAGAAAAGAGCATTGCGGGGGTGCTCGCAGCCTTTCTTTTGTGCACACCACGGGAGCTGTGCATTTCACGGAAAGGAATCATATGAAATGGGTGTTTGGTGTCTACGTAACTGAGAAACGAGCAGGCGATGCTTTTTGTCGACGGCCTGGGAAGGTACGGTCCAGCCGCAGCACTGCAAGGAGGCGGCGCTCAAAAGGACTCAGACGCAAGGCTGGGGAGGCTAGGAGGTCAAAGACTGTCACGTGCAGAGGAGAACATTAGGGTTAGGTGCCCCAGATGCGTGTAGCAAACGAATAGCATCGGTGACGGAACCTCATCTAAGAACAACGAAGAGAATTATGAAAAGGTGGCAGAAAATGTGCTCAAGATGGCCTGAAAACGGACGGGCCCTGAAATATTTCATGCTACAACCGAAGCGGATACTTTGTGCGGCTGCAAACGGTCCGGCGCGCACGTGACTTGGCTTACGATAGGCAGTGGTCGTCCGGAGCGCAGAGCAACGGGCGACGGTAGCCTATCGTTAGGGAACGTCACATGCACCGGCTCGCTAACGATTGGACAGGAATCGTTCTCGGTATGCGGACTCACCCCCGGTTCGAGACACGCTTGAGTCTTTGGCGCCGAGGTTTTGGCGGCACGAACCCGGCGCCGCATGGCACAGGCATTTCGGGACCACCACATCTGAGTTTTTTAATTCCGCTTACATGCCGCTTCATTTTCTATGTAAATGGAAAGACTAAATTGCCACACCAGGAGCGACGGGCGGAAAAAGCGCGCCAAGAGGGCCGCGCCCCATCCAGTGCAGGCCCTGCCGTTGGGCTAAGCAGTGGATCACCACACAGTCGTGGTCGTTCCTTCCACGACCGTCCCATTGCTTGAACTCTTCTACGTTCTCCCTCATCTGCCCCCCGCCCCCCCTCTCCCTACCTCCGACACACAACTTTACCACGGGAGTCGGCTACATGCACAGCTATATCACCGCGTCCCGCCGGCGGCGCACCACCCACCCCGGGCGGGTCGCCAGCTCATGTCCAGCCCGCGATCCCCCCTCCAACCCCCACCCCCGCCTCCGTCGCGGAGCTGCGGACAAACTGCCGCCAGTGCCGGCCGGCATGTGCAGTACCCGACTGGAAGCACCCGCGCGATCGCGCAGAAGTTTCATACAGAGCCGTGCCGTGGCGCCCGAAAAATGTCCTCTCCCACGAATTTCTTCGTTTAAAAGCTGGTATTGACATATAATTCTTGTCGATTGTGCCCTGGAGCAGACCAGGTGATGGGGCGCCACATGGCTTTGGGGCATAGCCCGGCGCGCCACACTCCGAGTTTGTGGTTCGGTCGGGTGAATGAACGGCCCAATCAGATTTAGGCTTGTGCGCCACAAACTCGCCACCACAAACTCAGAGGGTGTTTCGGACCGGGTGTCAGGCATGTGCATGGTATGGGGGCCTTAAATGGAAGCGCGTTCGCAAAAATACCCTGGACTCTCGAAACGAAGAAACCATTTTCACTTAACGAAAGATAAACAAGCGCGTCACGAGCACCTGTTGAGGGTGTGTGCTCTGACACCTTGCAACGCCTCTTGTGACGCCCGGACACCTGGCCCCCACACTCGGAGAACCAGATCCCTCCCAGTCAAGAAGGGACACGTGGAGGCGCGACCTGGGCGGTCGGATCCCGTCAGGCCGAAACGGCCCCGGGCTCTCGCGAGAGTAATATGTCCTACTAAAGCATATTTCAAGTCGTTCCGGTGGCGATCCACTTGTGATCACCCCGTGGCTCACCAACCACGACCCCGATCGCGAGACTTCTCTCGGACTAGTAAATCCCGGGACAGGCCCCCAGTTGAGGGCCTAAGTTTATGTAAACCCAAGTTGGACCAATGACCAGCATTACACCACGCGCCCGACACCGGGGCGCTGCGAGGGTGTCACGTAGCACCCTTTCCCCGCCTCAAATCAAAGCGGTGTCCGAAGCTTCGACCGTCCTCCGCTGAGACTGGCCCCATGGGCCCTGAGGGGAGGGTTCCTGAGGGTCCTCTGAGGGTGTCTAAGGGGGTATTTTCTGAGGGTTGGAGGGGGACGGACGGGGTGTGGAGGGTACAAGAGGGCGAGGCGTGATTGTTGCCTCGAGGCCTTCGACGCGGGCAAGGGCAAGTGAACTTCCGGTCACACAACTCGTGTTTGCCGCTCGGGGCGTCTTCCCCCGGTCGATGCCGTGCGTGTGTGCTCTTCTGGGTTTCCTTCCGGGGCGGGTACTCCCCGACAGGACTACCCGGCGAACCGGTCTGGCTCGTCTTCCCCCCGACTGGGTGGGGTGGGCTGGGCGTGTTGTCACACCTCTCAGACACAAGGGCATCTCAACCGCGCTGGTGAGGTGTCGGTGGTGCGCCACTGCTGCCGCGGCCGTGAGAGCACACGCGCGGCGCCTCCGTGCGGACAGCAGCTCGGGGTGCGCCCGACCGGGAGCTCCCGCCCCATCTGTCGGCGGGGCTGCCGACGCGTTCCCGCCGCCCCTGACACTCGGAGTGGGGCGCTGCCGACACTTCAGCGCCGGAAACCATCGGGGAGGACAACGACGGCTTCGTCCCATGCACGAACATGCGGGGCGTTCACGGGGGGCGTCCGCCGCGGGGGCGACGACCACCTGCGGCGGGGGGACGGTTCGGGCGTGCCCCAACACCTGCCGGGCGCCATGCCGTTGGGGTGGGCGGCCAAGGCCAGCGCTGCCGCCGCCGTCGGCAGCTCGATGGCGTCTCATCGCAAGGGGCGGTGGCGGCGCCTGCTGGCCGGCCGCCGCTGCGGCGGGCGCGCGAGACTTCCAGCGTTGCAGCGGCGGGGCGATGACGTGGCCGTGACGGTGGCTACCGCCGCGGTCTTCACCGCCGCGGCCATGGCCCCCGCCCGTCGCCGCATGCAGACGCGCGTCTCTCGCGCGATTTTCCACCGGCCACCGCCGCGTCGGCGGCAGGCGCGGCAGCAACGCCGCCAGCGGCGGAGACCGCCGCCCCCACCGGCCGTGCGCGGGTGTTGCGGGTACGAACGTGACCAAGAAGAGCGCCGTGATATCAGAGCAATCCCTGCAACGTCGGCCCCAAGTAATATTTGCGAAACGTGGCGCAACATGGCGCAAACGTGTCCCATTATTCAGGAAATGGGGCCGGAACGCTCCCGCGCCAACATCGCCGACCCCATTTAGGCTTCTTTTGAACCAAATCATGTCACGCAAGTACAACACATATGTTGCTTTCGGAAATGGGGCCGAAGCCGGACCGTCCCCATTCCCGACCGGAAATGGGGTCGGTCCAGAGCTGACCCCATTCTGCCAAGCTCTCTCATTCGTCGAACGAATCCACACAGTATCGAAGATAGCACGCTGAAGCGAGCGACGTGTGGCCCTACTATTGCTGACCCTCCAAAAAATGGCGGTTGCAGAGTGGTTGCAATCATCCAACAGCGTACATGAACCAATGGAAAGGCTAGGAATCATCTGAGTTCCTTTCAGAGTTTCCCCATGCTGCTCTGCCCACTGGAAACGCACATCAGGATGTCAAGAAATCTGAAGAACTCTATTGATCTTATGAGAAATCACAGGTCTGGCCCAGAACTCTCGCCATTCCCTCTTCCGGCCCAAGCAAGCGGCCCAAAAATCTCACTAAATCTCATTGTGGGTTGCAGTGGCTTTGCGTGACTCGTGCAAGACATGGTGATTGGCTTGCAAGATTATTGCTGTTTTCTCAATTTTGGCCGACCTGGTCAGAGTTAAGTTCAAGAAGCGGACTAGACTTTTCGTGAACAAATCTACCTTTTCACATATGTCCTGAAAGTGACTCTCAATTTTGACAATTGAGCAGATAGTCCCGATTCTGGAAAAGCACAAATTTCATCAACGACGACGCCGTCGCACGCCGTCGGCGAACAGCGCATGGTAAAGCGAGCGATGCGCAATGTCCCGCGTTGCTGACCTCAACCGGGAGGGTTGACGTGACACGACGACACTCGGCGCAAGGAAGGGCACGCAGCGGACACGTTGAGGCGGCAGTTGCGTCGGGGCATCGTGCCAAAATGGGAATGCCCCGAGCAGAAGATGGAGGGCATGCACGTCCGGATGGCTTCGGACCTGGAAAAACTAAGCCCGACGCAGCGCGCCCAGAACGAGGCGGCTCGCGGGAGCAAGCGGCGACTGGCGGCGCTCGTCTCTGAGGACGGAACTCGTTTTCGGACTCATATATCGCAGGCCGAAATTGTGGATCTGACCGGATTGGGTGGAGCGGCGGCTTCTCCCCCGGTTACGACGTCGAATGGTGTTGCTGCAGCGTTGCAGGACGGCGGGGTCTCGCGACCGGCGGCTCGTGCCCTCGGGGACTTAACGGCGGACTCGATGGGCCACAGCAGCGGACAGGCTGCAGTGCCGCGGCCGGGCCCGCTAGCAGCAGTCGGAGTCACCGGTCGTCGGGCGAGCGTCGTCGCCGCACTCCAAGAGCAGCTGAAGAAGCTGCGCAAGTACTCGTCGGCCACGCGAGGAGAGATGCGGCGACGCGAGAGAGAGGTGGGACTTGGGGCGGCTGGGACAGGGGCGGGCGCGGAGGTTCTCGGGTCCGCCAGCCCATTCTTAAAGGTGAAGGGCAAGGAGCTGAGGAGGGCCGCTGTGCGGTATGTGGGACTGCCAGACACAGCGGGTGACTCTGTGACAGTGAAGGATGCCTTCGCTGCTTTTGTTGGTCCGGGTAAGACGTACACGAGTGCATCCGTGACCAACAGGACTCTGTCGTGTGATGTTGTGTGTGGGGAGCGGTGCGTGGCGGCGGCGCGGTTGGCGACGGCGCCGGTGCGGTCGCCGCCGCGGGGGGTTGACTGCCGTTTTATCAGAGGCGTCAGGTGGTTTTGTCGTTGACACAAACGGCCAGCTCGGGCTCGGTTTACTGTTTAGGGAACGTACAGCCGGTAGCGCTGTACCGCTGCCAGAACGAACCCTCGGCACATCTGTCCTGTGATATAGAGCAGCATAGGGTCCATTGTGAGCATCGGCTACGCGTTGAACTGAGCCGGCGAAGAACATCGCCGCTGCCAGCTACTCCCAACAGAAAAAACGTCATCTATGGGATTGAAGTCAGGAGAGTACGGAGGCAAGAAGAGAACAAACACCCCAGCGTCCCTCAGCACCTCAAGAGAAACCTCATCGTGAGTACACGCCTAGATAAGGCCAGACATTTGAGTTGAAAATGTTTCGCCAAATCGGCGCCACGTATCGTACATTCTTACAGCATGAGACGTAATTTGACCACCCATCCAGCCTCCGTCGCCGACGCCCATGTCGCACGAACCGTCGCCTTCACCATGGCCTACAAAAACCACCCCACACTCCCCTCACCCCCCGGGATTCCCCGTTACCAACTGTTTTTTCGACGTGTTTCTGCTTGTCCTGTGACTCTTGGGAGGTGGTCTGTCCCAGGAATGACATCCATGGACGGTGACAACGAGGGTGCATGTCCGAAGTACGTGCCCGACCCCCTCCGCCAACCCCGATGAATCAGCGTGAAGCAGTCAGCCGCGTACGTCTTTGAAGACATGAGTGGAATGCGCACCGGATGGAGATCACTTTGAGCCTGGGATAGCATGCGGGCGTGCTGGAATTCTGGTGCTGGCCGTGCTGACAACGTTTCTAGCTCTGGCGCGGCACCAATTTTCTTTTCTTTCCTCTTTCCTTATCTCGTGCATGGTTGTCTTGATTCCAGTGTGTTACTTGAGCTAGCTGATAGAATAAAGGGCATCACCCATCCCATCACCGGGCTGCCGATACCTTTAAGTTGTGGACTTTGCTCGCGGGCCTTCCTCCTGCCCGGAGCGGCCGCGGATGAGTACTTGTGCACCGTCTCCCACGTACCTGCTGATTTAGCAGCGCTCTCAGAGGCAGCGATGCTGGTGAGGAGCCGTAACGCGCGGCGCTCGCGTGTGCTCGACTGTGGAGTTGTCATTGGGGTATGCAACTCATGCTCCATCCCCCGCCGCCCTCCCCGTGCAAGGATGTCCAAGAAATTGGAGGCGTGTGCAAGCCAGCGACATCCAGTCGGTTGCACGTCTCCAGCCAAGTACACGCCTGGTCCTGGAATATTGACGTACCTCTGGCCGTCTATCCAGGCGGACCGAGAGCGCGCCTCCTCGCCATCAGGCAGAACTAAGGTGTGTTTTGGATGCAAGAAAAGTGCTGAACGGGCCGCTAAGCGTGCATGCATTGCGGGTCAAGCCCAGACACGTGTTCCATCTAGCACGCTGCCATCGGAGGAATGTGGCGCGGCGGCAGGTCCGAGTGGAGCAATGGTCGTTGGCGCCCCCTCGGGACTGCATGCGCTGCACATGCTGCAGCCACAGCCATGCGTCTGCCGGTCCCCCCCCCCGATCTCAGCGGCCCACCTCTCCTGGTTGCGGCCGAGGAACGCACCGGTGGGTTCCAGCAGTGCGCGTCGGAAATTCCATGTGGGACAAGCGACCAGACAGCAACGGACACTGCGCTGTCGCAAGAGCCGCGCAGTGATGAGAGTCTATCGAACGCCCACGATACTCCAAGAGCCTGTGCCGTGCCAGGGAATGTGACTGTTGACATCCCTCCCGACCTCTCGTGGCCGTCAACGGAGCGATACTTGGCGGCGCTGCTGGACAAATATGACTCGTTGGCTGTCCCTGAGCTGGCGACGCTGGACACCCTTATTAATCGCCACTTCGCTGACACAAGACCCCCAGACATATCCGTGGCCTTCTAGAATGGCGTCAACCGGACTTATGTCTGGGTACGTAACGGTCGGGGCAAGGCTGTGGGTGATTGCCACCTTCGACGACGAGCGGCAGCTCTAACGGGGCTGCAAGCCCGCATCACGGGTGACAGGGCCTCTACCTACGCGTCATCACATGCACGGATCTTGCGGAAGGCCCAGGCACCGCCGGGATTGTCAGTTGTCCCTGTGTGCGGGACTGGCAGCTTGCCTCCCCGTCTCCAAGCCCTACTCGCGGCCCGTTGCAGTATCAGCGGCGTGCAGTGAAGCCAATTGCGGGAGGCATTTGGCGGGCGCCGCAGCTGTTTTTTCAGTCGCGAGACGTTGTAGTGGGCAGCGGTGGCGGTGGCTAACGAGCCGGGGCGGCAAGTCCGGACGGACGAGCGCGGTGCCCACTTAATGGAATTCAGCGCTTACGAGGGTTTTGCGGAGGGGCTGTGGTCGTCAAACCAATGGGTGGACCTCTTCTTCCGGGACGGGACGGGGGCTAAGATACCGCATACGACGGCTTTTGTGCCAACTCCATGGGGTGAGCCCTACACCCTGCATGCTGATTCGACCCCAGACTTACATCTGTGCGCCGGGTTGGACAAGGGTGGACGTGGCACGCCCACTGCCAAGCTCTTGGCTACTGTGGCCAGCCAAGCCTCTCCCGAGAGCCGTTCGAACAGCATCTTGATGTCAACAAGGCCTTGCATTGCCGATGACAATTCTGCCCTTCATGAAATGATTGGGCCGTGGGTGATAGACCTGGAACGGACTCTGAAGCGAGGTGTGGTCGTGGGGAGCACCCGCAGGGCTGTAAGGCTAATCTGGACGGGGGACCTGTCCTTCTTATCGGCGCTGGTCGGTCATGCGGGGGCTACGGCGCGGTTCCCTTGTGTGTTCTGCCCGGCCGTTATAAGACCGGGACCCTTGCACGCGGAGTTGATAGCCAAGCATGGCACGCTCCTACCCCCTGGGGCGCCCCCGACCGAGCTGCGCACCCGTCAGCAATTCCTGGAAGCGATGGTGGCCTACCGGACGTGTGACAACGACGGTTTGACTCTGCCGTTTTCCCCATGGCGACATCTCTCGATCGTCAAGTGCCCATGGATGGCGGTCGACCCTGCCGAGGTCGCTGTGATTCTCCTGCACAGGACGTTGGGAGGTACTCTATCGCTAATGGACTTGAGTTTGGAGGCCGTCTACGATACCGGGGGACCAGACGCCTGCTTTGAAGCCGCGAAAGCTCTGGGGCGGACAGTTTTAGGGGACATTAGCGTCAGCCCCGCACCCTACCACGGAGGTGCTCTCGATGGGCGCGAGTGCCAGCGGCTCACGGCCAAGTATCCCCTCATTCTTGCCGCACTAGGGCCGTACCTGTCGGCGGGGAAGCTGGCCGCCCTTCGCAATGGATGAACGGACTGGGAGGCAATTGTTGGGACGCTCAACACCGCTGTGGACGTTCCACTGGACGAAGTCGAGTCGTTCACACGACTGGCGCGATGATTGGTGCCCCCCGTGCAAGTGGCCTTCCCTTGTCTCATGGTGATCCCCAATTTGCACGCCCTCGCACTCCACGCGCCTTCCTTTTTGTGGCGGTTTGGCTCCCTGGGCGCCTATGGCGAGCAGGCGCTCGAGGCCTGGCAGGGCGTTTTTAATTAATCCCAAGCGCGATGCACTTCCGACTCCTTCCTCGGAGCGTGCAAGAAGCTGGTCGAGCAAGCCGCGCTCCAGCGCCAGCCGGGGGCGACATCTGAGCTGGCGAACGGCTAACGCCGGATTCCATCCAAAAAGGCGGGGGCCCGCCTGGCCACGCGGCCGAATGACCGGCGATTGAGGCGCAACAAAGACAGCCAGCGTGGCACCGCGGCCGGCGACTCCCGCGCCTATGAAAAAATGTGCCAATGGGCGAAGAAGCGTGCGTGCAAGGCAAAACGGTGCGTGGACGCGTTGAACGCACGGAACGAGGTGGAGCATGAGTCGGACGACGAGTACTCTGAGAATGAGCTGGTGGGCGAGGATGAGAGCACCGACTCAGCCGCAGCCTTAGTGATAGCGTAAACAGAATATCTTTTTTATAACTGCCAGCACGCCGCGCGTCCAGCTCGCGCTGCTTCTGTTCTGGCGCGGCGCGGCGCGGCTCCACCGTGCGAGTCAAGCGTCGCAACATATAAGCAATGGCGAGTGAAAACTTCTCGTCCTTCTCTTTATTGTTTCTCAAAGAAGCCGTCCACGTGGATGGGAGAGGCCCCGACAAGGGCCACGAGCGCAGCTAGAACTGAAAGCACCTTACTTTCACCTTCTTTGTGCGTCTAAAGGTTTTTTCTCAGCCTCTTATTCGCAGGAGTTACGTGGTGAACCAATGTGCTGCCGATTTCCCACTTGATAGTGATCCGATCGCCAATGGCACCTCTTCCTGCAGTGATGGAACCGTGGAAATAACGTAAAATGCCGTACGTCCGCTTTGTGGGGGTAATAACTAGGTGTGAATACGAGCATTGTACAGCACGAAAACACACCTGCCGGGCTGGTCTTCCCACGCCAGTCCCTCTTCTCAGAACGCATACGAGATAACTGAAAGATTGTCGCAAAAACTAAGAAGTCTACAGCTGTCTGACCAGGAGAAGGAGGAGTCACCATCCAGTCTAGAACCTGGTCATGGGCCATAGCAACGAAAAGCTCGCGCGCACTCCAGGGCTCGCCTCGACGTAGCACTCAGCACGCCAGCCACGCAAAGACCACGCCCAGCGCCGCTCCACCGCTCGGCCCACTCGATGGGCCTCATACACGTAGACACGACAGCGCAAAGGAGTACGCCACTGCGCCTCCACCCTTAGAGCTCCCTGCTCCTCATTGCGAGTCGAGAACGCACGCTCAATCACCTTGCGGGTGAGTACATTCCGGGCGAGGATTCGTCCGACAGTAACGGCCGACACCTCCTCGCCCGCCCCCACCTTCTCCGCGAGGTAGTTGACCGAGTCGGCTATCTCGTGGAAGAAGAGCTCTGGCTGCTCATCGACGGCCGTCAGAACGGCAGCACGCAACCAAGGGTCGGCGCAGACGATATCAGCATGATGATTCCACCGGTCCGGCGCGTAGTGAATCTCGCCGCCTGCATCGCAAAAGTAGCCCAGGTACCGCGACGACGACCGCACAGACAAACCCGAAGACTTGGACGACGCAGCCATGGTTGCGCGCTTCACGTGCACCATGCGAGCAAGGTGCCGCCGCGTCTCAGCCGACTTGATTGGAAAGAGGAAAAGGGGGGTACTGGGCAACAGGGGAGGACATTGCAGACACAGGAGGAAGCAGGGAAACCAAAAGGAAGGGGGGAGAGCAATGGAAAATCTGAGAGCAGGGGCCACATATGATCAGAGCGAGAGTTCTTCGCGGGATAGCACGCATGCGCGATGGCGCGGGGCACCGTGCAGATAAAACTGCACAGGCGGGGCCTCTCTGCCCGACAACAGCAGCACAATTCTTAGATATGTGTGGTTGCCTCGCATTCGCTGGTGCCATTGTACACTTTTCTGGCCTACCCCCCGTTGGCCCGACATGTTGCTTCACAAGACGCCCGATTTGGCCCATCGCCCGCTTTGTGTGCAACTCGGACCCACGGACGATTGGCAAGTACGCAGCCACGGCACTTTAGTGAGGAGTTGGCTGGCGTTCGGGCGTCCTGGAGTGGATTTCAAAAGAACAGGTGTGCATAAATGCGCGGCGATTGTGTCCATAACGACGAAAGTGGAGCAAAATCTGCCGCTGAAGATGATTCAAGCAGCCTTTGATTGGCACAGGTCAGCACACGAGCGCGTTCTTTCAACAGAATTTTACACCTTTCGGAAAGCCGTAGTTGATCCACCCACTCTTGACTTCGATCCGACCGGACAAAATTGGGAAGACAGCAACACTGGCGGCAACTCTCAGTCAAAAGGTCGATCGTGGCTTGTCGAACAGCCAATCCGACGTCATTTCTACGCCCTGTCGTCGGCTCTGCCTCCCTTCTCTCTGCAACCGCCATTTTTTGGAGGTTAGCAATATCAGCCTCGGTTCTCACAATCATTCAGAAACGAGAAAAAGCCGATCTGGACCACCTATCTTGAAAGCGGACGCACGGCGCGCGCGAGATATTTTTCCTGAAGCGTGCACAGAAGGAAACGCTTCGGATCTTTTCTTAGTCTGCATGGCTCCCACGCATCGCTCACAGGGCAATCTGAGAGGCGAAGGGCTGTCGAGGCAGGTCTGCCGCGCCTGTGGTGGGCCACCCGAGGCCGACATGGAGGCAAGTCGGGGCACGAGTGCGGCACGGGCCGTTGACAGCGTTGTTTGGAAGGGCGACATCGGGCCAGTGGCTGTGCCACAGCGATGGGGACTCCCTGATAGCTGCCTCAGGGGGTGCTGGAGCCTGGACGATCGCGCCTGGATGGCGGGGGCTGGGATCAGTGCCGTTTGGCAGGGGGTGGCCGCCGAGTCACCGTGCATCAGTGGCGGGGGGATGCTCGAGC
>Ga0209186_1002360_pt1 | contig 13469 bp, 8 predicted proteins | sample SidtaG_FD_187426 | JGI IMG/M metagenome (GOLD analysis project Ga0209186, IMG submission 187426) | Marine algal microbial communities from Sidmouth, United Kingdom - Sidmouth_Male2 metaG (SPAdes) (version 2) | ecosystem: Host-associated > Algae > Red algae > Unclassified | place: Sidmouth, United...
TACCCGTTAGCAGTGAGAATATTATACAAATTAAAAATGAAAATACATATATCCAATTGGCATTGACTATCGAAATGCCGTGATAAATCAACATCGGTATCGTCCCACTGACTATCCAACTGCCAATCAGTACACCAATCGCAAAAAGTATCAGCACGACAGGCACAGATTCGCCGACTTTTTTGGTGACGTGCGCCTCTATCGTTTTCCAATCGAAGCCCAACCAAAATAGATGTACGGCACTGAAACATATCGCTAAGAGTATCAAAACTTCTATGGGCAGCATGTTTTGATAGGTGGTGCGCCCTTCTATTCCGAAGAATTGTGGATGAATGAACAGCCCGTAAATTAACAGGAGGAAAAAGAAGAGAATTGGAGGAATGACTTGGCGGACTTTCATAGTGGTGCTGTCGTGTTGTTGTCTTGTCTTTCAGTAGCTTGCGCTCTTAGCAACCGGATAATCGCTACAAGGTACGAAAAAGGCTTTTCGTATGGTTTACACTTTCAATAAAAATGGTTATCTTTAGAAATAATTATGACAACAATTTACAGCATTTACGACCAACTTGCAGAAATAATCGCACGTGCCGAACTTGAAAAGGTACTCGAAATGAGAGCTTCAGAGGGTATGCAAAAACGCTTTTATGAGCTTGCGGAAAAATCTAAAAATGAGGAGGTTAGTCGTGAGGAAAGGAATGAGTTGAATCATTTTGTAACGATAGAGAGATTGTTAAGACTTGTTAAGGTGAGGGCAGAATATTATTTCCCTTCGTAGGGAGAATTTCTCCCAAATAAAAAACATAAAAAAAGCCTTTCCGCTTGCGGAAAGGCTTTTTTTATTCCATCAAGTGAAACGTCCGTCTATCGTAAAGCGAGAGCGTCCGTCCACCGTCAATTACTTCTTATCATCCACTTCTTCATACTCCACATCCGTCACATCCTCAGTATTATCGCTACCTGCATCGGCAGTTTCACCATTTGGTGAAGGTTCGCCTTCTGCACCCGGCTGTGCGCCGTCTTGGTACATGTGCTGACTTGCTGCTGCCCAAGCCTCATTGAGGGCTTCGGTTTTGGCGTTGATAGCATCAACGTTTTGTGCTTCGTGTGCGGCTTTGAGTTCGTCTTTAGCCGTTTCGATTTTGGCTTTCATTTCCTCTGGAATCTTCTCACCAAATTCTTTCAATTGCTTCTCTGTTTGGAAAACTAATTGGTCAGCTTTATTCAGTGCCTCTACTTGGTCGCGTTGTTTTTTATCTTCTTCTTCGTTGGCTTTTGCCTCTGCTCTCATCTTTTCGATTTCTGCGTCAGACAAGCCCGAAGACGCCTCGATACGGATAGATTGCTCTTTTCCTGTGCCTTTATCTTTGGCAGAAACGCTCAAGATACCGTTGGCATCAATGTCGAATGTAACTTCGATTTGTGGCACACCGCGCTGTGAAGGTGGCAAGCCATCAAGGATGAATTTACCAATACTCTTATTGTGCTGCGCCATACTGCGCTCGCCTTGCAAGACGTGGATTTCAACCGAAGGCTGATTGTCGGCAGCCGTAGAGAATACCTCTGACTTTTTGGCAGGAATGGTCGTATTCGCCTCAATCAATTTGGTACAAACACCACCCATCGTCTCAATACCGAGTGAAAGTGGCGTCACATCCAACAACAATACATCCGTGACATCGCCACTCAAAACACCCCCTTGTATCGCTGCTCCTACGGCAACTACCTCATCCGGATTCACACCCTTACTTGGTTTTTTGCCAAAGAATTTTTCGACGACTTCCTGTATTTTCGGAATACGAGTCGAACCACCTACGAGGATAATTTCGTCAATATCGGCATTGGTGTAGCCTGCGTCTTTCATGGCTTCTTTGCAAGGTCCGAGTGTGCGTTGTACGAGGTCGTCAGCGAGTTGCTCAAATTTTGCACGGTTCAATTTGGTGGCTAAGTGCTTAGGCACACCATCTATAGCTGTGATGTAAGGCAACTGAATATCAGTCTCTTGCGAGGTCGAAAGTTCAATTTTCGCTTTTTCTGCTGCTTCTTTCAGGCGTTGGAGTGCCATTGGGTCTTTGCGTAAATCGACATTTTCAGATGACAAAAATTGCTCTGCCAACCAGTCCATAATCACGCGGTCAAAATCATCACCACCTAAGTGCGTGTCACCATTGGTTGATTTGACTTCAAATACACCATCGCCCAATTCGAGAATCGAAATATCAAATGTACCACCACCTAAGTCATAGACGGCGATTTTCATATCCTTATCGCGCTTGTCGAGACCGTAAGCGAGGGCTGCGGCAGTCGGCTCATTGATGATACGCTTGACCTCCAAGCCCGCGATTTGTCCGGCTTCTTTGGTCGCTTGGCGTTGAGCATCGTTGAAGTATGCAGGAACGGTAATGACCGCCTCAGTTACCGTAGTACCGAGAAAATCCTCTGCCGTTTTTTTCATTTTTTGGAGTACCATCGCCGAGATTTCTTGCGGCGTGTATTTGCGTCCGTCAATTTCTACGCGTACTGTGTCGTTGTCGCCTTTGACCGCTTTATAAGGTACATTTTTGACTTCATTCCCTACTTTGGAGAAGCTCGTACCCATAAAACGCTTGATAGACATGACAGTACGTGTCGGATTGGTGATGGCTTGACGCTTAGCAGGGTCGCCGATTTTGCGCTCGCCATTATCCAAAAATGCAACGATAGATGGGGTCGTTCTGCGCCCCTCTTCATTGGCAATCACCGTCGGCTCGTTGCCTTCCATAACGGCTACACAGGAGTTGGTTGTTCCTAAATCTATACCTATTATTTTACCCATTTTTATTTAAGTTAATTAGTTTATTAATTGAATGGTTAATCAGTTTTAGGGCTATCCCAAATTTATGTATCAACCGATTAACGATTCAACTACTTTCAATTGGTGTGCCAGTGGATTTTTTTGGGTTTTTGATGGTAATTTTGTCAGATTTATAATTTTTTTTATGCCAAAAAATGTATATTTTCTAATATTAAACTGACAAAATGGCAAGTGTAGATTTTACCTGTATATTGGGTTGTTGTTGATTTGTCTGTTAAAATCATTAACTTTGAGCGCATCAAAAATATTTTAAATAAAAATATGCGCGAGTTCAACACATCCGGTCCGAATATGCCGGAACAACATTATACCTTATTTCGTCCTGACTTGATGAAAAAGGGAATGGATTTGGTAGAAGCCAGTCAATATTTTACGATATGGGCACCGCGTCAGACGGGGAAGAGTACGTATTTTGTATTATTGGCAGAAGCCTTGAAGAAAGAAGGATACAAAGTGGCATGGATTAATTTTGAGGCTTATGCTAATAATCCTATTCATACCTTCATGGATAAATTGGTAACTAAACTGAATTTATTTTGGGGAACTAATTTTGAGATAGCTAACCTTGGCGATATTTTTAATAATATTGAAAAAATTACAAATGAAAAATTCGTACTGATTATAGATGAGGTAGAAGGTATCAACAAAGCCTATTTCAATGATTTTTTGCATGAAATTAGGAGTGTTTATCATACGAGAGATAGACATGCTCTAAAGAGTGTCATTTTGGTAGGCGTGTCAAATATTACTGGGATTATTCAGGACAATGCAAGCCCTTTTAATGTAACCAACAACTTAGCAATTCCCTTCTTTACGGATGAAGAAACCTTTGAACTTTTAGGACAACACGAAACCGAAACCGGACAGTTATTTGACCAAAAAGTAAAAGAAAAAATCGTAGAAATTACCGCTAATCAACCCGGCTTGGTGAACGGCTTTGCTCGAAAACTTGTCATGGATTATCCTGATAAAGAGGTAATTACATACCAAGATTATATGGTAGTCGAAGATTGGTACATCAATAAGAGTATAGACAAAAACGTATCAAATATTGTCAATAAAGCCAAAAATCACCGTTCTTTTGTAGAGCATCTGCTGTTTACGGAAAATCAAGTGGAGTTTAATATTGACCGACCTGCAATTAAAGAATTACATGTAAACGGATTAATCACTTGGGATGATGATGATTTTGTCGTTTTTTGGGTGCCGCTGTATCAAAAGAAATTATACAATACATTTTATCCATATACTAACGGCGAAAACAGCCGAATTGCCGGAACAATGCTTGCCGATGCCTACCTAACCGAAAATGGCAGAATTGATTTTGATAAACTCATTGATAAATACAAAAAACACATCCAACTTCGCAGCTTCCGACCTTATCGGGAAAAAGACGAAAACGGCAAGTTCAAGTCTATCAAAGAAGCGGCAATGATTTATAGCTTCGAGACCTTTATCAGTATTTTTATTCAGGAAATAGAAGGAAAAAGTTATCGCGAGGCTTTTGTGTCATTGGGTAATAGCGACCTGATTATCAATGTAAAAGGTATAGAATATTTGATAGAAGCGAAGAAATATTACAGTCCCCGTGCATTCAAAAAAGGCAAAGGGCAATTGGCATATTACGCCAATCGAAAGGGGATTGAGGAGAGTGTTTATATCGTTTTTATCAGTAATGAAATACAAATAGAAGGCATCGAAGAAGCCAAAGAAATCATTGACGGTGTGGAAGTGAAAACCTACCTTATCCGCTACGATGAAGCTACGGATTTTGGGGAAGAGTAGCGTAATGCCTCCGGCTTGCGTATGCGTATGGAACGCGAAGTAGATTGCGGATTAAACGGATTAAAAAATATTTACTTCCGATAAGAAACCTTCGCCGTAGCACTCAAATACGCCGTCCTTTCCCCCGCCTCATTAAATAACTCTGCACTTAAAAAAGCAAAATTACGAGTTAGTTTTTCGACCTTACCGATGGCGTGGTATTTCCCATTCAGACTAGGTGCGATATAAGTCACTTTTAATTCCAATGTTGATACACCAATAATACTACCGTTGATGGCAAAGGCTGCATGAGAACTCACAGCATCCAACATTGTGGTGATAAATCCGCCTTGTATGATATTTCCCGAATGGCAGTATTGCTTGCTGATATTAAAATCCATTTCGCAAATTCCTTTTTCGCTATCCACATCCGTTATTACACATTCAAATAAGTCCAAAAATAGAGGGCGGAATGTGCTCATCTGTTTTATGATGTCTTCTTTTGTCATAATTGCAAATGTAAAATTAATATTGACATATCAAAAACGGCTTCTTTTTAGTTTCGTGGTATTAGTCGGCAGACGAAGGTTTTTATTAAGCGTTATCGTTGGTCTTATAAATTTTCGCTTTAAATAACTGTATTCGTCTGGCGACTTTTGTGCAATAAAAAAGGGCAACCCAAATCGGATTGCCCTTCATATTTTCTAAAACAACATTTCGTATTTATGGTTTCACAAACTTCATCGACTGTACAGTATCTCCGGCAACTAATTGTATAAAATAGAAGCCCGAAGTAAGCGCATTGATGTCCAACTGTGTACGTTGTTGACCAATTGCTTCGTTCAAGTTTTGACTTTGAGTGACTCTACCCGTCATATCCATAATCGACAACTGAACTTCGGTAGATTCGATGTTGGTATATTCAACATTGATGTATTCATTCGCCGGATTAGGGAAGACGTTCATATCAGTGATTTGAACTTCGGCAGCTTGTCTTGTTCCTGCGCCTTTGCCCGGTACATGTATGCCCATACCTACAATTTCTACATCTTTGCCCGGTACTTCTATATCTATATCTTCGATTTCTATATCCGTTGCATCTGTATCCATTATATCATCGTTTGTCTCTACTAATTCTACTGCTCTGAAACCGCTGGAACAACCTGAAATAACAACATCATCAAAGTAAACTCTATCGTTATTCACGGAAGCATCTACTCTAAATCTGATTTTTGTATTTGCTGTGAATGTACCTGTAATCGTCACTGACTCTGTATAACTTGTGTTATTATTGAAATCAGTACCTCTTACCCAAGTCTCAATGGTTTGGTAGGAACTACCACCATCTGTTGATACTTGCAACCAGAAATCTTCGTTAGAATCCATACCTACAGGGTAGTAGTGGAAATCAACAGTAACTTCTTCAAAACTACTCAAGTTTAAGTTGTCCGTAGTCATTACAGATGAGTTTGTATTGTCTCTCAAACGAATCGAGTAAGAACCACTTGAAGCATAATTTGCATAATTGTTTCTATACGAATCAGAACCACCGTCGTTCCAGATTCCCCAGCCACTTTCAAAACTCTCGCTGTCAACGGTTACATTGCTGCAGCCGTCGCCACCACCGTTGCCCGGTGTAGTGAACTCGTAGTAACCTGACCAACCGGAACCCGCACCATCACAGTTAGCTTTTACTCTGAATGTGTAAGTAGAACCTCCTGTGAAGCCTGTTATACTTTGAGAATTGGTCGTAGAATTGAAAGGATAAGCTGTTCCGCCTGCAACGATTTCTATATCGTAACTTAACGCACCACTTACAGCGTTCCATGTTAGCGTACCTTCTGTTTGTGTCAAGCCGCTTACGCCCAAACCGGTTGGTGTATCGCAAGAAGCAGGTGGCGTAGAGCCAACGCAGAAGTTGGTCGTCTCTGATGCCGCGAAGCTGCCACCGGAAGCCAATGTGCTACCACCGCCGGTTACACTATAAGCACCGTTTCCATAGCTACAGCAAATTCCATCGCCATAAGCATCCGTGATATTAAAATCGTAACATCCGTTGGGTAAGCACTCGCTAACAGTTAAAGTACTAGCATCAGCTTGATTGCCATAAGTACCACCTGAAGCTACGGTTGCGCCATTGCTATTCGTAATTGTCCAACTTGTTTCTTCTGGATAATTATCAAATGTAATAGAAATTATTACTTCATTTTGGTTACAACCCGTAGGGCAAGGGGCACAAGGTCCGCCACAGTCAACACCTGTTTCGCCTTGATTTTGAACGCCGTCGCTACAAGTTGCGGTATTACCGCCGCCACTGCCGCAGCCGCCTGAATTTAATAAACTTGCTCTGAAACTACCTGAGGCAAATAAAGCACGCATACGTGTTTTTTGTCCTTGTGTAAAAAGATTCATACAAGCATCATCAGAGTAATCCATGTAGTTTTGTACCATATCAGTAGAGCTACATGAAACGTGATTTGATGCACAACCATAGTTGGCAGCGTCAGATGTGGGCGTATCCGACACAAAGTCATCAGCATTACAATTACCGTCACCCCAGATGTGGCGAAGATTGAGCCAGTGACCAACTTCGTGTGTAGTAGTACGACCACCATCAAAAGGGGCTTGTGCAGAACCAATCGTACCAAAATACTGAGGACTCATGACTACACCATCAGTGGCAGCACTACCGCTACCGGGGAATTGAGCATAACCCAAGATTCCGCCACCGATGTTACAAATCCACATATTCAAATAATCGCCGGTATTCCACGCATCAACGCCACCGTTTGATGAGTATTTCATGGCATCGTTGGTGCCCCACTCACTTCTATTATAATATTTTCTGGTAACACCATTTGTTGCATTGCCATTAGGGTCAACAGTTGCCAGGCAAAATTCGATTTCTGTATCTGCGGCTTGCGACCATGTATTATTTGCATCACTATTATTTCTTCTGAAATCGTCGTTCAATACTTGCATCTGCGATGCTATCTGTGCATCGCTGATATTTTGAGCATTGGTCTGATAAATAACGTGTATGACTACGGGAATAGTAATGATAGAGGCTACTTTTTCTTCTTCTGATCTGCTTTGGATATATTGTTCTGTACGTTCTTCAATCAGACGGAGTTGTTCGGCATGTTTTGGGTCGTCTTGCTGAAGTTGAATTAGGTCTTTAGTAGCACAATTTCTTTGTGCGTTTAGGTCTTGGGTGCTGATAGTTGTTAATAACATCGCTATACAGCAGAGTAGTAGTATTCTCATAAATAAAATCGAAAAAATAAATTTAGTCAATCAGTCGATAGGTTGTCAACTGCGTTGCGCTTTCGCAACTTAAATTTAGTTAGTAAAAGTTAGTATTAAGTTGTATTTGGGATGTACTGTTACATTCCAAATGTTCCGCAAGGTAAAGAAGATTTTTTTAAAATATTGTTTGGATATCGTAAAAAACGGAAAACGTGATTTTTTTCGTGACAGGCATATAAGTTAATGTTTTATTATGTCACACATTTAAAAAATACAGATTAAATATATTTCACTACCTCCTTAATCATTGATTCACAAGGTGTTTCACATTTATTTATCCTATACTAATCAATCATAATTTAACATAAGTTAAACTTATAATTATTAATTCGTGACAATACATTATTATTATTCAAATGCAAAAAAATAAAAAAGATGAATTTTACAGAAAAAGATGAGTTAGAAATCGGACGAAATTCCAGCAAATGGAATTTTATCAGAACATCATTTCGGCACTCGCGAATACACTCCATGATTATCAAACATTGGACACACTAATTGCCAGAGGCGTCATAATATTCATATGATTGCGATGTTCGATGACGATATAAAACTCCGTTCCGGCTATCCGTCTAAGTTTGCCGATAGGGCTTACTCGGCAGACGAAGGTTGCTATGAAACATACCAATATTTTTTCATAGATTACAAATAATTATTTTTTGTATAACTTTAATTTACTGGACTTTGGACAAAAAGGGAATTAGGAAACTGGGAAATTAGGTTTAATTTTGTAACTTACTGATTGTTAGTTATTTGCGCTTTATTAAAAATAAAACATAAGTAATATTTTTATTTTGTAAAATATTGAAAAACAATTTTTTACCTAATTCCGAATTTCCCAGTTACCAAATGTCCAAAGTCTAGTTGACTGAAGAACGCGGCAAAAATTATTCATTCAATTTCCAATTATACTCCATAAAGTCAATCTTCGCATTTGACTTTAATTGTGTATTCGCATATTTATTAATAAAGGCTTTTACATCGCCAAAATCATTTGCATACCAATTGAATAGTTGAGAAACCTTCGCTGATTTCGGACTGATTTCATTAAACTGTGGGTTGTTGATAAAACTCTTGGTTTGACGTTCGAAGTTGCTTTCCAAATTGCTTGCTGTCCATGCCTGATTGAGCAAAGCGGGGCAAGATTTAGCCGCACAATTTACCGCAAAATGAACTCGTGCATCTTTGTATTTTTTTAATAAAATTTCTTTCTCAATTTGGTCGAGAGTGTAGGTTTGGTCGCCGAGTTTTATCCAGCGTTTGCTCCACGGCTTGCCTCCTTCCAAATCGGTAATACTACCCAGAGGATAATTATCCACAATCAATTTGACCGTAAAGGCATTATAAGCATTTATCCAATACGCCATTGTTTTGGAGCGTTCCCAATCAGATTTTGGAGGGTTGTTGGCCAATAAGTCAAGGTAGTCTTGTAATTCGCCTTTCTCTGACTTAAATCCGCTATAATTTACTGTACCCGCTGGGCTTACATGCTTGCGTAAGAGCGCGTCCCATGCTTCGTGTGAAAGCGGTAGTTTGGGTTTAGGGATGGGTTTTTCTTCTACTTTCGGGGCAGATTTTTCGACGACGGGCGTAGGAGTAGGTTTGGTTTCAACCTTTGGCGGTGGAGGCGGAATCACTTTTTCTTTGATAGGTTCAACAATCGTTTTCGCAGTTTCAGTAGCGGCTGTTGTTGTGGTTTGTACGGCTTCTTTCGTCTCCCATATTACTTTTTCCGCAGTGTTTTTGACTTCTTCTGCTTCGCGCTTTACGGCTTCTTTTACCTTTTCGACAACTTCTTTCGGCTTCGGTATATTTGTCTTTTCTGTTTTTTCAGGAACATCTTTTTTGGCTGTTGTTTTTACTTTTTCCTCTTGTGCTTTAGCATCTTCAAGCGGTTGCGCTTTAGTGGTATTTTCGACTACTTCTGTTGTTGCTTCGGCTACTTCAGTTGTAGTTTCGGTCGCTACTTGAGTGGTTTCGGTGGTCGTTTTTGTGACGACTTCGTGTTTTGTGGTATTGTCTGTACCGCTTGTGCAAGCCACAAAACTGAAAGCGATAATTACCGTTAAAGTCCAATTGATTATTTTCATGATTAATTTTGAATGAATGAATTTTAAATGAATGGCACAAGCCGGAGGCATTATGCTACGGTATCTTCAACGTAAATTCAGGATGACTGTTGTAAGGGAAATGTTGAAATGTATGTTTGACGACTAAACTTCGTGATTCGTGAATCCATTAATTCGTGATTCGTTAAACCCGTCAACTCGTAACTCGCTCACTCGTAACTCGAAACATCTCCCACCAAATAAAGGCAAATAAAAGCATATATTCTACTGCGACTATCCATAAATTTTCTGAAAATTCGGCATAGCTGTAATTTACATAGGTCATTACTATCAAGCCCGACCACAGTATCGGATACCGAAACCGTGTCAACACGCACAAAGCAATTATCAAGCTCAAATACCAGGGATGTACGGTTGTAGCCAGTAATAGAAAAACGGTGGATGCAAAAAGCCATTGGACGGGGAGTTTGGCAGAAAACTTCTTATGAAATCCCAGCACAAAAATACTTACAACCGTCGCCAAAGCCAATACAGGACCTAGGACATGAATAAGATTGTAGCCACTGGTTTTCAAGCCAATATAACGCAATACATAATACACACTTGCATTATACTCAAATCGCTGAAAGTATAAATCAAGACTGTCTGCAAGGTTTTTTATGGTATCTAAATTGAAAAATGGTAGAAAGCACAAAGTAACCGTCACGCCCACAATCAGGAAGTAAATCAATGCCTTTTTCCAGCCTAATTTTCTGATAAAAAAAGGCAATAACATCAATGGAATTAGTTTGGAAAGTACTGCAAATGACATCGCAAATGCCGAGTTTATCCATTTAAATTTAGTCAAAAGCCACAGCGCCAACAACACAAAAAATACCATTGCAATTTCAAAATGTACATTGGCAAAAGTATCCCATATAATGAGTGGATTGAGTGCGTACAGGAGCGCGTTTTTTTGCGGTAGCGAATAATGTTGTAATAATTTTATTAATAAAAAAAATGTACCTGCCTCGAATAGTAGTAAGACCAATTTCATCACAATCATACTGCCCCATATATTTTTCGGAAAAATAAAACTTGCCCATGCAAATATACTTTGCGGAACGGGCGGATAGACGGTGAAATACTCGGAGGAATTGAGTAGCTTAAATAAATTTTGGTCGATACCTGTTAGGTTGGGATTGTTTTCGATGTAATATTTCGGCAATTCAGCGAATGGGCTTATACCATTGATAATCAGTCGTCCATCCCAAACGAAGCGATAAATATCATCCGACAAATTGGGTATGACAAAAACGAGTAGTAACCGTAAAAACATGCCCAAACCCAACAAAATATGAATCGCCCGAATCCCTTCTACATATCGGCAAATGACCGCATAAACCACAAAGAAAAAGCCGTAAAAAAATAGCAGTTCCACAAAATCGTGCTGCCGGATAAATAAACCAAAACCCACCGTTAATGAGATGAGCGAGAGGCTCAAAAGGAGGAGTAAATTGTCGTATTTGCCTTTGGATTTTAGCATGATTCAACGGATAGCTTGTACTTCTTCAAATAAATCTTCAATCGTCAACTGATTCGTTACGATGCTCAGGTAATATTTATTTTTAAGGACACCTGAGGCAGTCAGAAAAGTCAAAAATATATTTTTTCCCGTTGGGTTTTGTGTTTTGAATACTTCAATTTTCTGTTGGAGTTGTTCGGCGTATGTTTTGCTGATTTCGTAGGCTTGCTTGTTGAATTTTAGTTCAAAAAGGTTGATACAGTTATCTGCACGGTCAATGATAAGGTCAATTTGAGTGCCTTGTTTGGTGTCGTTTCCCTTATGCGACCAAGTGTATTCATTCGTAATGACCCCGTTGATACCAAGTACTTTTTTGATGGGAGCGATATGTTTCAAACAAAGATTTTCAAAGGCATAACCGAGCCATATGGTATATATTGATTGGTTGGATATTTGTTGCCAACTAATTTTTAAATTATTGTTTTTCAAAAACTTAAAATAAAATATCGTGTATTCATCTATGAGGCGGTATAGCGAATTTTTCTTTTTTCCGGAAAGTGGAAATACTTGTTTGACGAAACCACATTCGATGAGTTCTTTTAGTAGAATAGTCAGTCCGCCATTGCTGCCAAGTCCGGTATGTTTGATGATTTCGTTGCGGTTGAGTCCTTTATTTTTGGTGGCAAGTGCAGCAACAATTTGTTCGTGTTGCTCGCTGTTTTTGGATAGTGCAGCGTATAAATTACGAAATTCCTGTTTCAGACTCGCTTGTGGCACAAAAAATAAATCATCCAGAATCTGTGCGACACTTCGCCCCTGTTTTACATTTTTCAAATAAAAAGGAATCCCTCCAATACACATGTAGAGTTGTGCAATGTCTTTGGTTGTGAGTGAGATATGATTTAGTTCGAGAAAAGAACGGGTTTCGTGAAGCGTAAAAGGCATCAATTGGACGTGTGTAGTGATTCGATTGTGCAAGCCGCCTGTGTCGTTGATGATTTTTTTGATAATCCACGAAGCAGCCGAGCCGCAAATGACCAAAATAACATCCTCGCGTTTGGAACAGTATTGATTCCAAAAATTATCGAGTGCTGCCAAAAAACCGGAGCGTGGTGTCTCAAACCACGGGATTTCATCTAAAAAAATAACCTTTTTATGTGTGCCAACGAGCGAGTTGAGATAAGATTTGAGTTGGGCGAAAGCTTGTAGCCAAGTTTTTGGGGGAAGCACAGGTGTAGGGCTGACTTCTTGGAGGGTCAACCAAAAATTTTCCAATTGCTGCCCAAAACTTTTTTTGTGCAGACCGCTACATTCAAAGACAATTTGTTGTTTGTACACCTGCCGCACCAGAAAGGTCTTACCAACTCGTCGTCTTCCATAAACTGCCACAAATTCAGGCTCATTTTTCTCTAATAAAGATTGTAAAAGCGCAATTTCCGCTTTTCTTCCAGCTAATTTCATACTGATTTAATTTATAATTCACCAAAATTAATAAAAAAACATCATTTTGGCAAATTATAAATTCTATAATCAGCCAAAACTAACAAAAAACAGCAACTTTGGAAAATTATAAATTCAACAAGTACGTAACACGGATATTCTTGTCCGTACTTTACACTTGACATATAGGAATGTCAGTGTTACGTTAATGTGTTCGCCAAATTGAGAATTGAGAATCCCGTCATTCGTCGGGACAAGTTGTATAATTGAGAATTAATTTAAAATTATAATTTTGTAATGCACTCAAAATAATATTTTTACGAATATTTAAATAAAATAATTATCAACTCTCAATTATCAATTTTTCATTTGGCGAACATATTGTTACGTTAGAACAAATATAAATTCTTCTCCTCTATCCTAAACCCGCACACAAAAACAAAAGCCGAACACGCATGTGTTCGGCTTTCTATATTCCCAAAAAATCGTCTTTTTACGGACGAACAACTACTAATTGTTGTGCTTTAGAGCG
>Ga0209186_1002362_pt1 | contig 13458 bp, 11 predicted proteins | sample SidtaG_FD_187426 | JGI IMG/M metagenome (GOLD analysis project Ga0209186, IMG submission 187426) | Marine algal microbial communities from Sidmouth, United Kingdom - Sidmouth_Male2 metaG (SPAdes) (version 2) | ecosystem: Host-associated > Algae > Red algae > Unclassified | place: Sidmouth...
ATCGACCTAGAACCAAGCGATTAAACCTATATTTACATGGCTACATTATAGGTGTAATTATGAGTGAAATTGATGGCTACGCCAAGTGGGGACTGGGCTCGGCGCGAATGGGGCTCTACAACTTCAGGCTAGAGCTATACAAGGCGGCGTTGGGCTGGGGATACTCCGGAGCACAGGGCGCCGAATTCGCCGATGGGTATCCCGAGATCCCAGCACCCTGCCTCCCACTCGTCGAGACTCGGTGCGGGATGACAGAGGAAGGGCGGGGCAAGGAGAATGGACATTTCTGTCCGCTTCGACGAGCTACAGGCGAGCGCTGGTGCTTTCGGCTGAGGCCTGAGGGGTGGCTATTCCTGCGGGGCGTTGGGCAGGAGATGATCCGGAGCGCAGGGCGCCGAACTCACCGAGGGGTATGCCGAGATCCCAGCACCCTCCCTCCTGACTCGTCGGGAATGGGTGCGGGATGACAAGACCGATGGACGGTGACATCCGTGCCGAAACCGGCTCATCAAGACCGTCGGAGTCGTCGTCTAGGCAGGCTAGTCGCTAGTCCCCGCGGCGCTTGAAGTGGCGCTTGAAGCCGCGAATGTAAGGGGGTTCGATCTGGCAGGAGGTGATCTCGCTGGTGTCGATTTCCCACGGCTCGTCTTCCCAGTTGGCTGCGCCGGTGAAGTAGCGGCCCCTCGGACATTGAGCGGCTCAATTGCGATGATACGGCCGATGAAGAATAGCGGTTCTTCTGGTGGGCGTTCGTCTTCGAGAATGATGATCTCGTCTTTAGGCAGCGCCGCGAGAAGTTCTGCCCAGGAATCGAGAGGCAGATCGCAGTCGAAGTCGGAATCGTCGAGTATGCCATCGGCCTCGATCATGACCTTCTGGGCCCGGTCGGTCTCACGGTAGGTGACGTGGGTAATGTCCTCTTTCCGGAGGATGAAAAGCCCGTCATTGCCGAAGTCCCGGATGTTTCTTAGCACGACGAGTTTTTCTCCGATGCCGAGGATGAACGCCTGCAATGGCTGGTCATCGAAGTCGTTTCGCTCGAGAGCGATCAGACTGCGGTGTTTCCGGAAATTATCGAGTTGGTCGTCGGTGATAGGCATTGCCAGTCGTAGCTGAGAACTATGACCCGATCCGATTTGTCCGCGACCGCAAAGTTTCGGAATCTGCGCAAGGCGCTTGTGACTGCTTGCTCTAGACTACGCTTCTTTGGGCCGCTCTGACGAGTTCCCGTTCCGGTGCGATCCAAAGCTCCGGCAATCCGGGAGCACTCCAAATAACCGCCTCGCCACCCAAGTATTTGGAGTGCTGGCGCCTGCGACAGCTTTGGATGACGTATGCTCGGGAACACGCCCTCCCAGCCGCTCCGACGAGTTCCCGTTCCGGCGTGATCCAAAGCTCCGGCAAGCCGGTAGCACTCCAAATAACCGCCTCGCCATCCAAGTATTTGGAGTGCTGGCGCTTGCGACAGCTTTGGATGACGTATGCTCGGGAACACGCGCTTCCGGCCGCTCCGACGAGTTCCCGTTCCGGCGTGATCCAAAGCTCCGGCAAGCCGGCAGCACTCCAAATAACCGCCTCGCCATCCAAGTATTTGGAGTGCTGGCGCTTGCGACAGCTTTGGATGACGTATGCTCCGGAACACGCGGAGAGCGCGGTCCGCATCGATCCGGGACGCTGATGGTAAGTGATTGCTCCCCCGAATTCCTACTTCCGGCTTCATCCCACATCCCGAACCCAGCGTGTCGGACTCAGTCCTTCGCTGCCTTCTTCTTCGGTTTCTTGATCTCTTCCGGGGAGGAGTTGCGGTCGAAGCGGCGGATGCTTTGGGCATTGAAGTTGGGGGAATCGACTTCGTCGTAGAGCTTCATCCAACGGTTCATGGCGTAGGGTTCGCACCGGGAGAGGAAGACGATGTCGGGCCATTTCCCGTCGTGCTTGGGGGAAAATTTTTCCTCGGAGACTTTCCAGATGTAGGCGTCTACGGCGGGGAAGACGTAGCCGTAGCGATTCCAGTTCGGCTGTCGGATCATGCCGAGAAGGTGGGTATTGCCGATGCAATGGAGGGTGTTGCCCAGGTCGAACAGTGCTTGGACTTCGAGCGATAGGACCTTCTGCTCCTTAAGTGAGTAGGGGCGGGTGATGGTGCCGTCTTCGGCAGGGACGGCGCCCATGGTGCGGGCGAGGCGGGCGGGTGAGGAGGCGCAGAAGGAAAGCGAGGCAATAATTGCGGCGCTGGCGAGAACGACGGAACTTGCGAAGCCGGTCATCTCGCCAATGCGACCGATGTCGAAGGACAGCATGTAGACGAGGAGTCCAACACCGATGGATACGAATGGCAGGAGGAATAGCAAGTCGGCGGGGTCTTGGTGCTGATGTAGGGTGAAGAGGATGGTGACGATGGAGACGGAGATGTAAGCGCCCCAGCCGTCGGACTCGAAGTGCGGTCTGCGATCGCGACGTCGAATCAAGGCCCAGTTTTTGCCGCGTAGGGAGTGGAGCAGGTAGCGGACTCCTGCGAGCAAGGCGGCGACGAGGAGTAGTCCGTGACCGCCGCAGTGTTGGCCCCAGAAAAGGATGAGGGAAGGAAGGCCGACGAGAATGCCGGGTTCGGCATCGGCCAGGAAGCGACCGGGGAAGTAGACGGTCTGGTCGAGCATGGCGCCGAACGAGCCCATGGCGACGAAGTAGAGGGTGTAGGGCACGGCGACAACGCAGCAACCGGCGAGAAAGTTGTAGAAGCCAGCCTTCCATCCACGTCCTGCGGGTGGATGGAGTTGGCAGGCGATGCCGACGGCGAGCAGGGCGAAGAAAGCGGGTTGCCAGACAAGGAAGGCAGCCATCGAGGCAGCTCCGGCCCAGCGGGTTCTGCGCGTGGTGCAGGCGAACAGAGCGAGGAACAGGAATAGGACGAGGTAGACTCGGGGCTCGGATCCGCTGAGCACGCCATTAACCAGCGGCGGGCAAGCGAGCACGGCGAAGCCTGTGGCGAGGGCGGGCAGAAACTTACGGGTAAAGCGGAAGCAGATGGCTTGAGCACAAAAGATGCTGCCCATCAGTGCTAGGGTGGAGAGAAGCCGCGGGCTGATCAGGTCGGGGATGCCGACCAGTCGGCCAACGGCAATCGATAGTCCGGGCAGGAGAATTCCGAGGCCTGACTTGGGTTCGAATTGACTGTGGTAGAGCGAGACTCCGTCGGCGACTCGCTCGGCCTGGTAGAAGTATTGCTGGGCGTCATCGACTAGCGGCACGGTGTTGATGTCGAACTTGGTCGCCAAGAACATGGCAGCGAAGAACGCGACGATACCGAAACCCGTCTGAACGAAGAGCTTGATGAGTTTCTCGGCGAAAAGCTTTTCCTCGTCCACAGCGTGCCAATCCTAGTTGGGAAAGTTCCGATGTCAGCGGGAAATCCGCTCGGATTGCTCCTTTCGTCCCCTACTCCAGTCGATGAGGTCTTGAACGATACCGGACATGCCGAGGAAGAAGAACGGCGCGCAGATGATCCAGAAGCGGATTTCGGGTCTCTCGCCGAAGGCGCTGGCACCGAGAAGCCCGAAGGCCATGCCGATGCCGAGGACGACGACGGGGCGGCGCCGGATGACTCCGTAGAGGAAGGCGAGCGGCAAGACGACGAGCAACCAGCGACCGGCGAAGATGGCTCCGAAGTGGCCGAGACCTTCCATGGCGAGCAGAGGTAGGCTTCCCAACCACTGGCGTGGCGGGTAGGGCTGGAACTCGGAGCGGTAGCGATTGACCAGATCGAGGCTGTCGGGCCACCATTTTTCGGCGGTGCGCAGGCTGGTGTCGAAGTTCTCGGGACGGATTCCTTCGGCCATCCAGACCGGGCCCCATTCGTTGAATGGCGGGTTGTAGCCGCAGCTCTCGCCCATGACGACGAAGGTGTCTCGAAGGAGCTTGGCCGGGTCATGGAAGAAGGCCTTCTTACTAGCGGTGGCCATGAGTTCGTCGGCTTCTGCGTAGCTGAGACCTTCCTTCCACTTAAGCGCGCCGAAGACATCCCAAGCGTTGAAGCGCTTGTCGGGATCGACTCCGTGGCGGCGGACGATTTCGGCCATGCGATCGGCTTCTTCGTTGGGCGGGAACTTGTCGTGGGTGTGGGTGATGCGGTTGTGTAGGTGAATGCCGCTTCCACGGGTCAGGCTGTCTTCGCCGAAGACCTTACCATTGCGAGCCTTGAAACCGGCGAGGACAAGGCTGGCGACGGCGAGGAGAATGACGGACTGCACGATCCGCCGGGTGATGTGGCCCTTGTCCGGAGCCAGCCAGATGAGGGCGCAGGGAAGAAAAAGGAGTAGATAGAATCCGATGGTGCGCTGGGCCAGAGCGAGAGCGGTGAGGACTCCGGCGAAAGCGATCCAGGCGTAGGCGCTGGAGGATTTTTGTGCGCGCATGGCCCGGGCGGTAGCGAGAACTGCGGCGGCGGTAAGTCCGACGTAGAGGGACTCGGTCTGGGTGGTGTGGGCAATCAGATAGCCGGGGCCGTAGAGGGCCACGAACCAAGCTGCCCACCAGCTGGACCGACCGGCTTGAAACAGTTCGCCGATACGAAGCACAGTGTAGCAGGTGAGCACGACGGCGAGGAGCTGGAGCAGGATGATGAGCGGCATGCGCGCCGGCGCTGGAATGCTGTTGTGCAGACCTTCGAGAAACATCGGATACAGCGGTGCGATGACGTGCCACTCTTCGGGTCGGCCAAGGCTCGGTGTCTCTTTGAGGAAGCCTGTCGTGTCCGGCACGTAGTAGGCCGGCAGGCTCATCCACGAGACCATCGCAATCAGAAGCGACGCCAGCACTGGGGCAAGGCGGACGAGCTGGGGCCGAAGACCAGTCGAGGTCGGGATCATTGTGTATGTTGCACTAACTTGGCCCAGATTGCCTCCTCGAATCTACGGCTAGAGTAAGTAAAAGTCGCCTCCCCCAGCCTGTCGTGCCCCCCCGCACAGAGCAATGTACAGGATCGTCCCCAAACCAACCACCGGAGTCCACGCCGGTTCGCTAGGCTAGGCATGCGGGGAAATTACATGGCTTCAGCGCCTCCGAGATCACGGCGAGAGCTGGCGCGGCGCCATCGAGCGAATAACGGATTCGAACCGCCGACGCGGGGCTGTTTCTCTTAATAATTTCTTTTATCCAGAATTCGTGACGGGGAATGTCCTTGTGAAGTATTCTCAATGGAGTGAATTTTGCTCTTGCGAGAACCCAGCCGATGGCGACTGTCTAGCAGTCCCCTCTATCTTTGACATTTCGAGGGGGAATCATCTTATGAAGATTTTACTCCTAGGTGCCGGCGGATTCATCGGCGTCAATCTCACTGAGAGACTCCTGGCCGACGCCAAGCACGAAGTCACTGCCGTCGATATCTACAAAGATAAGCTGGAAGAGATCGAGGACCCGAATCTACGCTACGTCGAGCTGGACATTTGCTCGGACGGCGATGCTTTGGAAGAGCAGGTCAAGGCGCACGACCTGATCGTGGATCTCGTCGCTTTCGCCAATCCGGCCCTCTACGTCGAAGACCCGCTCGGAGTGTTCGAGCTGAACTTCATGGAGAACCTGAAAATAGTCGAACTGTGCTCCAAGCATGACAGGCGTATCGTTCAGTTTTCCACCTGCGAAGTCTACGGACGCACCGCCGCCAGCACTGTTGGCTGGGATCCGGCGGACAACCCGATGCCGTTCGTCGAGGACGAGACACCGCTGATCATGGGGCCGGTCAAGAATCACCGCTGGATCTACGCCTGTGCCAAGCAACTCCTCGAGCGTGTCCTGCACGCATACGGACTGCAGAAGGGACTCCGCTACTCGATCATCCGGCCATTCAACTTTGTCGGCCCACGCATTGATTTTCTCCCCAGCGAAGTCGCCGGCAATCCGCGCGTCTTCAGCCACTTCATGAACGCGCTCCTCTATGGAACGCCGATGCAGTTGGTCGATGGCGGTAAGGTTTTCCGGGCCTACACCTACATCGACGATGCCGTAGATGCCATCGTACGGATCCTCGAGAACGAGGGCGACAACTGCAACGGTGAGATCTTCAACATCGGCAAGCCCGACAACGAGCTGACCATCGCCGAGTTGGCAGTGCTCATGAAGGACATCTTCAATGAGCACTTCCGCCAAAAAGGCGACCCAGATCCCGAGATCGTCGATGTCACCGCCGAAGAATTCTACGGCAAGGGTTACGAGGACTGCGACCGCCGCATCGCCGACATTACTAAGGCCCGCACCCTCCTCGGATGGGAGCCGGAGTATGAGACTCGCGAAGTGATGTTCAAGACGATGGAGTACTTCGTGGACAAGCACCGGGCCAAACAGAAAAGTTCTTAGGTTCCTCGGCGGTCGGTCGAAGACGGCTGAGGGGCTGGGTTGCGCCTAACCGTGTCGCCTTGAGCGCCGTTTGAAGAACGAATGCAAGGCCGGCAGATAGTCCTCGTCGGTGCGCAGTCTTAGGTGATCGAGCGAGCGACGCCGGAACAGACCGACCAATCCCTCTTGCCAGTGGCTACGGAGCGCCCGATACCGCTCTCGGATTTCGCCACGGCTGGTATTGACCACCACCTGCTCCCCGGTCTCCGGATCAGCCAGACTGATCGCACCACTCTTTGGCAAGTCTTCCTCGGCCGGATCGCTGATCTGCACGGCGACGATATCGTGCTTGATGCTGGCTAGGCGAATCGAGTCATCCAGCTCATCGGTCGGCATTTGGAAGTCGGAAATCACAAAGCACAGCGATCGCCGGTCGACAGAATTGACCAAAATATCGGTGGCTGGCTTTAAGCTAGTCTGCCTTCCAACCGGCTCCCAAGCGAGGATCTCGCGGATCAAGCGCAGCGTGTTTCCGGTGCCTTTGCGCGGCGGTAGATACAGCTCCACGTGATCACTAAACAAGATAAGTCCGACTTGGTCCTGATTGTGGATGGCACTGAAGGCGAAGCAGGCGGCGACCTCGGCGGCCAACTCACGCTTGCTTAGATGCCGGCTACCGTAGCTACCCGAGGCACTGACATCGACCAGTAAAAACACGGTCAGCTGGCGCTCTTCGCGGAAGGTCTTCACGAAGGGGGTACGCATCCGCGCCGTAACATTCCAGTCGATGGCGCGGACCTCATCCCCGGGTTGGTATTCCCGAAAGTCGTGGAAGTCCATCCCCTGCCCCTTGAACGAACTCTGGTATTCTCCGCCGAGGCTCTCCTTCACCAAACCGCTGGTCATCAGCTCGATCCGCCGGACCCTCTTGATGATTTCGGAAACCGCATCGCCCTCGTCTTCCTTAGTCTTTTTGGAAGCTCCTCCACTACTCCTACTGAGCAGGAAAAAGCTGAGGAGCACCAGCACGGCGATCGCACAAAGTATGAGTATGAGGACAAGCGGAAGCATCGGAGATTGGACCTTGCCCCCTTGGTACTCAGAAGGCAAAAAAAAAGCCCACCCGGCATGACAACCGGGATGCGCCCCACTTACAATTTTTCTCTGTTGCTCAGAGAAGCAGCGCGATCTTTTTTACCCCAGTCGAACTGCCCGAACGATTCGGCTAGTGCGTAATAAAAAGATCATTACTCGCAACGCAGAAAGCTACCATAATTTTAGCAGTTAATTAAGATTCAGCGTATAGTTACCTACATTTATTACAATTGAGATGATCTTGTCATGACCCCGAAGATGTCCTGCAGGCGCTTCGGCACCCCGTTCTTCTCGGAATTCGTCAGCCAACTGGCGGTGCAATCCGGGTGGCTAGGATCATATCCATGCATTCCAGGAACGAAGCTCTGGTTCAGAAACGACGGCACAAAGATCGATCCAGGAGGCAGTGAGTAGAAGAGCTCGCCATATTTCCGTCCCGGAAAATCGCACCCCCAGCTCGCCAATACCTCATCGGGCACAATCCGTCCGTCGTCTTGCTCAGCCAACCACTGGGTGGCCTTCTCGCGAACGACATCGGAGTGGAACCAAAACCTCGCCATGGTCGAGTCCCAGACCGCCACGTAGTCCTCGCCGTAGCGAAATCCGAGTTTCTCCCAGCGTAGCATCAGGTCCGAAGCCGACTTCGTGTCAGACATCCCGTGGTCGCTGAAAACGTGAAACCTTACCTCGTCATAGCGTTTGTTGGCTAGCTCATAGAGATCACGGATCGCCGAACCGAGCTTGTCGAAGGCCGCCTCGACCTCCGGCCCGCTGGTGCCGAAGCGATGCATCGTGCCGTCGAGACTTCCGGTGAACAGATAACCGAGTTCGATCTCGCCCTCGTCGATTTTGCCCCGCATCTCGGCAATATTCTCGTCCTCCGGCCTTCTCCAGTCAGAGCGCGACCAAGGCTTACCACTTTTCTCCCACAGCGAAAAGATCGGCGTCTGGCCACCGACGATGCCGCCATCTTCGTAGATGTCCTGCTTCTCTGTGTAGTCCAAGTATGGGAGCTTAGAGAACGGCACGCTGTAGAGCTGAAAATAGCCGGTGTAACCCAAGTGCTTGCCAAGCATCCGGCTGAGACGATTGCGCAAGCGGTGGTAGCCGGCTAGGCGGTGGGGTAAAATCGACAAGGGCTTGAGCATGCCGAACGGGCTCGGATTCTTCTCCGGGTCCGCCTTGATGAAAAACGAGAAGTGCCCGTGGTCCCGCGGCTCGGCACCGGTTAGGATCGTAGGATCGCAGGTCGACGAATAGCCGAACACCGTATCGCACGGAGAGCGATGCGGCAGGATGTCGGCGAGGAATTGATAGCGCTCCGCCACTTGCCAGCCAAGGGCATCGACGAAGATGAAGAGATCGAGGGAATTGGCCATGGGTAATGGTGAATCTGCTTGATTTTACCGAAGATACCACGATTTTTATATTTTTTGAACTGTCTCGTACTGAGACGAGTGAATTTCTCCATGTCTACGTCCGGATTGCGCATCCTCTGGGTCAACGATCTGGCCTCCTATTATGGAGGCTGTGAGCGCTATGTGGCGGGCACTGCCGAACGGCTACGGGCGGGCGGCCACGAGTCGGTGCTACTCTACGACGTCAACCGCACCACCGACGCGGCCTTCCTGCGCTGCTTCGACGAGGCCTTCGGCATGGTATCGATCAAGGAGCAGCTCGCTTCCCTCAAGCCCGACTTGATCTACCTACACCAGCTCCGTGATCTCGATCTCGTGCGGCAGATTCAAGTCCATGCCGACTGCCCGATTCTGCAGTTTCTTCACGACCACCGCTTCTTCTGCCTACGCGAGCACAAGATCACCACGCTCGGCAAGGAGGTCTGCCGCAAGACCGCCTCGGCCGCCAATTGCTACCCCTGCCTCGGCTTCGTCAACAAGTCGGAGCGCTGGCCCGGCATCACGCTCAAACGCATCGGCCAACTCGAATCCGAACGCCGCCAGATTAGCGAGTCCGACGGCTTCGTCGTCGGCTCGCATTACATGCAAGGCCACGTCGCCGAGCACGACATCCCAGTCGATCAGATCCACCGCATCCCACTCTACTCCGACGCTACTCCGGCTCTCGCTGGCTCAGCGGACAAGACCGACACCTTCGTCTTTGTCGGTAACTACCTTGCCGGAAAAGGCATCGATGTCTTGCTCGACGGCTTCGCCAAGGCCAAGACGAATGCCCGACTGTGCATCATCGGCGGCAAGGGCGACGACCAACCGTATCGCGACCAAGCCAGCCAACTTGGCATCACCGACCGCGTCGATTTCGAGTCCGGCCTCGCCCGCGACGAAGTCTTGCGCCGCCTACGCGACGGCCTAGCCACCGTCATTCCCAGCCGCAACCCCGAGACGTTCGGCCTGGTCGCTGTTGAGTCGATCAGCCAGCGCACTCCGGTCATCGGCACCGACGCCGGCGCCACCGGCGAATGGATCGAAGACGGAATTAATGGCTACCGCTTCCCCACCGACGACAGCGACGCCCTTGCCAAGTGCCTCGAAAGGACCGCCGCCGATCCAGACAAGGCCGCGACCATGGGCGAACAAGGCTACCAACTCTATCAGCAACGTTTCACCCCGGAAGCCCACCTCGATGCCCTCGTGCAACTATTCCGCGACACCATCGAGTCCACACCCGAACGGCGCCCAGCCCACGCCTAGCACCACCCCAAATGCCCCAATACGGACAACTCACCGCCCGCGGCGGCACGGAAGTCGAAACCTTCCTCACTGACCTGCTCGACCAAGCCAGCTCGCGCTTCGCCGATGTCCTCCCCGAGGACACCTACCGCTCCGTCATCCTCATCGGCGGCTACGGCCGTGGCGAAGGTGGCGTCCAGACCATCGACGGCCAGGAGAAGCCGCACAATAATCTCGATCTTCTCGTCATCACCAAGCCGGCGTTCTCCGACGACCGAAAGCCCGAGCTCGCCGCCATCGCCGAACAGCTCTCGGAACAAGCCGGCCTCGGCATCGACATCGGCTACATCGAGGAAGCCCGACTGGTTCGCTCCGAATGCCTGGTCATGTGGTACGACATGCGCTTTGGCCACAAGACCCTGCTCGGCGATGCCGACTTCCTGTCCGGTCTCGATCAATTCACCGCCGACCGCGTCCAAGCAGCCGACGTGCTCAAGCTGATGGTCAATCGAGGCACCCTCCTAATCATCAACGACGTGCTCTTGGAGTCGTTCGAGACTAGCTCCGCTCTCCCCGAATCCAGCCGCAAGCTCATCCTCAAACATGTGATGAAAGCCATCATCGGCTTCGGCGACGCCTACCTCTATTCGCGTGGCCGATACGACTGGAGCTACCTCGAAAAGCAGCGCCGAATGCAGTCCATGGACGACGCACCGGCCGACCTAAAACGTATCTACGAAGAGGCACTCGAGTTCCGGTTTTCGCCAAACTACGACAGCTACGCCGACCGTGACCTACACGCCATGGCCGAGGAGCTCCGCAACAGTCTCGAGCCAGTCTTCCTCCGCTTCGAGGCCCATCGCCTAGTCGCGAACGGACTCCTCTGGGACGACTATCTTCATCGGGCCCTTCGCCGTGAAATCACCTCCAGCCTCAGCTCCCCGCGCGAGATCGCCAAGCGAGCCGTCTACACCATCAAGGAACCTGGAATTCCCAAAGCCGGTGGTCTTCTCCCCCGAATCGCTTCCCGTGCCGCAGGATCCCGCCAACTCATGCCCCTACTCTTTCCCGCAGTCTACTTCGACCGCGACCACGCCAGCCAACCGCTAGCAGACGCCGCCCGTAGCTTCCTCAATGCGGAATCCGACTCGCCCGCCGACCTGCGCCGCGCCTATCTGCGCAAGTGGGGCGACCTCGGAGATATCAACTTTCGCACTGTCGTCGAAAAGCACGGCATCGACCTCAATTCATCGATCCTGCTATCATGATCTGCCTCACCGGAGACCTCCACCACGCCAGCCTCGGCACCGGCAACCAGCAGCACTGTGACATCTCAGAGATTCAGGTCGCCGGGCGCTACCTCGACATGCTCGAGAAAGCCGAGGTCAAGGCGACCTTCTTCATCTCGGGGAAATCCTTTCTCGAAGAGTGGGACGACTTGAAACCGATCTGCCAACACCCGCTGGTCGAGATGGGCGGACACAATTGGAACTGCTTCCAACCCGAACTCTGGCATCGCGTCTCCAACAAACTGTTCAACAGTTACAATGGTCCGGCTTGGTACCAACGCTGGGAAGTGCGCAAGACCATGGAAATCGCCGGCGAACGCACAGGCGAACGCCTGCGATTCTGGCGCAACCACATGTACATGCACGGCCGCCACACCGACAAAGTCTTGGCCGGCGAAGGATTCCAGATCTGCTCCGACGGAGTGAAAAAGAACTCTGTCCCAAAGATGGAACAGAATGGCTACGTCAACTTTCCGATCAACATCATCCCCGACCACGAGCACCTCTACCACGCCGAGCGCACCCCCGAATGGGTCGACACCTGGATCAAACGCTACAACTGGTCCGACGATTTCGGCCCCGACTCTTACTACGTCGAAGACTGGACCGACCTCGTCTTGGAACAACTCAAGGCCAACGAAGAAGCTGGCATCGTCTCCAACATGATCATCCACCCGATCACCCTCTACCTCTGCGACGGTCTCAAATCCTTCCAACGCATCCTCGACTTCCTCGCCGACCACGAAACAGTGCACATGAGCGAAGTTTACAAAACTCTGAAGAGTTAGTCATTGGGAACTAGGAATTGGTTATTGCCAGCCGACTCCCAAGTTTCCAGTTCCGAATTTCTAATTTCAAATTCCATGTCTTCTCCCCGCGCCACCATCATCATGCGTTGCAAGAACTCCGACTGGGTCATTGACCAGGCGCTGGCAGGGACGTTCTCTCAAGACTACGACGACTTTAACATGGTCGTTGTCGATTCCGGCTCGACCGATAGGACCCTCGACATCGTCCGCCAGTTCCCGGTCAAGTTGGTCGAAATCCCCGCCGCCAAGTACTACCCCGGTGACGTCCTCAATGATGCCATCAAGGACCACTGCACTGGGGACATCGCCATCTTCCAGAACTCTGACACCGTCCCAATGACGCCCGCATCGCTGGGCGCTCTCGTCGGTGCGTTCGACGATGACAAGGTCATGGGCGCCTTCGGCCGCCAAGCCGCCCGACCCGAGGCCGAGACCTGGGTGCGCCGCGACTACCTTTCAAGTTTTCCGCCCAGCGGCGACGCCCCCGAGTGGATGCCCTACTCGCTGCCGTTCGCCGGTATGCGCAAGACGCTGTGGAAAGAGCGAGGCTTCTACTCCGATGCCTGGGGATCCGAGGACACTGACTGGGGCTACTGGGCGCGCAAGAATGGCCACCGCATCGACTACGTTCCCGACGCACTAGTCATGCACTCGCACGACTACACGCTCAAGCAGATCTACGGACGCCAATTCATCGAGGGCGAAGCCGACGCCTTCATCCACCGCGACCAGGACACCGTTCTCGACACTCTCAAGCGCGCCGCCGGAGCCACCGCCCGCGACGCCGTCGCCTGCCTCAAAGCCGCCGACCTCCCGGGTCTAGCCATGGCCGCCCCGCGCCGCCTTGTCTACTCTTGGGCTTATCACAAGGGCCACACCCTCGGCGAGTCCCGCATCGCCAGTGGTGACACCGACCGCTCCGCCGGCCAAGAAGCCGTGCTCACCCGCCACGATTCGGCGTAAACACACCAGAGCACCACCCAAGTTTGGAGTGCTGGCGCTTGCGCGCTTGCGACCGCTTTGGATAACGCATGCTCGGGAACACGCCCTCCCGGCCGCCCCCACGAGTTCCCCCCCAACGCGATCCAAAGCTCCGCCAAGTCGGAAGCACTCCAAAACACAGCCGCCCCGCCCCACCACCCAAGTTTAGAGTGCTGGCGCTTGCGCTGAGCTTTACCCACAAGTCAATTATTATGACTTGTACAATTTTTATACTGTGAATAGTAAAGGGGATGAAAAATCCACCAGAGTCACCTTCGCGATCCACGTCCGAGCCTTCTTCACTCGCAA
>Ga0209186_1002364_pt1 | contig 13457 bp, 10 predicted proteins | sample SidtaG_FD_187426 | JGI IMG/M metagenome (GOLD analysis project Ga0209186, IMG submission 187426) | Marine algal microbial communities from Sidmouth, United Kingdom - Sidmouth_Male2 metaG (SPAdes) (version 2) | ecosystem: Host-associated > Algae > Red algae > Unclassified | place: Sidmouth...
GCATAAAAATACTACGCAAGGAACAAAATTCGAGCTATGAACAATTCGCCTTTAAGCATGAGATTCATCGTGTGCAGTACGGACGTTATGAGAATGGTGGTGATATGAAATTCAGTAGTTTGATGCGAGTATTGCAGGCGTTGGATATTTCGCCGAAAGAGTTTTTTTCGGAGGGTTTTGATGATTTGCCGGAAGATGAGAAAAAGTCTTGAATAGGGGCTATTTCCACATTGGATTGAAAAAACAGAAGGGGGTAAATTCCGAAGAATCTCCCCCCATTCAAACTATACAAAATGTTCTCTGCTAAGTATAGTTTCCTAATTTACACATTGGTCTTCTAGTCCACATTCCCGTTGATTGAGGTAATCTGCACAAGGACCGTTTATCTGATTTTGAATGCTTAATCTGATTAAATGAAACCAACACCAGAGTCTTGCTCCCACAGGTCTTCTCATTTTTGTTTGACGATATTTGGGAAGCATTAGGTAGTCATAAGACCAACCTTGACAGCAAATCAAACAGCAGTAAGGCTTTCTTCCGCGTGAGTCTATCTCGCCTTCCTCCTCTATCGTCAAATCAGGAGAAATATTGGTGCCAATGTATGTATCTATCCATTCGTGTTCAGTTGTGGATTCAACTAAATCATCAACATCTGATAGGAACAAATCGAATGTCGAATCATCTTGAAGAGCTTCCTCAAAAACGACTGTATTGACTTCATAATTACCTGTCAAGTCGTTTTTGACTATGCCAATATCAGATAAAATTGATATTCTTGAAAGTTGAGTAAATGCTGCATCAAGTGTATCCAATACGGATGTAAACTCAGTGTCAGTCAGCGTTGAAATTTGTTGAGTTACAGGTGCAACGGTTGGCTGTTGTTTGATAATTTCTTTTTGTTCGCAGGCGAAAATTGAAATTAAAAGAAGTCCAGAAATTGCCCCGGCAACTAATTGATTAAAAAGGCTTGTTTGCATTTTACTTAATTTTAATTGGTTAATAAGATACTGAAAATGAAGGGTTAACTATCTTCTTGTCTTGATTCTGGCATTTACGGTATCACATGCCGCGATATTGATACTTTGTCCACTCATCTTCTTTTTACCGATTTTCACAGTGTAATAATGTGTACCTTGCAAGCGTGTAATGTATTGTGTTTTTTGTGGATAAATGCTATACGATTCTTTTTCTCCTTCAAATTGAATCTCTATTAATTTGGTAGCATAATTCATAAAATACACTTGCCCTGAATGTGCTGTTTCACAATCGGAAGCGGTATTTTGGTCATCAATGAAAAGCGTACTCTTCTTTGAAACCACTCCGCATGAGGACAACATGGCAATCATGCTCATAAGCATGAAGGCATAAATTGATTTCTTCATTTTGATACTTTTTTATGTTTTTGAAAAAAGTCTTTTTGGGGCTACTGCTATTCAGGAGTGGGTAAATTCTGTTGTTATTCATCTACCAATTCAATCGTCATTTGATTGAAGTAGATATTGAGTTCAGTTTCTGCGTCTTCTGTGCAATCTCTGTAATCTACAAAGTCAGCATTGCTGGTTTCTCCTAATACGCCAAAGTAATTAACCAAGCCCGTAGTATAAATGATGTCTCTTGCATTATCGTCATCAATATAATTTTCGGTACTTTCTGTAGGAGATACTATTCGATTGATTTTTCTGCCGTTAGGTGCAGTATATATATGTATATTTTGGTCATACCGCCCTTCAGTCCAGTCGTCAGTTGTTTGTCTGGCATTAAAGTACACATCGACAAATATATCTTTATCATTTAGGATAAAAGCATTACACTCAATATCTACTTTGGGTCCGGCTCCTGCGAAATTCGCATTTCCATTGATAAGATTCGGACATATATCCAGTAAAGGACCGGGAATGAAGGTATATGATTCCGGCTCAGGCGTACTGCAATCACTGCCAATCCATCCGTCGTCACAATTGCAATCACAATCACTCTCCAAATCGCCGTTGACACAAGTAGTCCCGGCGCAAGGGTCAACAGGAATTTCACAATTTATACCTGTATAGCCTTGCGGACATACACAAGAACCATCTACACAAGCTCCACCATTCAAACAAGCCACGTTTGCACAGTCATCTATTTGACATTGAGTGCCGGAATACCCTTGCGGACATTCACAAACATTATTTACGCATACTTGATAATTAATGCAATTACAATCGTTATTTTCTGTATTTGTGTCTGTATCATTGTCAAAGTCGAATAAACTACAACTTGTAATTCCAAGGGTGAAAATTAGGCTAAACAGCCAAAGAAATTTTATATTTTTCATGATTAATTATTTTTATATGAATTTTATTTTCAATTGTTTTTTAAAAAATCACTCATCTACCAACTCAATAGTCATCTGCTTGAAATCAATGTTGAGTTCCGCATCACTATCGCTGATGCATTGTCCTAAATCATTACCTCCAGTATCTCCCATAGACTGGAAAGTTTCTACTAGATTTCCATACACATAAGGAAAGTCAAATGATAAATCGTCATCAACGTAATATGCAGTGCTTAAGGTAGAGGATACTATTCTATGAACCTTTTTGCCTTGTGGGGCATCATATATTTTAAGTGTTTTCTCAATTTTTCCTTCTGTATGATCCGGATAAGTTTCTATTAGGTGAAAGCGAATATCGACGTATATTTTATCTCCTACCGGATAAGCTTCACACCTAATAGTGACATTCGGACCGTTTCCGGAAAATTCCCTGTCACCGCCAATATGTACCGGACAAATATCATAGATAGATTCAGGAATGAAAGTATAGGACTCCGGTTCAGGCGTACTACAATCATTGCCAATCCATCCATCGTCACAGTTGCAGTCGCAGTCGTTGTCTAAATCTCCGTTGACACAGCTAACTCCCGCGCAAGGGTCAATAGTGATTCCACAATTTATACCTGTATAACCCGGCGGACATTCACAATTACCATTTACACATACGCCGCCATTGAAGCAAGTGACTCCCATACAATTATCATTACCATTACCATCCACAATTTCACAGTATTTGCCGGAATAACCAGACTCACATATACATGTACCATCTACACAAATGCCATCATTAAGGCATTCAATCGAATCGCAAGGGTCTTGTTCAATACAGGCAGCGAAAACCACCATTGTCATTACTGAAATTAGCATCAGTATTTTTGCTAAGTATTTCATGATTTATTTTTTATTTTTTTTAAAAAATTATTTTTTACATAAAAAAAGAGACAGTAGTTACTCATCTACCAACTCAATAGTCATTATATCGAAGGTGATATTAAGTTCTGTATCGCTATTATTGATACATTGCCCAAAATCATTGCCTCCTGTATCGCCCATTACTTGAAAACTCTGAACTAAATTTCCATTGGTTATATTGGGATAATCGAAAAGCTGGTTATAATCTACGTATTCAGCATGGCTTCGAATAGAGGATGTAATTTGGTTTATTTTTTTACCATTAGGTGCATCATATATTTCGAAATTGCCTTCAAATAGCCCTTCTGTCCAGTTCGGTGTCGTTTCTATTGCGTGAAAATATACTGATACGTATATTTTTCTATCATTTACTATAAATGCCTCACATCTAATGGTTACTACGGGTCCGTGACCATAAAACTCTCGGTCTCCACCAATATGTGCAGGACAGATGTCGTAAATAGGGTCAGGAATAAACTCATATGGTACTGGTTCAGGAATACTACAATCACTACCCATCCATCCATCGTCGCAGTTACAGTCGCAGTCATTATCTAAATCTCCGTTGACACAGCTAACTCCCACACAAGGGTCAATGGGAATCTCACAATTCACACCTGTATAACCTGATGGGCATTGACACTCTCCATCCAAACAGGCTCCACCATTCAAACAAACTACATTTGCACAATTGTAAATTTCACAGTTATCACCGGAATACCCGTCGGGACAGTCGCAAATATCATTTACACAAGTACCGCCATTTTCACATTCGCAAGATATAGGGTCGTCATCATCAGTATTCGAGTTATTCTCATTGTCAAAATCAAATAAACTACAACTCGCAATTCCAATGGTAAAAATCAGGCTAAACAGCCAGAGAAATTTTAAATTTTTCATGATTAATTATTTTTAATGCCAACTAAGAGTTAAAACTAATTGATTATCAATTATATGTAAAATATTATAATCAATTTTTAACATTTTAAAAATATATGTATATTATTGATTGTCAATCAAAAAGTATTTTTTTAATTAATTTGTAAAAAAAACATTCTATTTAAATAAATTTAAAAATTACTGATAATCAAAAATTTAGTAAAAATTCAACTCTTAGTTGGCATTTTTATATGATTAAGAAAAAAGATTAGTCGGGGATAATGGTCAATTCTGACATTACATTACCGTTACATACGACTTTGAGGGTGTTGTACTGTCTCAAAGTGCTTTCCATTCCATAAAGTGAAATCGTAGCGATATAATCAGATTGCCTTGTAAATCTACTGGGGTCGATAGCAATTACAGCACCTGATGTTTTTTCAAGAATGACATCAATATCTCGTTGTGCATCGTAAAAATCATAGCCGCTGAATCTGACACTCTGATACAAGTGAGGTTGCTCGTTAAGATTAATTTCGTTTAGATTGGTATCACATATAGTGGCGCAGAGTATATGTGGTTCAACATCCTGTCCTTTTAATCTTGCGAGTGTTTTCCTCAATCCTTCAAGAATACGGTCAGGTGCAGAGTCGATAACACATTGTATGTTAGCAGATAATGAACTGATAACATCGTCCAAAAGAAAATCAACCTCTTTACGAGCGTCTTCAATCACCACGTCGGCAGTTTCGGGGATGCTATCGTAGATGTCCTCTACTGTGCCTCGCCAATTGGTTGATTCGTTTTCAATAGTCTTAATGCCATCTTCGAGGATGTCTATGGTGCGGCTGAGTTCGTCTTTTACAAAATCTAATTTTTTACACCCGGAAAAAGCGCCGGAAAAGACCATCAGCCCGACCATCAGAACAATTTTTAAACTTTTCATAATAAAATTTTTAATGTGAATAAATTGATTAAAATCTGAGAGAAACCCCTGCATTAGCGAGTCCGTTCATTCCTACACCAACTTCTGTAAAAACACCTAAGTGATTGCCGAAACGCATACCAAGCAAATGTAGATGAAAGCCACCCCAGAGATATTGCTCGTCTTCAGTATTGGATTCGTAACCCGCACCGCCCGATACACCGAAGTACATTTGGAAGGCAGGTTTATTGATGTAGTTAATATCGTAGCGGAGTTGGGCAAAACCCATCGCGCCGTCTGTGTGTTCTTTTCTGTTGTCGTCAAAAGTCTCTGTGTAGCGATAGCTGGTGTACGATAGGTGAAAACCAAAGTCAGACTTGCCAAAATGTCGTTTGTAGCCTGCGATTAGCGGTCCGCGTACTTGAAAATCAGGTGTTGGAGTAGTCGGTTCCAAGCCTATCTGACCGAGTAAAGCATCGAATATATTGGAGGTCAGATTCTCCAATTGGTAGCTTGTGCTACGAGCAATACTGTGTGCCGAGCCTAACCCGTAGGCAGCATAAAACTCATTGCTTTGGGCATAGACCGCCCCTACCCCCACCCACAGGATGAGGCAAAAAAATGTTTTTTTCATAATATTTTATTTAATTGACAAAAGGTTTATGTAAGCACAGACTTCCCCTACCTTCACCCGTAGCGTGAAGTCTGAATTAACTGTAAATCAATGTATTAAATGCTCTAATGTATGGTGCTGCTTTCGTTTAATAAAAAGCGCAGATAAGTCTGTAAAACTGAATCTTCGTGTAGTGCTTTTTTTATTTTATTAATCGCTCTGTGTTTTGTGGTTTTCAGACAGTCCGACGTTTTTAGCATGGCTGCTGACATTTCATCGTAGGACATCATATCCCAAAATCGGTGAATCAATACTTGCCATTCTGTTTCGTTGATGCACTTTCGTAATAGGTGCTGTATGTTTCTCAATAATTCCATTTCTATCATGGAGTTTTCAATATTTGTGTCAGTTATCATAGTTTGCACGTTATCCAGAGATTCTGCCTTGTGACGATTATATTGCTTAACTCCCCTAAAAACCTGTCTTTTGCAAACCGTGTACAAAAAACGTTGAATAGCATCCTCTTTACTGTAATCAAATATTAATCTGCGAACAGCTATATTTTGCCAAAAAGCGATGAGTGCCTGATTCCATATTTCCTCCTTATCCATGAATATAGGAGCTTTCACTTTTGTAAGTACACCAGCTTTCATAGTGCTATTGATATATCGTAGCGCATTGTTGTGTTCCATCGTATCATGGGCGTTTAATCGTTCTATTATGTGTTTTGTTTTCATGATAGCTGTTATTTGTATATGTGTTGTTTTTGAAAAAAAGTAACAGATTTGAGGTGTTTTTTTGAACTCGTTTTCACCTAGGTTTTGGTTTGGAGTAGGCATAGACTTCTCCTACCTCCACCCATCGTGTGAAGTCTGAATTAGCTTTAAATGAATGTATTAAATGCTCTTAATGTGTGTATATGCACGGGCGAAAAGCCCACACGCGCCCGTGCTTGTGAGTTGGTATTTTATCTCGGAACAGCTGAGAATACGCCATTATTTTCTGGCCAAAGCCATTTATCTGCCCCATTTACATCGCCGTCTAAATTCATATCTCCCTGAAGATACTGCCCAAAAGTACCATTGTCTTCTGTCCATATAATTATATCAGCTCCAGTTATATTATAGCCTATATCTGATAATTGATTACAATCCCCTGCAAACATACACCAGCTTCCGCCGGGCAGTTGTTTCTGTCCAGTTCCTAACGGAAGTCCTATCGAACCTGTATAACTATCATTTAATCGAAAATCATAAGTTAATGTATTATTAATAATCGAAATAGGCTGACGTGTCATGGCTGCCATATGATTACGATGCTCAACAACCACATATAAAGCACTTTCAGTATTAATAGGTAAAACATTTCTATTTGGAAAATATACACTACCGTCTTTCAATAAAAGAGCAGCAGTTTTAGCAATTTCACTTTCGGGAAATATATCCCTTCGGAAAGAAACCAATATCCAGTCCACTACCTCTTCCGAGTAACTATTATCTGTCCAGTTCTGCCCTTCTGTACCGTCATAGTTCCAAGGCGGTTGATTATAGGGCTGTCCTGAAGGAGTAGGTGTTGTCAAGCCGATTGGTGTCTGCCCCGGCAGCAAACCTCTTTCTGTATTGAGTGCTGTACCCATTTCCTGTGTTGTACTATTATACGCTCCCTCTAAAAGAACATAAATACCGAAGTTCACATAAGATAATGTTTGGGATATTGGTGTACATTCAATTAAATTACCCCCTTCATCATATACAGGCTCAGGTGGGTTAATTTCTACCGTGACTATATTTGTTAACTGATTTGCGTCGCTTACAGTAACAGTATATAATCCTGCACTAAGATTTGTAATTGTTGAAGTCGTCTCGCCTGTACTCCAATTGTATGTATATGGTTCATTTTCACCGTAAGCTGTAGCTATTGCTTCTCCCATTATGCCACATTGCGGGTCAGATGAAATGATTGTAACTGGTAATACCGTAACACTACCATCTGTGGTAGGAAATGATATATTCAAATCTGTTTGTGCTACTGATACATCAGCACCGTTTGCAAATGTCATGCTGCCTCCGCCTGTTGGTATTCGGGCATTTCCACCTCCGCCCCCTTGCAAATCTTCCATGACTACTACATGTGCTATAGATCCGTCAATCGGAACATCAATGTAATCTGTTCTTGTCATGGCAAAGTGCAAGATGCTATCCACCAAGATATTGAAATCCCCGTCAGGTTGTAATGCTGAACTACTTATGTCCATCGTTACACTGACGATATCCAAGTCCTCAAAATTGATTTCTCCTCCTATTCCGTAGCCCCACACATCTTCACCGGACTTGGAAACTACATATAAATCCATCGCTTTTACACCATTATCAGGGTCAGAATTGGCAGCGTCATATTCCAACCTAAATTCAAGTTGTCCATCGTCAGATTCCAAAACTATCGCGCCATGTGTTAACCCATAATTTTTTTTCAGTACAAGCGAGTCATCGAAATTAATGACACCGTCACCATTACCATCAGCATATACTCCATTGATTCCATTGTAAAAGGAATTCCATTGAAAATTACCTTGTTGCTCCCAGTTGTCGGTAGCTTGTGGACGTGCATAGCCTGTTCCTCCTTCAACATAACCAAGGCGAAGAAAATCAGCATAGTTAGCTATTCCATCATTATTGAAATCTCCGGGCCAGATATACGCATCAAAACAACCACCTGCTCTAGTACTACAGAAATCTTCCCACGTAGCATCAAAATTATTCCCGAAACTTATACCAGAGGTACCAATTTGCTCGCATAAATTAGATAGTTCGGGAAAGTAGCACCCACTAAGCTGGTTATTAGTTAAGTGTACAGTCGTTAATTGTGTTAAACTACTTAGCGTTCTGGGTATATTGCCTATAAGCTCATTAGCATCTAAATCTAAAGTTTTTAGTTGGCATAGATTCCCAAGTGATGCTGGAATATTTCCTGAAATTTCATTATAGTCTAAAATTAAATCAGATAACTTATTAAGATTACCTAATTCTGGTGGAATCTCTCCTTCTATATTATTATGAGCAAAGTTTAGTTTTGCCAGATTATGTAGATTTCCTATTTCTTTAGGAATTGTTCCTGTTAATTCATTATGTGATAAATTTAGCCGTATCAGGCTACTTAGATTCCCTAAACTATTAGGAATACTTTCTGTTAAACTATTATAACGCAAATTGAGATATATTAGGTTTTCTAAATTTCCAAAATCCGTAGGAATACTTCCTGTAAGTTGATTGCCGTATAAATCCAACCGCTCTAGTTCTTGTAGATTGACTAAAGTAGCAGGTAAGCTACCACTTAAGCCATTTGAGCCTAAACTAAGACGTCTGACACAACCATTTTCATTAAGTGCTACTCCGTACCACTTGTAAACAGGTTGTCCGGGAACTAACCAATTGGTATTATCGTTCCAACTCGGACCACCAGTCATGTTGTACAATGTTACAAGAGCTAAAGAGTCGTAATAACGGCAAGTGGAATATCCTGGGATACAAGTACCTGCTCCACTATTACAGAAATCACCCCATAAAGCGTCAAGGTTATTACCTGATAAACTCATCGGGGACGTTCCCTGATTGCACAGATTTAGAAGATTATCATCATAACAACCACTTAAATTATTATTCTGAAGCCTCTGTCCAATAGTAGATAAGTTACCTAACTCGGCGGGGATATTGCCAGAAAGTTGATTGTTATTTAGGAATAGATATCGAAGATTGACAAGTTTGCCAAGCTCTGGCGGGATATTACCTGTCAACAAGTTTCTTGATACCGATAAATCCCATAAATTACTAAGGTTTCCCAATTCAGAAGGAATACTGCCTGTCAGTTGATTCAGAAACAAGTTGAGCGAATATATTTTCTCCAAATTTCCGAGATCGGGAGGAATGTTTCCAGTAAGTTGATTACTCTGCAATCCTAATTCTATAAGATTAGTCAGATTTCCTAATTCTGAAGGAATACTTCCTGACAGGTAATTATACTGTAAGCGTAAATACTCCAAATTCCCCAAACTTCCTATTTCGGATGGGATTGTACCTATCAAATTATTCCCTTCGGTGACTGCATTTGAGGTACAGTTGGCAAGCCCATCCATATCAATACAAATCACACATCCTTCCTCATTCAAAGTAATACCATACCAAGTACTCATATCAGTACCGACAGGCATAGTTGGGTTAGCATTAAATTGAGCGGCTGTGGGCCACCCTGTATTATCTGTCCAGTTGTTGCCATTAGTGCTGAGATACAAGGCTCTTAGTGCAATATAGTCTCGCTCTGCACATCCTATGAGTGGCAGTCCGGTGGTTACTCCTACGGCATCCCACGCATCAATCACCGTCTGTACAATTTGAGGTGAACTAGTGCCATATAAGTCAGTAGCTGCCTGAATAGAACTCGCACGAGCATCTGCATAATTGGAGAAAGGTGTTAAATATACTGTCAAATTTCTGTAAGCAATCTTCGCGGCAGCATCTACGCCTATTGGATTTATGTTGTATGACAAGCCGTTATCGTTCTGTCCACTTCCTCCCATAGCTAAGAGGTAAAACCAGTAATTTTGAACGCCGTTATTGATATGAGCGTCAATACTTGACCAACCTGTTGTACTCCAATATTGTTTGCCGTAGGTATCGGGTTGTGGTGCATCCATGCTCGGATCTTTAGGATTTGCCAAATTCCTTATTCCATTTAGGTATTCAGGAATACATATATGTGCGCCAAAAATCCAGTCATACACACCGTCGTTGATGTCTCCCTCTACGAGTTCACCAAAAATATCTGCGAATGATTCATTTAATGCGCCGGATTCACCAAGATTAACAAGTCTTGCAGCATGAGCATTCACGCCGTGTGTCAGTTCGTGTGCTACGATGTCAGGTGAGGTAAAAGAATTATATTCAATATTGTCACCGTCACCAAATTGTACCGCCAACAAGCCCGGATTCCAATAGGCATTAGCTACGTTTGTTCCGTGATGTACCCATGCACGTATAAATTTTCCACCACCATCAATACTGTTGCGACCATGCTCATTCAGATAGTAAGCATGTGTTTTTTCCATTGCCCAAAGTACTTCTACGGCGGTTGGATCATCTCCAAATGCTTCTACCGGAGTATCTCCTCCTTGCATTGGTGTATCGGTAAAAGGAATCATGTTATCTCCATAGTTGCCGTCAAATACTTGCATTCCGCCACCAATAATATTCCCCAAAGTATAGACACCGTCGGATTCACAAGCAGTGAATAGTACCTCGCCTGAATAATTGGTATTAGCTGATACGAGTCTTCCGGTACAACTATGAATTTGCTCTATAGAAAATAACACTTCTCCTGTTAGTGCATCCACATAAACTATCGGATTCATCAATGGGGCAATAGAATATATATCAAATTTATACGCTAATCTGCAATTTGAGGCATTTTGCTCAAAAGAAGGGTCTAAAATAACCAATTCTCCTGTAGGGTAAAAAGTAGCGTCAACGTCATTTTTTATGTCTTTTATCAGACTTTCGTAAGGTAATTCTTGCCATGCGTATCTATTCGAATTTACATGTTCTAAAGCTGATTGCAAGGCACTTGTCTCACTAATACTTGGTGTTGCTGAAATATCCAAGTCGGATATCAGACTACCATTAGCGATTTCTGCGATGTTGTTCTTTTCATGTACAAAAAATATTGCACCTTCTACGGGTATATTTTTGTACATCTGTTGGTAGCGATAATGGCGAAATCCTAAGTTATCCTCACTCGTTTTGAGTAGGTTAAGATTGTCGTCAGCAGTTAGTTGGAGAGCAGCTTTATCCTGCACCAATTGTATGGCTGATTTTTGTTTATTGGACTCGGATGTTCTCCATTTCATAGTTCCTTTTTGGGAAGGGTTTGTTGTTGTAATCTGATTGTCTTGAGCAGTAAGCTGTGTGAGCATCAGACAGTAAACGAATACCGGAATTAAGTTTTTCATTGTATAGTTTTTTAATTTTTGTATAACTGTTTTTTTGTTTGATAATGCAAATATAAGTTGAATATCGTGCGTGATTTTACAGAAAATCTTAGTTTGACACAAAAAAATTAATTATTTTTGCTTTTGTAAAATACTAATATTCAGGACTTAAAATTCTTAAAACAATGTCAATAACATGAAAAAGAAAGAATTTAATTGCATAGATATACTCAACTCACTTTCAGAAAAAGAGATAAATAGCCTTGTGGATATTGTGTCTTGCCCTTATTTTAATTCTAATAAGCAGGTAATTTGCTTATTGGATATTCTAAAAAAATACGTGTGGAAAAAGAGAGCTTTTGATGAAAATATACAGAAATTAATATACGTAAAAGTATTTGTAGAGAAAGAAGAACCGAAGGAAAAACTAAATAAGTCGCAAAAAAATCTGCTATACGCCAGAATGGGGACGTTAACCCAACTCATGGAAAAATTCTTGTCTATACAAGCTATGGAAAAAAACGAGGCATACAAGTATGACTTGTTATACCCGGAATTATTAGAACGGCAGCTTTTTCGTTTGTTTAAACAACGCATTAAAAAGGAAAGAGTGAAGCTTGATACAGAGGCAGTCAAGACAGAGGACTATTATATCCAATATTACAAACTGGAGAATAATGTACTCGAATATTTTTATCTAAGTGACAGATTAGCCAAAGAAGATAATTTGTCGGAGTCGTTGTGTAATTTAGATATTTACTATTTGTTAAATAGATTAAGTTTACAACTTACGAGCCTCTCAATTCAGCGAAATTATGGGAGAGCGTATGATACCTACAATGAAGAAATATTAGCCCCTTTGCTGGATTACCCTGAATATGCACAGCATCCTATGATTATGCTTTATGCTGCAAATATAGAATTGATAAAAATAAAAGACAGTAAATCATATTTTTATATTTTAAATTTGCTTGATAAACATGAGGGTGAAGTCTCTAAAAAAACATTGAAAAAGTTCTACACTATATGCATCTCTCATTGTGCACGCGAGCTTAATGCAGGAAAATCAGAATACGAAAAAAGAATGTATGAATTATTCAGAACCATGCATAGTAAAAACCTGATGCTCGACCAAGGAGAAAGCATCTCGTCCGTTGTAATTAAAAATATGGTAATAATAGGTTGTCGAGTGAAAGAGTTTGAATGGTCAACAGAAATGACTGAATACTATCGTTTATTTACCTCCGAGTCCATTAGAGAGAGTGTGTACAATTTTAATCTTGGTATAATCGCATTTAATAAAAAGGATTTTGAATTGGCGCATGACAAATTTAATCTTGTTGGTAAAGTAAATCTGAATTACGATATTAATGTTCGTGTGCTCATTATGAAATGCTTATACGAAACTGGAGATAGCTACCAAGAACCTACAATGCAGAAATTTCGTACAGCAGAGAGGTATTTCAAAGACAATAAATCGCTTCCTATCCAACGAAAGAAAAGATACCAAAATTTTATTCAAATACTCAAATATTTGTATCGTACTCGCCACAGAGAAAGTAAAATGACAGCACAAAAAATAAAGGAGAAGCTTGATGCTCAAACTATTAATGCTGACCCTAAGTGGCTTAATGAGAAAATCACCGAATTAGAAAAAAGGAGGTGGTTGTAAAATGTCAATCAAAGTATGAACTTCGTGTCTTTAACAGCCAAGGGGTTTCAGGGGATTTTCCCCTGACAAGATGCATGTGAAGCTGAAAACTTTGGAGCGAAGCGGAAAAGTTTACAGGGAACATGCAATCTTGCTCTCTCACCACTTCACTTCAATCACCTTACC
>Ga0209186_1002366_pt1 | contig 13455 bp, 7 predicted proteins | sample SidtaG_FD_187426 | JGI IMG/M metagenome (GOLD analysis project Ga0209186, IMG submission 187426) | Marine algal microbial communities from Sidmouth, United Kingdom - Sidmouth_Male2 metaG (SPAdes) (version 2) | ecosystem: Host-associated > Algae > Red algae > Unclassified | place: Sidmouth, United...
GAACTTCGCTGTGAATCATTAACCTAACTACATTTTCTCACTTAATTCTTTTCACTTTTTAAAACGGACTTATGAAAAAATTAACTCAATTATCTTATTGGTCATTCAGACTTTTATTATTAAGTCTTATTATTCTTTTTTTTACATTTTCTGGGTATTCGCAGGTTGCTGTGCATAAAAAAACACCAAAGAGTTTTGGAAAGGCACCAAATAATCCTGTTGAGACTGTTAATATGCCATCTTTTAATGTAAAAGCCCTTCTTGATGAAGATGCTCTTGATATGAAAACAGGAGAAAAACCTTATCGTTTTGGAAAACGACATGAGGTAGATATAACATTGAATAATAGGGGGACATGGGAGGAATTGCCAAATGGAGATCGCATCTGGAGGATTACATTTACTTCTGCGGGAGCTTACTCACTTAATTTTTTGTTTAGTGAATTCTATATGCCTCCTAATGCAGAATTATATGCCTATAATGCAGATTTTTCTGATTTACGTGGTGCTTTTACTATATTAAATAATAAATCGGATGGTATGTTTGCCATAACTCCCATTAAGGGGGAAACAGTAACACTTGAGTATTTTGAGCCATTGGAAGCCTATGGACAAGGTCTGATTGGAATTGCTCATATTGTACATGATTATCACGATATATTTAAAGTTGCCGCAACTTTAGAGAAAGATTATGGCGATTCAGGCTCATGCAACAATGATGTTGCTTGCCCGGAAAGTGCTAGTTGGGAAGACCAAATTCGTTCGGTAGCTCTTATGATAGATAATGGTTTTCGTTTTTGCACAGGGGCAATGATAAACAACACCACTGAAGATGGCACTCCTTATTTTCTGAGTGCCGACCACTGTGGAACAGCCATTAATAGTAACTGGTCATTTGTTTTTAATTATCAAAGCCCTACTTGTGGTGGCATTGACGGCGATATTTCACAAAGTGTAGTAGGTGGGCAGCTAAGAGCAAATCATGCTCCATCGGATTTTGCACTATACGAACTGAGTACAACACCCCCTCCCAGCTACCAAGTGTATTATGCAGGTTGGAATAGATCAAATACTCCGTCACCGAATAGTACAGCCATTCACCACCCCACTGGTGATGTGAAAAAAATAAGTTTTAATAATGACCCCTTGTATAGTGGTGAGTGGGGTAGCGGTAGCACAAACATACCTAGTGGGAATCACTGGATAGTAGGTGAATGGGAAGATGGTACAACAGAGCCTGGATCTTCAGGGTCACCACTTTTTGATAATAACCAACTTATTGTTGGTCAATTGCATGGAGGTGGTGCTTCATGCTCCAACATTACTTATGACTCTTATGGTAAATTTTTTAATTCATGGACAGGAGGCGGTTCTTCCGCCAGTCGCTTGAGTGATTGGCTTGATCCGCAAGGATTTAATGTTGGGGCGTTGGCAGGAGCCTCCTTCACTTCTCCGGGGGCTACTTGCCTGGAAATGGAGCCTTTTTGTACTGATTCCGGCGCATCATTTCCTGCAAGTATTAATACACAAGCCGAACCTGGTAATCAATACGGCTGTCTCAGCACACAACCCAATCCTGCTTGGTACTATCTCGAAATAGAAAATCCGGGCGATTTGGAAATTACCCTTACCAACTCCAATAATGTGGATGTCGATTTTATCGTCTATGGTCCTTATGCTGACCTTCAGACAGCACGGGCAACTTGTGGTTCTTTCCAAACGCAGGTAAGCAGTTGTCCACCTCTAAACACCTGTTCCAACGGTGTGCCTTGTGGTGGTTTTAATGGTTGTGTCGATGGTGATGGAGTAGATTGCAGCTATGACCCACAAGCGACAGAAATAGCGGATATTCCCAACGCTCTAACAGATGAGGTATATGTATTTTTGATTACGAACTTTTCTAATCAACCTACCGATATTTTCGTCAATCAAACCGGAGGTGAAGGGAGTACCGATTGTTCTATCGTTGATGTAAATATCACTTGTCCTGCTGACGAAATAGTAGATTGTGCAGCCAATATTACCCCCGGAACAGCCGATTTTCAAACGAATTGCCCACAGGGAGTTGACGATGTAGTCGTAACAGAACCTGACATCAGCGGTGAACCTGACTGTCCTAACACCACCTACACCTACACTTTTATAGGTACAGATAATTGTGGTGAAACTGCTTTCTGCACTCAAACCTTCACCATAACCAACGACCCTCCCACTATCACTTGCCTTGCTGATGCAACCGTAACATGCACCGCTGATATCAATCCCGGTACAGCTACCTTTCAAACTAGTTGTGGTAGTAGCAATCTCGTGGCGGCTTCGGTTTCTGTCATCAATGGCGAACCTAACTGTACAGGTACAACTTACACCTACACTTTCACAGATACTGATGATTGTGGTAGAGTGGCTTCATGTACACGAGTATTCACCATAGCGAGTAATCCGACCATCACCTGCCCCGCAAATGTAACAGTAGCATGTGCCGCAAACATCATCCCCGGCATAGCCGATTTCCAAACAAACTGCGATGTAGGTGGCTCGGTAGCGGTTTCAGGTCCCGTGATGGACGGCGAACCCAACTGCCCCAACACCACCTACACCTACACCTTCACAGGAACAGACGAATGTGGACAACAAGCCACTTGCACCCAAGTATTCACCATAGCAAATGATGAACCTACGATTAGTTGTATGCCCAACATGACCGTCACCTGCCCTGCAAAAATCATCGTAGGCACTGCCAATTTCACTACGCCTTGTCAATTGGGCGGAAGCGTAGCGGTTACAGGACCTGTATTGGACGGACCTTCAAATTGTGACGGCACGACCTACACCTACACCTTCACAGGAACGGACGCTTGCGGCAGAACAGCCGAATGTGAGCGGGTATTCACCATTTCGAATAGCGGACCGACGATTACTTGTCCACCTAGTGAGATTGTGACCTGTGAGGACGAAATCATCGTCGGCGACCTGCCTGTGTATAATACCGATTGTTTCATCGGAGCAAATTTATCACGTACCGGACCTTTCCTTGATGGCATTGAGAATTGCGGTGGTACAAATTATACTTACACATATACAGTAGTAGATGCCTGTGGCAGAGAGACCTCTTGCGACCAAGTATTCACCATCGAAAACGACGGACCAACAATCACTTGTCCTGCCAGCGACATCGTGGAATGTTTCGCAGATATTTCCGTAGATGCCGCAGATGCTTCATTTACAACAAGTTGTGATTTAGGAGCAACTGTGGGGGTTAGTGACCCCCTTGTAGTCGGCACACCCGATTGTCCGGGTACGACTTACACTTACACCTACACCGTAGAAGATGAGTGTGGCAGAATCGCCACTTGCGACCAAGTATTTACCATTCAAAATGCTGCCCCAGCCATCACTTGCCCTGCCGATGCGACGGTAGAATGTTTTGCAGATATTTCCGTAGATGCGACAGATGCGACGTTCACCACAAGTTGCAATTTAGGTGCGGATGTTCGAGTAGATGGACCTGTGATGGATGGCGATGCAGATTGTCCCGACACAACTTATACTTACACTTATACAGTAACAGACGTTTGCGGCAGAACAGCCACTTGCGACCAAGTATTCACCATCGAAAATGCAGGACCAACGATAAACTGCCCCGCAAATCAAACGGTACAATGTGCAACAAATATATTCGTAAATGTCAATAATGCCACCTTCACAACAAGTTGCGATTTAGGCGGTGTTTTAAGTCTTAGTGATCCTGTGATAGTTGGTGCTGCCGATTGTCCGGGTACTACTCATACTTATACCTATACTGTTACGGATGATTGTGGCAGAACCGCTTCTTGCGACCAAATATTTACTATTGATAATCCCGAACCAACCATCACCTGCCCCGAAGACTGCCCCGTAGCCTGTGCATCCGACATCCGCCCCGGCACTCCTGAATTCACAACAAGTTGCAACTTAGGCGCAACATTAAGCATGACCGGACCCGCGATTGACGGCGATCCCGGCTGCAATGGTACGACTTACACTTACACACATACCGTTACAGATGATTGTGGCAGAACGGCATCTTGCGACCAAGTATTTACCATCGTCAACGAATGTCACTTGATAGATTTCGACTTTGACGACGAAGGTAATCCACTCGCTCCCAGTACCAAAATATTTGACCAATATCAAGATTTCACCGTTACAACCGATAATCCACACCGTTGTGTACAGCTCTTTGATACCGGCGACCCGACCAGTCATGATTTTGATTTGGGAACACCCAACGAGCAATACGGCGGACCGGGCATCGGTGCAGGTGGTGACAATAATACCGAATTTCAAGGTAATGCCTTAATCGTTTCTTACGATTGTGGTGTACCGAATGAAAAAGAAGGCAAATTGATATTCACATTCGCTTGTAGCGTCACGATTAAAACCGTTGATTTATTGGATATGAAATGTGGTGAGAGTGAAGTCGAATTATACGACAAACATGGCAACCAAATTGCTTATCTCGACATTCCCGCATACGGTGTCAATAGCTTCAATACCTTTGATGTCAATGTCAGTGGTGTATATACGATGATAGTTGATTTAGATTGTGGCGGTGGTGTCACAGGATTCAAATATTGTAAAGACAATGCGCCCGGTACTGATTGTGAGACATCCAATCTATGCGAAGAGTATAATTTAGATTTCGACAATAGCGGTTATCATTGGTCAACCAATAGTACTTCCGATTCATTTGATGTCGGTGACCAAAACTACACCATTGATATTCTGGATGATGATGATATTCTCGAAAATACCTATGAACATGGTGGTGGTCTAACCATTGGTATCAACCCGCATGATGTACATGATGAGGTCGTGATTAGTTACAGTCTTTCACAAGTTTCTGATAATGTATTCTTTGATATTCATGATTTAGATAGAAAAAATTATTGGAGTTCGAGACAACAGGAAGCTGTTTGTGTATATGGCTTACTTGGCGATGACCCAACACAAATTTTACCTGCTATCACGTCATTAGACGGTCATGTAGATGTGGATGGTAATTGTGCCGAAGCGACCACTGATTCCGCCCATTCACATGATGACGAAAGTGTATTGGTCGAATTTACAGAATGTATCGACAAAGTAGTTATCGTATATGGTACAGGCTCAAATTCACCTACGCACAATCCTTCTTATTCAAAAATTACAATTGGAAAAAGATTCGGTTTTAATTCGGAAGTATGTCCGGGAGATTGCATAGATTGTACCGACGGTGTGACAGGAGGTGGCGACGACGACGGTGATGGTGTCTGCAATATTGACGATGTTTGCCCGGGTGGTGACGACAATCTTGATAGAGATGGTGACGGCATCCCCGATGCTTGCGACGACATCTGTTATGATTACAATATAGACCATGACGGTTGTGGTGCAGCTTGGGGGCATGACGACACTTCCGGTAGCGTAGAATTAGGTAATGATAATATTGATATTAGTATTATTGATAATGATAATATTTTTGTAAATTCTCAAGCGAATGGCGCAGGATTACAAGTGGGTATTGACCCGCATGATGTAGATGACGAATTGCTTGTGTGTTATAATTTATCAAAATCATCAAGCAATGTAGTATTCGATATTACAGATTTGGATTTGAAAAATGGTAATTCAAAACAACAAGAAAAAGTCTGTATTTTTGGTACGCTCGGTGCCAATCAGACGCCCATTTTACCCACAGTTACTTCTTTAGATGGTCATGTAAATGTCGTCGATAATTGTGGAGAAGCTACGACCAATTCCGCCTATTCACACGATGATGAAAGCATCTTGGTCGAATTTACAGAATGTATCGACAAAATAACGATAGTTTACGGTACAGGTTCGCAGTCACCGACACACAATCCGAGCTATTCAAAAATTACGATAGGCGAGAGTGTATTTACTGTGGAGCAATGCAAGGATGCTTGCCAAGAACCTTGTACGCCCATCGGTTCAAGTGACGGTGATGACGACGACGACGGGGTTTGTGATGATGTAGATCAATGTCCTGGTTTTGATGACAATATTGACACCGACGGCGACGGCATACCTGATGGTTGTGACGGCACTCCGCGTGAGGAAGACCAGAACAATGCCAACATCAGCCTATATCCGAATCCGGTCTATGGCAGCAGCAGTGTGACGATAGAAATTGACACCGAAGCACGCGGCGACGCTCAAGTCATTCTCATAGATGCACTCGGCAGAATGGTGAGCAGCGAGAACATTCAATTGGTGAACGACCTCACCATCCACCAATTTAGTATCAGCCAACTCGCAGCAGGTGTTTATTTTGTACAATTACAAACGCAAGAATGGCGTACTGATGGAATGAAATTAGTAGTGGTTAAGCCTTAAATGGTAAGCGACAAGATCAATGTCTTCGCCAAATTGAGAATTGAGAATGAATAATTGACAATTAATTTAAAATTATTATTTATAACACGAACAAAATCTGTTTTTTACGAATGTTAAAATAAAATAATTATCAATTTTTCATTTGGCGAATATATTGAAGATTGGTAATATTTAATATTGAAAGAGCTATCCGATTGGGTAGCTCTTTTTTTATTCAGATTTTTCACCTTTCCAAAACCCCTTCCAAGTGATGCCGCCCAATTCCAAAATACGCCTTCACCCGTTCTATCTCCTTCAAAACCTGTGGGTTAGGAGTTGATTGCTTCGGATTTTTCATGCCGATAATCATAGCATTTTTGGGCGTATGCGTATCAGAGATAAACTCAAAAACTTTGGTCGAGTAACCGAAATATTCAAGTACTAAGGCACGTATGCCATCCGTCACCATTTCCGCTTGACGTTCCATGAAAATGCCGTGTTGGGTGAGGAATTGGAGGTCATTTTGTACCTTACCTTTTTCGATTTCGCGGCGGATTTGTTTGTGACAGCAGGGCGCAACTACAATCAAGTCGGCTTCCGCTTCAATGCCCTTTGCAATCGCATCATCCGTAGCCGTATCACAGGCGTGTAGGGCGATGAGTATATTGGTGTTTTTTGAATCAAAATCTTCGATAGTACTTTGTGTAAATTTGAGTTGAGTGAAAGCTGATTTTTTGGAAATATCATTACATAAATCCACCAAGTCGCGGCGATATTCTACGCCTGTAATTTCTGTATTGATGCCAAGTGAATTAGTCAGATAATCGTACAAAGCAAAAGTCAGATAACCCTTGCCGCTGCCCATATCTGCCACGCAGATAAGGTCGCGCTTTGGTAGCTTTTGCAGCCACGTAGAGAGGATTTCGATATAGCGGTTGATTTGGCGATATTTATCTTGTGTCGCTTTATAAACTTTACCATTTTTATCCGTGATTTTTAAGTGGTGTAAATATTGTTTTTCGGGAGAAATCAGGCGATGCTTTTGTTTATCGTGACTTGTGGAAAGTAATTGACTGTGAGTGGGTTTTGATTTTTTTGCAAATGATTTTCCCTTCTTTTTTACCTCATAAATTAAATCAAATTCAAGTGTAAATAATGCCGCGAAATTAAAGCCGGATGCCAACGATTCACCCACCAAATTTACACCTTCATTCACCTCATAATTTTTCACCTCATCCCGCGTAGCGTACCTGTACGTGAAGCTGAGTTTTGCTGTGTTTTTGATAATAATTTTTTTAATTAAAATCTTCTTCAAACCCTCAATTTCGCCTTTATAATTACCCAAATTTGCCTTGACAAAAGTATGATCCGTCAGGCTATTTTCGAGTGAATTAATATAAACGTCTAAATTTTCCATAGTAAACTAAGTAGGTAAGTATAAATAATCGATATCACTAGGACAATATATTTTTTCGTTAGACGAAGCTCATTTTGAGGATTATAGCCGAGCTACATGACGAAAAATAGCTGAAGTATAACGGAAAAAGATATGTACTATGTTGTCGATTATTTGTGCTTACCTACTTAACAACATTAAAGTCTGCGGTAAGTTAAGAGAAAAATCGTTTTCACATAAAAAAAGCGACAAACTTTATCAAAGTTGCCGCTTTCTTCATATCGAAAAAATAATCTAATCTATCAGTATCATCGTTTCAAACTCCGGTACGTTTATGTAAAGTGAGTCTGTTATCCCGCTGCCAAGTTCGGCATATAACATTCCTTCAAAGTATCCTTTGATTTTTATTGCTTCATCTTCTTCACAATCTGATTGGTAACCTACTTCATATTCAGTTATTTCGTAATTAAACTCCGGATAGTATGTGTAAGGCATATCCAATGTTGATAATCCTTGTCCTTTTTCTAGGTAGTAATTCCGATAGAATATTCCATCCTTAATAAGCTTCACTGAAAATACAAGACTCGAACTTTGCCTTGTATTTAATTCAGTACTTATGATTTCTTCCATTTTATCTTCATTGAAAATACCTTCGTACTTGAAATTCATACTTGTAGTCAATTTGTATCTTGTGATTTCATTGCTAAGTGTTGTGCCAAAACCCTTGAGTCTGGCAATATCAGGAAATGTACCCCATGTACCCTCTGAGTAAGAAGGACTTTGCGTAGGAGCATTGAAGTTACACTCGTCGAAGATATACGTAATGTCTTCTTCATTATTGATGTTCATTTGAATATCAATAGATTGCGGTGTTTCGATTTGAATGATTTCTTCTTCAGAGACTGTACAAGAACCAAGAAAAAGAATGAGAATAGTGGAAAAGGTGGTTAAATTTTTAAGTTGCATAGTAAAATATTATTTAAAGATTAATAGATATATTCTCCTTTTTCAATTACTTTGCCAAAAGTCAAAAAGTATCGATAAATAATTACAAATAAGAAATCTACGAATTACTAATCACGAGCTATAAACCATGTACGATACACAACTTTCTACAGATTTTTTCGCCAAAAACAGAAGGCAATTTTGCGATGTGATGCGCCCCAATTCCGTTGCCATAATCGCCTCCAATGACGTGATGCCCACCAATGCAGATGGTACGATGGGCTACGTTCAAAACAACGATTTGTACTATCTCACAGGCATCGAACAGGAAGAAACCGTCCTCGTTATGTACCCCGATGCCTATAAGGAAGAACAGCGAGAAATCTTGTTTATTCGTCGTTCCAGTGAGGAATTGAGTACTTGGGATGGCGATAAATTGACAAAAGAAAAAGCCATCGAATTATCAGGGGTAGAAAATGTGATTTGGATAGATGAATTAGAGAAAAATCTTGATTATTTCGTCTTTGAAGCCGACAACATTTATTTGGGACATAACGAACATAAAAAGCGTACAACCAGAGACTTACAAACCCAACAAGACCGCTTCATCCGACGAATCAAGGAGATGTACCCCTTGCACAAATACGAGCGAGCTGCAAAAATTACCCGTCACCTCCGCCCCATCAAATCCGGCGAAGAAATTGCCCTCACACATCAGGCTGCCAAGATTGGAACACAAGCATTTTACCGCGTCTTACAAATGGTAAAACCTGGCATCATGGAATACGAAATTGATGCAGAAATCAGTCACGAAATCCTCAAAAACGGCGGCTTGCGACACGCTTTCCATCCTATCATCGCAGGCGGAAAAAATGCCTGTATTTTGCATTATAATAATAACGACCAAATCCTCAAAGACGGTGAAATGGTACTCCTTGATTTTGGTGCATGTTACGGAAATTACAACTCAGATACGACACGCTGCTTTCCTGTCAACGGGCGATTTACGAAGCGTCAAAAAGAAGTTTATACCTCCGTATTGCATTGTCTGCGCGAAGGTTCAAAATTACTCGTTGCAGGCGCATCACACGCTGATTATGAGGAAAATATGGCGAAATTGATAGAAGAGCAACTCGTCAATCTCGGCTTACTCTCCATGAAAGACATCAAAGACCAAGACCCGAAAAAGCCTGCTTACAAAAAGTATTATATGCACGGCTCGGCACACCATTTGGGTTTAGATATTCATGATGTTGGAATGTATCAGCGACCTATTGAGGCAGGGATGATTTTTACTTGCGAACCGGGCATTTATATCCGCGAAGAGGGTTTAGGATGCCGCCTTGAAGACGATTTTTTAATGACAGAAGATGGCAATATTAATCTGACGGAAGCTATGCCACTTGAAATAGAGGAAATAGAGGATTTGATGAATACGTAACACAGGCTTCCAGCCTGAACTCGCGTTACACTTGCAGGCTGGAAGCCTGTGCTACTTCTAATTATGAACTGGACACCACCCACCAATTGGCTCAAAATCAAAACAATAGACGCCCACACCGGAGGCGAACCTCTCCGTATCATCTTAGACGGTTTGCCGGAAATTAAAGGAAAAACGATACTCGAAAAACGCCGTTTTTTCCGCGAAAATTACGACCACATCCGCACCGGACTCATGTGGGAACCACGCGGACATGCCGACCAATACGGCGCAATCCTCACCGAAGCCACGACACCTGATGGGGACTTAGGTGTATTTTTTCTGCATAATGAAGGTTATAGTACCATGTGCGGTCACGCCATTATTGCAATTACAAAGACGGTTTTTGATACAAATATAATTGAAAAAACAGGCGAAAACCCAACCTTAAAACTGGACACTCCTGCAGGTCGTGTAGTCGCTACGGCGCATCGTGAGGATGGTGTGGTACGCAGCGTTTCCTTCGTGAATGTGCCGTCATTCGTTTATAAATTAAATCAAAAAATAGAAGTCGAGGGAATTGGTATGGTCGAATATGATATTGCATTTGGCGGTGCGTTTTATGCCTTTTGTGATGCGGATAAATTGGGTATTGGATTACAACAAAAAGACCATAACCAATTGATTGATTGGGGAAAACGCATTAAATATGCTGTGATGGACGCGATGCCAATTGTGCATCCTTACGAAGAAGATTTAGGCTTTTTATACGGTACAATTTTTATTGGAAAGCCGAATGACGCGACACATCACAGCCGAAATGTCTGCATATTCGCTGAAGGTGAGGTGGATAGGTCACCTACAGGTACGGGCGTGAGTGCGCGTGCTGCGCTACATCATGCGCGAGGCGAAATCGGGGTAGGAGAGCGCATAACAATCGAAAGTATTCTCGGAACTTTAATGACCGTAGAAGTCGCTGAAACGACCACATTCGGCGAACACAAAGCCATCATTCCAAAGGTGAGTGGAACAGCATCTATCACAGGACAACACGAATTTTATTTTGACCCAAATGACGACTTACGCAAAGGGTTTATTTTTCGATGAGTTGATGGGGTGACGTTTGCTATGTTCAACAACTCGTGAACTGGAACTGTTCAATATTCTGTGTCACGCGGAGAACGCAGAGAGTTGATTATCAGACCCCTGCGCCCTCTGCGTGACACACTTTTTTGAACACTTTCGTCAATTCGATAACTCAACAACTCGTCAATTCAACAACTCAACAACTCGTCAATTCAACAACTCAACAACTCAGCAACTCAACAACTCGTCAATTCGATAACTCAACAACTCGTCAATTCAACAACTCGTCAATTCGTCAACTCAACAACTCAACAACTCGTCACCCCATCAAACCTTTTTCCTTAATTCAAAATTCTTACCCAGATATACTCGTCTAACTACCTCATCATCAGCGAGTTCTTGGGCTGTGCCTGCTTTGAGTATGTTGCCTTCAAACATGAGGTAAGCACGGTCGGTAATGGATAGCGTTTCCTGTACATTATGGTCGGTGATGAGGATGCCGATATTTTTTTCTTTGAGTCTGGAAACGATAGATTGGATATCTTCGACGGCAATCGGGTCGATACCGGCGAAGGGTTCGTCGAGCAGGATAAAATTCGGACTGACTGCCAGTGCTCGTGCAATTTCGGTACGCCGCCGCTCGCCGCCCGATAGCGTATCGCCACGGCTTTTACGGACTTTTTCGAGTGTAAATTCTTTGATGAGGGTTTCAAGTTTCGTGGTTTGTTCGGACTTAGAGAGTTTGGTCATTTCGAGGACGGCTCTGATATTGTCCTCTACGCTGAGTTTGCGGAATACGGAAGGTTCTTGTGGTAGGTAGCCGATGCCCCGTTGGGCGCGTTTGTACATGGGGAGTTTTGTAATGTTCTCATTATCAATGAAAACATTGCCGCCGTTGGGCTTGATGAAGCCGACAGTCATGTAGAATGTCGTGGTTTTTCCTGCCCCGTTCGGACCGAGCAAACCGACGATTTCGCCTTGATTGACTTCAATGCTGACACCCTTGACAACGGTGCGTTTGCCATAGCGTTTGACCAAACTTTTTGCGCTTAATTTCATATTTCATCGGAATACAGACATTTGTGTCTGTATAGTTTAGGCACGGACAGGAATGTCCGTGTTACGTTTACAAATAACACTAAAATTAAGCAAATAGAAAACATAGAGCAGGGTTTTTAAGTATTTAATAACAAGATTTTTTTATTCCCTTAAAATGAAAAAAGCCGCTTCACTCAAGGCGAAGCGGCTTTCAAAATTAAAATTTTGTTATTTTACATAGCAACAGCCGCAGTACCTGCAAGGAGTATAATTGCTAAAAGTATTGCAATACCTACTGCTGTTAACAGACCAAATAAAGAGGAGCGACCTGCACCCGGGCGGTCTTCCTCAAGTACCAAATAGGCAACTAAGACACCGATAAGTCCTAAGAACAAACCAAGGATAAAACCAATACCATCGAAAGGCTTTTTACCTGCTTTGATACGCTTGATGTTCTTCTTCGCTACTTTGAGGGCAACTTTTTCTTTGAATTTCAGTTTTTTACCGATTTTTTGCTCGATTTCTTTTGAACTGAGACTAAGAATGTCGCTTTCTGTAAGCTGATCAGTCAGTTTGACTTCCTTTGCTTTAGAAGGTGCTACGCTGACTGCGGAAAACCCTTGTACGCTTAAAGTAAGGACAAGAGACATAAAGAAAAGTTTCACTAAATATTTCATCGTAAAGTGATTATTGATGTTAAAAAATAAATTTATGAAGTATAATTTTTGAAGATTAGGAATTGTTTCCGGGGCAAATATATAAATCTATATTTGCTATTTGTGTAATAAGACAGATTTTTTTTAAGGTTTTTTTAACAAGAGAAGGTTTTAGAATACATTAAGGGGTTTTATTCACTGATAATCAATTGATTGTGGTTTTTGTTAAATCTTAAAGAAGGAGTTTGTGAAGTCTCATCAGACAAATCCCTTTTTTCGGAGCGAATACTTTATGCGACAAATCACTATATTTTACAACAACCTTCGTCTGCCGAGTAAAACTCACAGGCAAACTTAGACGGATAGTCTTTGTGTTAAGGAACGTTGAAATAATGACTTCACTATTTCGACGAGATTATTTTGTGTTTTCCCGATAGCTATCGGATTGGCGTCAGGTTTAGTATTTTTCAATGAATAAAACGTTGGTAATCAATTATTTACAAAAAAAATGAAAAAGAAAGCACGATACATCTCCCCCTTTGGAGGGGGCTGGGGGTG
>Ga0209186_1002373_pt1 | contig 13442 bp, 18 predicted proteins | sample SidtaG_FD_187426 | JGI IMG/M metagenome (GOLD analysis project Ga0209186, IMG submission 187426) | Marine algal microbial communities from Sidmouth, United Kingdom - Sidmouth_Male2 metaG (SPAdes) (version 2) | ecosystem: Host-associated > Algae > Red algae > Unclassified | place: Sidmouth...
CAGGCCTCTGCAGACCTTCATGTCAGCTGGAATACCGCGACCACAGGCCAGTATGACTTGACAGGGTATGGGGACATCGGCTGGAGGCCAAATTCCTTGTTGGTGTCTTTCCTTGTCGGGTAGGGACGGCAGAAAGCCCCCAGAGACAGTTTTGTGCTGTGTTCAGGCACGACGATGAGACGCTTCTCGAATGCCTATGTGTCCCATTTTCTGGAACAAGGATGTCGAGTGGGTCTCTATTGCGCACGAGAAATCCGCTTGCAAAAAGCTGTTGATGCGGCCGAGCTATATGGTGCTTTGCTGAAGTCTGGCCGGGTTGAGTTTGGCATAGTTTGACGAAACTATATGTGGACCGATTTGCGGCTGACAAGTCCCGAGAGGCTCGCATCCAATCGCTGCGACGATCACCGGCATCTGCGCGGAGAGCCTCGGGCTCACGAAAAACCGTGAGACTCGCTTTCGCCCATCGCCCGGTCGTATCCCACCCGCTGCTGCTGCCAACCGCGACCGTTCAGAGCCACCCACCACATGTCGTGGCGTATCTACCGGCACGGCCCGCGGCCATGCGGCTCCAGGCGCCCTCACAGGTCGCGTTTTGGTGCAGTGCGCTCGACGGGTACTGTGACGCACATCCGACAATCTCCAGCAGCGTGGTCGCGCCGGCGCCGCGCCTCGTGGTCGAACCGCCACCTCATGATGAGATCGCCGTCGCTGTGCGCGGACAAAACCCGGGCTCTCGGTGCTCGGAGACGCAGGACTCAACGTGGCCGCGATCATCGACCCTTGCGGCACGGACAGAACCAGGTGGATCACGGCACTGCGGTGACACCACCTCACTCGTGAAGAACAACATGGTGCGGTGCGGCGTGTGCCACTATGTCAGCCCTCCTAACGTCAAGGGCCACACGGCCCGCACGTGCCCCATCAATCAAGTTGAGTGCCGCCGCTCTCTACCGGTCGGCCACCCTTTTAAGGAGGTTGGCCAGTGCCTGCTGGGCAACTGCATCCACCACGAGACGTGCACGACATGCGGTTTGACGGGGCACCTCGTGGGGACGCAGAAGCTGTCGGACGCGCGATACAAGCTCAACGAGGAAGGCTCCCTCGTCCGCAAGCAGAGCAAAAAGGCTCTCAACACCTCCGACTTTGTGTGCATGAAGATCACTGCCGTCGCGGTCAAGACCCTCATTGCTAACGCAAACAATGCCTCCACGGCGGCCGATGCCGCCAAAATCAAGCGCCTTGCGACAGTGTCGCGTCTTCGAGGCAACGTACACGCTGGCCGCATCGACGTGGAAGAGACCATCGAGCTGATGGAAGAGATGGGAAGTGACGCCGCCATCTTACAAGCCGAGAACAAGCCAGTCTTCCAGACGCTGGTCAAGAACGCGCACCTCGGTGCTGTTGAGGCTGGAAAGAAAGCGGCTGAGGCCGCAGAGAGTGACGTCGAAGACGATGGGCTCGTCGAAGGGGCCAGCGACCTGGTTTCGAGCGGCGAGGAGGACTCGGCCGTTGAGGGCAACACGCGCTGGGCGGTCAAGTCCGGCAAGAACAAGAACAAGAAGAAGCAGGGCGTTTTCCTCGGTGCGCCCTCGCGGCGCATGAGCAATTACGCCGCGTCGGTTGTCAAGGGGCGACGCGCGAAGCACGCGACGCCGCCACGCAAGCTCTTCAAGAGCGTGGAGCCAAAAACCTGCAAGAATGGCAAGGCAAAGTCATCCGCGTCATCAGGGTCCTCTGCTGTCGCTGCGTTGGACCCCGTGGACGGCATTGTGTTTGGATTGGGTGTGGACGTAGCCGAGCGCTGGCCTTCCGGCACGCGCGCGGCGTTCTCGGACGCCCTGCCCATGTTCACCTTCCCCGCCTTTGGGGCGTACACGTCGGTGCAAGTGGCGCACCTGGTACTGGAGAAGGTTACACAGCGGCCCGTGGCGGAGATTGATGTGGAGCTGTCTGGCTACGTCACTAAGGCAGCCGTCGACCGCCACGTGCGCGGATACATGCTGGCGTCTGGGACTTTGTCGGCCGCTCATGTTGCTGAGTGGCTGTGCTGCCTCATGTCCGCTCCCTTGCAGACCGCAATGCTCACAAGCGTCGCGCAGGCCATCCGCACCATCGTCGGGCACTTCAAGAAGCTGTCTGAATCGCCAGTGGCGCCCCCGAAGGCGGTGCAGGTTCTGTGACGCGGGCCAAGCCGCGCGGCCGCACCTTCCGGGGCCTTTGTCTCAGGAGGCATTTCCTTGTGGCAAGAAGGGTGACGCCGACGCCTTCTAGTTTGTCTTGATTGGGTGACGCTGCATTGAGCGGCGGGCCGTTTGTCCAGGCCGTCCAGAAAACCATTCTTTCAGTGCTCACTTTGCCGTCAAGGACTGTGGCAACTGCGTGCACCTCTGCGGGACAGGCATGAGCTGCGTGCCCATCCAAAGAGACATCATGCTGATATGCACAACGCGCAGTATCATGGCAGTTTAAATGAGACGACAGCAGTGCCTCGAGTGGCGGTCTCGTGTCGGAGAGAGTTGCGTCGGAAGGCAGCCGTGTGGCATTGCCCTTTCGTGACGTGCAGCCAACTGGGAGCCTCACAACCGAGAGCGGATCCAACAGATATAGCCGAATGGGCACGGATCTCGGGGTGGCCCAGAGACGTGACGGGAGGTGGCGGCTCCCCTCCGTCGCCTGCACGCTTCATCGTCGTGTTGCGGCATGTCCATGGCACGGCCTCTTCGGAGTCATCCATCGAAGGCTGGCCATCGCCGTAGCGCATCTCTTGTTGGTGCCGCCTCTCCCTCTTCGCGCTTGTGCGTGTCGGGTCCCTCTATTTATGCTTGTGCGCCTGCAAGCCCCATCACTGCCGTTGTTAGCCACTTCACCGTCTTCCACGCACATGGATGCGACAGGGGCCCAGACAGTCTCCCCCTCAACTGGAACGTCTTCACCCGGCGATGCGCCAGTCGTTGCCGATGTCGAACGCCCGGCTCCAGTGACTACTCGCGCGCCACCGACGTCCCTTGCTTTCTCATCCGCAGCCGCCGCCGCCATCTCTATCGCCCCTAGTCCCGTTTTCGGCGCTGCCGCCACTCACTCGGGTGGTGACGCGCCTAGTGACTCATCCCGGCCTGCTCCTGTTGCCGCTGCGGCACTCTCCGCCGCGGACGTCGACGACTCTGAGATTGAGGTTGTCACCCGGCCGGCTGCTGCCGTCGCGCAGCATGCTTCTCAGCAAGACGACGACTTTGAGATTGAGGTGCATACGCGGGCCGACAAGGAAACCTACGTCTCGAGCGAGGAGCAGACCTGCAGCGTCCCTACGTCTTCGGGCGAGGATGTGCCGCCGTGCGCCTTGTGCCCCGCACGCAAGCACGGCTCCGGTCGGTTTCTGCCGTCGGAGATCCTCGGCCCTTTTCGCAGTGCGACGGGCCGCTCCGACGTCTACGTGCACCACGCGTGTGCCATGTGGGCACCTGAAGTGTTCTGGGATGGCAAGGCGAGGAGCCTGCGCAACGTCTACAAGGCGTTCATCCGGGGGCGCCGGCTGACATGTAGTGGTTGCAGTGCGCGAGGTGCTACCATTGGTTGCTGCATCGAGTCCTGCACCGAAGTCTACCACTACCTCTGCCTCGCGTCGGCGGGATGCGTCGTCCGCATGTCAAAGTACATGGCGTTTTGCAAGTCACACCAGCGCTTGGCTTCGGAGATGCCTGGCGAGCCACTAGTGGCGGCTGGCCTGATGGGGGTCTTTATGGCCCGGAACGCCGTGCGATACCCGCCGAGCTCGGACGACGACACTTCGATCAACGACTCGGTTGACTCGTGGGACACCCCTCACTCGCGCTACACGCGCTTACGGCGCCATGACACTGAGATGATCTTCAGCAGGGCCTGGCAGGTGGGCACCATCGTACCAGAGCAGGCCAAGACGCTCGTCTCGCTCAAGGAGGGGCGCGTTGTGAGGTCGGGGGAGGCGCTCTCCACTCGGATCGGATTGCGCGTCGTGACGCGCTCGGTCGCGAACTTTGTCATTAGTCGACACAAGGCGGCCGGGCAGGCCGCAGCAGCAGTTCCGCATCTGGCGACAACTCGCCGAAGTGCCCGTCTCTTCCTTCTTCGCAACTTTCGGCATGCTCCCAAGATCCCACCTGGGAACATCCGTATGGTCGTGCCCATGGTCTCGTCGCGAGTACGGCGCCATAGGGCCCCAGAGAGCAGCCGTCAACCGTACAAGGACACGACAAGTGGAGTAGCGGCGGCGGGTGTGCGGCAGCGCGTCGCACCGCCATGCTTTTGGGACAAGCTTCGTCAGCGGGCCGACAAGCGGCGCAAGGTGGTGCGGTTTGCACCCGAAGCAGCGGGAGACAGTGCCGTCACACCCGTCACCAGACAGCCGCCGGTGGACGCCAAGAGCATTCCTGCCGAGATTGGTGAGATGAGCCCTGGAGAAGCCGCCCCAGCTGCACTCACGACGGCCAATCCTCCGGCTTCATCGCGTGTCCATGCAATGGGAGAGGTAACTGTGTCCCCGCGCGGTCGAGCCGCTACCGACGGCACTGTCACAGCGACCGGTTCTGCCCCGCACAACAAGACAGCGCCTGCGACCGCGGCCGCAGCCGCGGCAAAGTTGAGATTGGCGGTGGCGCAGTCGGCGTCTATCATTGCCCAGACCCTGCCCGTCACCGCTGCCGCCATCTCCTCGTGCGCCTCCAAGCGGAAAGGCCAAGCGCCCGCGACACGTCCGTCTCGCTCGCCCGCTGCAGAGGCAGCGGCGGCTGCTGCCGCGGCGAGGATGGAGGCGAGGATGAGCGATGCGGCTGCCCCGTCCAACAGTGCTTCGACTCCAGCACCTGCGTCGGGGACGAGTGCAGTGAGTGTTTTGTGGTCAGCGTCAGCAGCAGCCGGCTCCCGACCACAGTCTGCGTCGCTGGGCAACAACGGCAAGCCGCCTGGCGCGCGCATGAAGCGTGCCTCGTACAACGTCACCCAACCGAAGATCGAACCAGTTGATGAGGTCGAGGGTGCCGCTGCTGGACCTGGCGCCGGGGTTGTCATCGTGATCAGCAGCGACTCGGACTAAGCGCGTCTCGGCAGATAATAGAAATAGATAGTTTTCATTGTCATGGCCTTGCATGTGACTCAGAAGGGAAAGCCACCACTTCTCAGCAACCTTGGTAAAGACAAGACCCCATGTTCCACGTCACACTTCGAGTGGAAGGAGCTCTTGCGCGCAAGAAAAGCGTGAAACGTGGAAGATCTCCAGCTGCCGGACAAACCTGATTTGGAGTGCTCAACCCGCTGAGAAAGCCCCCCTGCTCTCACCATGAATACGAAGGGCACTTGGGATGAAATTCCAAATTTTGTTTCTCTTTGATGCATTCCTCACCGTATTTTTTGGCTTGGAGCTGAGCCGGTAGTCACGAAGCTTGATGACCTGAATTTCTCGGCAGAGACACCCGGCACCACTCACACACGACGCTTCACCCAGGCGGAAAACGGGCATTGAACCTACAGCAACCATGTCAGTCGCTGTGTTCATCCATCAGCTGCGGCATACTGTGTGTGTTCCTACGATGGCTTCCTGCCATTTGGATTCAAAAGCGGCGTTAGACCAGAACTGTCACTGCTGTTGGCCACGAAGACGACAAGGAGCTCTTCACCATGGTGCTCTCGCGGTGAGGACGCGGCAGATGCGGGAGAGCTCCTCTTGCATTTCAGTGCAACATGGGCTGTCCCTGGCAGGAGGCTACTTGCTTCCTTCTTTGGCACTCGGGGTCAAAAAAGACCCCTGACGCCTCCAAAGGGACACTGACTGAGAGAGCTTCACGAACGAGGTCCATTCCTATCCGTTTGGCGCTTGCAAAGCCGCACTACTGTAAGGATATCTACCTCAGCGACGATGGCTTCATGCCCACCTGCTCTCTATTGTGAGGCCCACAGGACATTCCAAAATATCCGCACTCGCCAACAGAGCTCGCCTGCCCTGCGGCCGCGAGGTGCACCCGGATCGCCACCACCGGGGTCGTCGCCCCACCCGTCGTCGCCCCACCCGTCGTCGCCCCACCCGTCGTCGCCCCATTCGTCGTCGCCCCATCCGTCGTCGCCCCTCCCGTCGTCACCGCTTCCGTTGTGACACCTCACGTAGTCACCCCTCCAGTCGGTACTCCGGCCGTCGCCACCCCCGCCGTCGCCACCCTTGCCGTCGTCGCCGTTTCCGTCGCCACTCCTGCCGTCGTCACCCCTGCGTTCGCCTCTCCTTCTGAGGGTACCCGTGACATTCACTGCCGTCGTCGCCCCTGTCGTCGCGAGCAATCGCCGTGGTCACCCCCTCCGTCATGAAGACCACAAAGTCCTCCTCTGCGGCTACCACGATGGCCACAGTCATGAGCGCGTCTAGAAAAAGCTACCATTGTAGCTCCGACGGTCGTCGCGGCCACGTTCATCACGGCCACGGTCATCACCACCTGCCAAGGTCGCCCGGCGGATGGTGACCTGCACGACGTGCACCAACGCGGCCACCACCATCATGACCGCCAGCACCATCGCTATCACCCCCCACTGTCGCACTCTTGACGGTCGTTAGCACCACGATCATCACCACCAGCCGTACCCACCCCGACGGTGCTCACTCACAAGACGCCCGAAGCCCCGGCAACGACCACCACAACCAAGACTACTGCTATCTCGTCATAGCCGTTGCCTTTGCCGGACCTTCCGCTGTTGCGGCATTGTTTGCTACTCGGAAGCAATGGCTGACTCACGAATTCGCCATCGGCGTTGGCCATCGGCGTTGTCAGGTATGCGTGCAACACCGCAGAAGTAGGCAACTCACAATGTTTTGCGTTGATCGATCAGTTCTTTCGTATTTCGTCTACACGCAACGTGTAGCTTTGCAGTATGGTTGCGGACGAAGTCGCACCCACACCACGTGCGTCCGAAAGGACAGCTGCAGGGGGGGTCACCGCTGTGGACGCGGACTGCAGAAGCACCGACCTCTGCATGGTGTATAAAGGTCAGCTGAGAAAATCGGCGGGATATGCCTGAGTCGCCGGAGCACAATTGGCGAGATGAAGACTTGGATGAAGCTCGGGTGACAGGACACGATCCGTGAGATGCATGGAGCATGCCAGCAACCGCCAAGGGCGCTGCTGTGCTACACTGATGACCACTACTCCTGCAAAGATGGCTTTGCGTCCTTGGTCCATGCTCGTGACTTGGTCGTTGCCATGCACACGGACCAGACAGGAAAACAGTGGCTGCGGCGAGCATCTGAGAATTCTTCACCGGACAAAGGCCTACGTACTGGAAACGGATGAACACGCTCACTGAGTTGAGAAGACCTTGTCGAGGCGCCCGCAGAACGAGGCAGAGGACCACACACAGCAAGAACTACCCGCTACGACGCGACTGGTGTACGACGGACAGCATGTTTTCCGTCGTTGTCCACCGCGAGGTGGTAGGCGGGAGGGCCGCCCTAGACTGAAGACAACGGCGTTGTAAAGAAGCAAAAGCGAACGAATCTTCGAGGCACGAAGCGGCAGTAGCCGTTGTCCTGGGTCCCAGTACGCCGCCCACCTCGCACTAGGAAATACACTTCAGGCTGACTGGAGGACGGAGTCGTCGCTGCACTTGGCGTTGCTCAGGATGGTGGCCTTGGCAGTGGCGAGACAAGGACTCGCATAGAATAGATAAATGGTCAGTGCATGTTTATCATGGCAGTGCCGTGCACGAGCATCCCGTAGGAGGCACCGTCTCCTCAAACGAAATGAAATCGGCGCCTTTGTAGATCATTCGACTGAAGATCAAGTCCCGACGCGCGCTACACCCCTTCTGCGGCTTCATGCTTCACACACCTCTTGTTGACGTGCATGGAACGGGTGGGGATGACAACAATGGGCACCACGCTGTGGCATCGTGCGTCGATAGCACGGCGGTGTCACGGTCGTTGGCGATGGATGAACGTGGTACGACAAATATCGCAACAGCGGAGGCTGATTCGACGCAGCAGCAGCAGCGTGGCACACATGCCATGTTCTCTGGATTGGGCAATGTCACATCATGGGAAGTGCGACGCGCAGGTGGAAAGGGGCTCAATGCACGGATAAAAGCAATAGAAGCAGCAGAGCTTGGAAAAAGCGGGGGGCGCTTCCGTGTCGATTAGCACGTGTCATCATCCAGGAGGGCGGCATCGGGTTACGGCGGCGAGGCAGAAGCGTTGTGCTGCGGCGTCGAAACAGTGTCGGGTGCCCATAGTGCCGAGGACGACGGGGAAGGACGGCTCGCACGCCGTTTGACAATGGTGGCGGATTGGGCCGGAGCGTCACGACGGCCTCCACTTTTGGAAGCTTGGGGCACTTCGAGATCATGTCGCTTGCATTTCCGCGGAAGGAGCAGCATCATCAATGAATGGGTACGTGCATGGCCAGCATTTCATCATTGGGAATGGTCAAAATGGCTGACTTCGGCTGATGTGGACATTTTCTGGGCATTTCACAAGTGGCTCCCCGTGCTCATGTTTCTAGTATCGACTTCAGCAGTTTCCCTGACGAGGGATCCCCTTCATGCTACTGGCCGTTCCCGACCACGACGGCTGGATGTCTACAGCCCGGCTATGGTCCCATGCAATCATGCCTGACTGCCATCTCCTTGCTGTCAGACACTTTTGCGACGCTTGGAAGTTGGCTCTGACTTCGGGGAACCAAGTGGAAGGACGGCACCTCGTGTCCAGCACAAGACACGGCATGGATGCATCCGGTCAGCAGTGGCTACATGAGTATGTAGGAGCGAGCATCATTGAGGGGGCGTGCTTGGCTTGTAATGCCGGCCTGCACAGTGAAAAATAGAGGAGTGACGCCCACCAGCAGCTCGGGCACTTGTTGAGAGCACTGGCTTCGTCTCTGTTGTACTTGAAGAGTGCGTGTCGTCTGGGACAAAGTGATTCCTTCAGAGATCCCCGTCATTTGTTGGGTGTTATATCGAATGTCTGTTGCGTCTGGGGGGGGTACTTTGATTGCCACCCATGTTGATTCTTGGAGCGGAGATATGCTGTCCACGTGTGACACCGACCAAATGTGGGGATGGTGAAGTGATCCACCCGTCTTGTCCCCAGATCCGAGCTCGTCCTTTGAGTTCCGTGGTGCCCCGTTGTCCCTCTTCCACACCACCCTCTCCTTCCTTCTTTGTTCTCCGCGTTCCGGCGTGGTTCTGGGTCGCGGAATTTCACCGGCGAAGCTCTGGGACTTCACTGCTTGCTGCGTAACATCGGTCGTGGCTTTCACCGTGTCGCTTCATCCCTTTGGGCGCCCCCGCCGAGCCGCTACGCGCACGATTCGGACGATGTTCCAGGAGGGGCAGCGGCAGCACGCTCTCGGCCTGATGGAGGAAGGCTACTCGGCCGACGACACAGCCGCGATTATTGGTTGCTCCACGCGGTCCCTTCGCCGCTGGTTGCTCGCCATGGAGACCAATGGGACTATCTGGCAGGACCCCCGGTTCCAGAACAAGCACGAGGACGCCGCGCTGCGTAATGAGGACCTGACCCGCGCCATCCTCACATTGGTGGAGGCGGAGCCCGCGGCGTTCCTCCGAGACCACGTGGAGCTCCTCGTGACACTGAGCATTAACTGGCCGGAGAGCGACCACAGGTATGTGAGCGCATCCACCGTCTACCGCGTCCTGCGCCACCACGGTTACACAAGGAAGCGTATTGAGCGCCTCTTTGTCGAGCGCTCGGAGGCGGCGCAGTTGGCTTTTGCTGTCGGGTTCAGTCAAATTCCCATGCGTTGCGTTATTTCCGTCGACGAGACGCACACCGACGGCGGGGACATGTACCGACGCTACGGTCGCTCCCAGCGCGGTGTCCCGTGCGAGCTACTCGATCGTGACCCTCGGACACTTCCTCGGACGAGCACCATGATGGCGGTCTCGATGAGCCACGGGGTCATCTGGTCTCAGACCGTGCTGGTGGGCGCTGCTCAGACGGCAGACGACTGGCGGCTGTTCCTGCAGTGTTTGGCGACACGCATGAACACATACCTTCCAGGGATGCCGTGGGAGCTGCAACCCGACTCTTGCGTTGTCTTGTATGACAACGCAGGGATCCACAACGAAGGCGGGGACGCCTTCATGCAAGCGAACGGCATGTACCACGTTCGCCTTCCGCCTTACTCTCCCAACCTGCAGCCGATTGAAGGCGTCTTCAGTGACCTGAAGAAGCACGTGCGTGATCTCGTGTACCAGAACCCACGCTACTTGGATAAGCCCTTCCGCCTTATGGCGACCGCCGTCGGAAAGCTGACGCCGCAGCAGATTGTCGGCCAGTTCCAGCGGATCTCCAACAAGATAGGACTTCTCCTGGCGTGACCAGTTGTTTCTTGACGTGTTTTGGTAGAGGCTTGCGTCAGTATGCGGCGTTCTAGATTTACTCCCTCCCGCTCAGACGAGTGCATATTTTATTTGTCGTGTAGACACTGGGTACACCAAATGTCGTACTCTTTTGATCATGCTGCCGACAACATCAGTCCGCTATACGCTCTTCACGACGTCCTCTTGGCGCTGATGTGGAAACACATGCATGAAAGACCGTCCCCCGACCCACCTCACAACCTATTGACGTAAACGTCATCTGCCGGTACCGCCAACATGCATGAAGTCATCCAAGTCGGCCAACATGCATGAAGTCATCCAAGTCGACCAACATGCGTGAAGTCATTCATGTCGGCCCCGCCACGCTCTAATCTCGCTTTGTGCAGCCGCCATCCACTTGCTCATCCCCGATGCACGTGGCGTCCGTCTAGACAACGCCCACGATGGCACCCACGACAGCCGCCTCAAAGCGCCTGCCACACTCCAGGCGGCGGCGGGGGCGGCTGCGGAGGGGCGCGCCGCACAGCCGCCGTCCATCGGCTGCTCGGGGTCTTACCTTTGGCGGGGGATGACAACGGCCGCGGTGGCGGCAGCGACGTACGTCGTGTGGGCGCCGACCAACTCCGTGTTCGCCGCGCAGTTGATGACGTTGGCGCCTCTGACGACCGCGGCGGCGGCGGTGGAGGCGGTGGCGGCAGTGGCTGCGGCGGAGGCGGCGGCGGAGGCGGCGGCGGAGGCGGCGGCGGCAGCCGCGGCGGAGGCGGCGGCGGCAGCCGCGGCGGCAGTGGCGGCGGCAGTGGCGGCGGCGGCGGCGGAGGCGGCGGTAGAGGGGGCAGCCGCGGCTGCAGAGAGGCCTGTCACATAGCCGCCGCCCACCTGCTGCTCCAGTCATACCTTCAGCGGGGGATGACAACGACCGCGGCGGCGGCAGTGATGTACGTCGTGTGGCCGCCGACATACTCCTTGTACGCAATGCACTTGATGACGTCGGCGTTCCTGACGACCGCGGCGGCAGCCGCGGAGGTGTTGGCAGCAGCGGCGGCGTCGGCGGCAGAGGCGGCGGCGGCGGCAGAGGCGGCGGCGGGGGTGGCGGCGGCAGTGGCGGCGGCGGCGGCGGCAGAGAGGCGCGCCGCATAGCCGACGTCCACCTGCTGCTCCGGGTTGTACTCGTGGCGGGCGATGACAGCGATTGCGCCGGTGGCACCGGCGTGCACTGTCTGGGCGCCGACCTCCTCCATGTCCACGGCCCACCTCATGACGTTGTTCTCCCTGATGACCGCGGCGGTGGCGGCGGAGGCGGCGACAGCCGTGGCAACAGCGATCGAGCGCGCGTCAGAGGTACTGTCCACCAACTGCTCCGGCTCTCGCTTGTGGCGGGCGGGGGTGACCACCGCGGCGTGACCTTTGAGTCGATGACCACCGCGGCGGCGGCAGCGGCGGCGGAGGCAGCAGAGCGCGCCGCAGAGGCCTCCTTAATCTACGTACCAGCTGCTGCGGCCTGCGCTTGTTGCCGGTGTGGGTGGACACCGCGACGGCGTCTTCAGCGTACGCCGCGTGCGTGCCGGCCTCCTCATCGTACCGGAAGCCCTTGACGTTGGTGTGCATGAAAACAGCTGAGCGTTTGCCTTCTTCGGCATCACGCGCTCATCGCCGAAGGCGCATCGTACGAAGACAACGGACGGTGGAGGCTGGAGGCCACCAGGAAAAGTCATCTGAGGTGCTCGCGCACCCTGCGAGAGTCCGAGACTTGGCAACGAGCGTTTGGCTCTGGTCAAAAACCGCGTCGTTCGGGGCCATTTCCACGTCGGCCAATCAGCGCAAGCCCAGAGCCGTCTGCGGCGCGGTTCAACTTGATCCACTGACATCCTGCCCGAACTACAACGGAACGGCCGTCAGGGTTCCACCTCCACTTCTGAGGCCAGGCAGCGCTAATCTTTTCATTAGGGCCGTCGGGCTCTCAGAGATGTCCCCACGGGGGGTGCGCTTCAAAAAACGAATAGATTAGCTCCAGCAGCAACATGGTTTCAGCCTGTTTCACGCAATACTCTGACTGCCCCCCGAACAAAGCAGTCCGGGGCGGTACGGGGTCCTCCCAACAGGTATTGCTGCCTCATTTCAGACACAAGAGCAGGCAAGTGGCAAGCAGCATGTTGAATGGGCTCTCTTTTGGGTGATACCAGCACCCGTGGCCACATGGATGATCTCGGAACACCCCTCTGAATGGGCTCCCTGGGTGGCATGGTTTCCATTCCCCAAACTATGCCAAACTCAACCCGGCCAGACTTCAGCAAAGCACCATAGCCAGGCAAAAACATTCCTGTTCTCAGGGGTCTAATAGAATGGGATAGACTTTAGTGGGCTTAATCGACAAGAATGAACCGTGGCTGAGACGAGATCCTGGCACATGTACGGTCCCGCCACGATATGCACGGTCCCCCCACGAGAGAGGACAGCAGCAGTGCCGAACAGAATGACGTTCTGTTCGGGGTCTGTCACCCGAACAGACGGGCCAACAGATCGGCACTTGTTTGCCTGTTGCCGAACAGGGCATTCTGTTCGGCGTTCTGTTGGGCTGCCTCGTTCACCGACGAGGGGGGGGGGGGGGGGGCGCCGGCGACCCGCGCGCCCGACCGCGGCGGCGGCGGCGGGCGGCACGCGGCGGCGGGGCGGCCGGGCGCCGCGCCGCGGCGCGAAACGGCAGGCGGCTCCCCAGCTGGAAAGCAATTGTCATTGCGCGGTGCGCCACGTCGCGGTCGCCGCCAACGCCGACGCAGCGTCGCGATCGCCGCGCGGGCGCTGCGCCGCCCGCGGATCCCAGTGCCCCCCCGCGCGCGCGCGCGTCGGTGGCCGCCGCTGCCGCCGCGCGGGCGCCCGTCTGTCAGGCCGCCCCCCCCTGCTCGGACGCGGCACACGGCACGCGCTGCCGCATGCGCTGCCGCCGCGGGTGCTGCCCAGGGGGTTTGGCGGTGCCGGCCGCCCCGTCCGCCCCGACCGCCGCCCCCGCCCACCCTGCGTCTGGTCGTCGTTGCCGCCACCTCCCTCCCCGCCCCGCTCGTCGGCCTGCCCGTCTCCCCTCGACTTTCTTCCCC
>Ga0209186_1002374_pt1 | contig 13441 bp, 3 predicted proteins | sample SidtaG_FD_187426 | JGI IMG/M metagenome (GOLD analysis project Ga0209186, IMG submission 187426) | Marine algal microbial communities from Sidmouth, United Kingdom - Sidmouth_Male2 metaG (SPAdes) (version 2) | ecosystem: Host-associated > Algae > Red algae > Unclassified | place: Sidmouth, United...
ACAATGCCACGCAAGGCGAAAGTTCATGGATAACCCAATGGGATGTTAGTGTTAATAACCTGAACTTAGGCGCTTGGTTTGGTTTAGCAATTGAAAACGGACATATCGTTGAAATTAATTTACCAAACAATAGAATTAGAGGTGCCATACCAGCTTCGTTTAGCAATTTAAAATTTCTTAAAAAACTTGATTTGAGCGCTACGACAACGTCAAGTGGTTTTAGTCACGATTTAAGTTCTACAGATTTGGCTAATCTATCAGGTTTGGAACGTTTAGAGGATTTGAATTTAAGGTATTGTAATATATCAGGAGCACTACCAACTTCTTGGTCTCAATTAACTAACTTAAAATCAATTGATTTAAGTTACAATGCATTAGAAAATTCAGAGGCTAACTTTTCTAATTTACAATTAACAACACTTAATCTTAGATACCAAACTATTAATTTTGAAACTATCGAAATAGCACCTAACGAGATTAATATTGATTTACCAACAACTTCAATTTTAGCTTTAAATAATCAAATTGTAGATACTAATGCCAGTAACGAATTCCAACTATTTGTAAATAATGTATATCAAAAAACGAGTTTTTCTAACGATGGAAAATTGGTGTTTACTAATATCAATTTGCTAAATTTAGAAGTAACCGATGAAATTAGAATCTATCAAACCACGGGAGCAGCACAATATTCAAACATCAACTACAATACGTTAAGTTTTGGTTTACCTCTTGTTGATGAAGAGTTTGAAATTTTGAAACAAATATATAATGCAACAAATGGCGAATCTTGGACAAATAAATGGGATATTAGTGTAAACAACGTAAATACCGTAAGTTGGTTTGGGGTTAGTATTAAAGAAGGTCATGTCGTTTCAATAAATTTATTCAATAATAATTTATCTGGTGTTATTCCAGAAGCCATTACAGGTTTAAGTGACTTAGAAATATTAGCTTTAAATAATAATGACATTGGTGGTAGTATACCTTCAAACATCAGTTTATTGAACAATTTAGAAAGTTTAGATTTAAATTCTAACGAATTATCTGGCATTATTCCTGCAAACATTTCGGATTTACAAAACCTGAAAAAATTTGCTATTGGTAATAATAACTATACAGGTACCATCCCATCAGTTTTATCAGATTTTGTAGCCTTAGAGTATTTGGATATTTCTAGTAATGGTTTTGATCATGTTGAAAAGAAACTGTATTACGACTTTACAAACACCTATATCGATTTACGAAATCAAGTCATTGATTTCAATACAGTACTAAATTTAGAGGGCAGCGAATTAACTGTTGACCTTGGAAATGTTGCGAAATACGATTTAGAAAATAATAATTTTGATGCCAAAAACACTTTTGTTTTATTAGTTAATGATGTTACGCATACATCAACAATTACTAATGATACAGGTGAAATAATATTTGATGATGTAAGAATTGGCGAAATTCCTTCAGATGCTAAAATCTCAATCCGCCAAACCACAGGAACTTATAGAAATACAGAGTTTAATTATAGCGGTATAGAAGATAAGTCCAATATTCCTGTTGAAGAACAAGAATATCTTGCCTTGGTGGATTTATATAATAGCTTGGATGGTAGCGCATGGACTAATCAGTGGGATGTTACCAATAACAACTTGCACACAAATAAATGGTATGGCGTTAGTACTTACGATGGGCATATTGTAGCCATAGACCTAAGTGGAAATAATCTATCTAACAGCGTTCCAAGTGTTTTTAGTGATTTGCCTTTTTTAAATGCGTTGAATTTATCATCAAATAAATTAACAGGAATTGCTGAAGCGCTTCCAAAATTTATAGATTTTGTGTATGACAGACAAGCTATTGAAGCTGGAGATATTAACCTAAATAACGAGACAATTGTAAACGATTTTAGCATAAACAAGTACGAACATTCTAAAAGTGAGTTTAATAATCAAACCTATAGTTTAAGAATTGGAAATTTTTCAAGAACCATAAATCTTTCAGAATCTGGTATTCGATTAATAGATTTAATTAAAACTTGGAAAGTGCCAAATAATCAAAAGGTAGAATTAAGGCAAGTTTCTGGGAATGCTAAAAACAGTATTATAAATTATTATTTACAATATGAATCTGGAGATTCTAATCTTGATAGTCAGTTGAATGTATTGGATATTCAAACCTCAATTAATCATATTACAAGTAGCTATGTTCCATATTTCAATTATAATGCTGCCGATGTTGATAGTAATAACAACATCAATATCCTAGATGTTATTGGTCAAGTTAATATTATTCAAAATCAAGATACAGATATAGATGGGAAGTATAATTTAAAAAATAAAACAATAACAGACAAAGTCTCTTCAACAATTAGTATACAAGATGGATTTTTATATTTAAATACTAATGGTAATGATGTAACAAGCTTTGAAATCCAAATTAAAGACTCGACAAAAGAAGCTATAGAGGAATTAATTTCTCCTCTTGGATTTGCCGTAAATGTTGCCGATAAAAATAATAGAGTCAGTATTGTTGCCTATTCTTTTGCCTCTGTTTTAAACGGGAAAATAGCATTGGCAAAAATTGGGAATAAAAACCCTTCGGTACAATCGGTAGTGTTATCAGATATAGATGCAAATGAAATTCCTTCAGAAATTTTACAAAATGCACTAGATGTTGATGATTTTGAAACTTTAGAAACTTTACATGTATACAATTTCCCGAATCCTTTTAAAGATAAAACTACAATTGATTTTCATTTAGATAATAATGTTGCAAAAACAACCTTATCAGTTTATGATGTAAGTGGCAGAAAAATAGAAAATATAGTCATGAAATCGCTTAAACGTGGAAAGAATCAATATGTGTTTAAACGAAAAAAATTATCGGCAGGTGTTTATTTCTATCTAATAAAAACTACTGGTTACAACACTACACTAAAAGGAAAAATGATAATAGAATAATAAAATATAATTAATGATTATGAAAGCTATAAAACTAACTTTATTACTGTTGTCATTTATCACAACAGCATACGGACAAAACAGCCTAACTATACAAGATGTAGAGGCTGCCCCTGGCGATACTGCCAAAATAGTAATTGGACTTGATAACACGGACAATATTTCGGGTTTTCAAATTAAAATAAAAGTCCCGAACAACTTAATTATAAAAGAAAAAGAAGCTGGTTTTGTTGGTAGAAATACAGATCATATTATTTTCCCAAGAAGATTAGGTAATGGTGAATATTTATTTTTATGTTTTTCTGGGAGCAATTCCAACTTTACTGGGCAAACAGGTGATTTAATAGAGATTCCTATAGAAATACCATTATCTTATATCGTAGGGGATACTTATGACGTAATTTTCACAGAAACCATTGTAAGTTCTAGCGCTGGAGTAGATATTGGAAGCGACCATCAAAATGGAGAATTAACAATCATAGAAGGCGAAAACCCAGATTTAGAAGTTGGAGAAATAACTGTTTTAGAAAACAATATTTTACCAAATGCACCATATAGTGTAAGTTGGGAAGTCGAAAACATTGGCTTATCTGTTGCGATTGGTGGTTGGAGAGAACAAATTTCATTAGTATCTCAAACAAGCGGAAAAAAATATATTATTGGAAATGCTAATTATTCTAATGCATTATTAGAAAATGGATCTATTACACGAAATATAGATGTCGTTATTCCTCGCATTATTGGTTTTGATGGCGATGTAAAAATTGAAGTGAAACTAATTACTAACACTCAAGTTAAAGAGCCAACAAATGCCAAAGAAAATAATACTGGTATTTCCAATAGTACTCAAAATTTATTAAAACGATTAATTTTTACGTTATCTAGAAATGAAATTTTTGAGAACTCTAATGATCAATTAAGGTTTAAACTCGTTAGAAGTGGCAATACAAGTATTGAAGAAGATTTCACAGTATCATCGGACGCTGTTGGTGCTTTTAATTTACCCGCTACAGTTACCATAGGCGAAAACCAATCCTCAAAATTTCTATATGTAAATACTATTGATAATACAACTTATGAAGGAGATAGAACGGTTAACATAGTTGCACAAAGCGATAATTATGGTGATGAAAGTGTGAGTTTAACCTTGTTTGATGATGAAGATGTTATACTCACTTTAGAGTATCCAGGAGTTTTTAACTCAGCCATAGGAAGTACTATACCTTTCACATTAAATGCTACGTTTTCTGTTGATGAGGATAGAATAATTACGCTATCTACAGATTTACCGCAACGATTACAATTACCAAGTCAAGTCACATTATTGGCCAATTCTACAACAGCAACATTTAATGGCACAATAATAGATTCTCAAGTAATTGAAAAAGCAGAAACAGCTAATATTATTGCAAAAGCTGAAGGTTATACAACTGCTGTTAAAGGTATTAAATTAGGAGCTATAAACGTTCCAAATTTCACATTAAATATCAACCCTGAACAAATATCTGAAGGAGGAGGTATTCGAGCATCTTATGCAACTTTAAAAAGAACAGATCAGTTAGATAAACCTGTTACTGTAAAAATTAGCGCAAGTGCTTTTAATCAATTAATCTTACCATCAGAAATTTCATTTAAAATAGGAGAATCTGAAAAAATATTAAACATCGGTGCTGTGAATAATTCTGAAGTTGAGGGTGAACGAACTGTTACCATTACTTCAAAAATTAAGTTTGATGGTTGCTCATGTGTTGATGATACCAACACAAATGCTTCAGTGAGTGGAGATATTACAATTTTAGATAACGACGGATTGGCCTTAGCAGTAAAAATAACGCCGTCAACTATCAAAGCTGGTGCAGATGATAATAAGCTTCTTATCTCAAGAAATACAGAAGACCCAACAATTCTTCAAAATCCGGTTGTTGTAAACTTGTCTAGCGATTTAACCAACATTATTCAGTTACCAAGTACCGCTACTATACCAGCTGGCCAAAAAGAGATTGAAATAACATTTAACACGACAATAGATCCAAATCAAGATAGTGACGAAACTGCTAGAGTTCAAGTAAACGCAACAGGTTATAGTTCTGGATTTGGATGGATATTAATTTCTAATCAAAATAAACCAGATGCTTCAATTTTAGAAATAGTAACAACTACGAGTGTAGAAGCAGGTACTAAAATGGCTGTAAGCAGTTTTATAAAAAATCAAGGAAACGTTAACTATCCTACAAAAAGTAAAATTGATTATTATTTATCTAAAACAGCTAATATTGGCAGTACAAAACCTTTCGTATCTTCCATAATAAACAAAGTTATTAGCGTAGATGAAACCTATGAATATATTGAGGATGTCCAGTTACCAAATTTTTCTGGAGATTATTATCTTATCGCTAAAATAAATTCCGATTTTTCTATACCTGAATTAGATTATGAGAATAATCAAAATCAGATACAAATTACAATGCTTCCATCTTACTCCGTAGATATTACACTTGATAAAAGCGTATATGAAACAAATGAAATTATTGAAGTTACGGGAATAGCCAAAAATGTGTCGGATGATAATGTCGCAAATGCAGATATTGCTTTAAAATTTGAAAATGCAGATTTTAAAAAAGAGTATACGGTTACAACCGATGCTAATGGTACTTTTGTTTTTGAATATGTACCATTTGAAAATGAAAACGGTTCTTATACAGTTTCAGCAAGTTATCCAGGGGAAAATATTGTCCCTCAAGAAAGTTTTGAATTATTAGGTATAGATATTATAAACAAACCACAATATATTAAATGGGAAACTGTAGTTAACGAACCTTTAGGCAAAGAGTTTATATTAAGAAACAAAACCAATACGAGATTAACTGGTGTTATGATTCAGTTACCTGCGGATGCCGAATTTTCAATAGATCAAATTCCTATTGATATCGAGCCTGGAGAAACAGTAAATTTTCCTTACAGTATAGTATCTACGGTAGCGAGCACAGAATTAAAATTTACCGAATTTAAAATAGTAATCCAATCTAACGAAGGTGCTAAATATACCGAGCAAGGTTATTATTACTGTAAAGACCAAGAGGCTAAATTAATGGCGACTCCTATCTCTATAAACACAACTATGGTTAAAGACCAAGTGAGGCTTTATGAAATTGCAGTTAAAAATGTAGGCGCTATCGATGCTGAAAATGTTGAAGTATTATTGCCAGAGTTAGGATGGTTACGATTAAACTCTCAAAAAGTAATTGAAAGAATTAAACCTAACGAAGAAGTTAAAATCGTATTAGAATTTAAACCTACAGTAAAAGAGCAGGTTAATGTACCTATTAATGGAACTTTTGTTGTAAAACAGAAAAAAGGAAAATCCATAACTATTCCTTTTAGATTAGAAACCGTATCTGAATCTACAGGAACATTAATTGTTGATGCCACAGATGAATATACATATAATACAGCTAGTGCACCACATTTAAAAGATGCAAAAGTGGTTATTAAACACCCGTTTACTGGAGTTGTAATTGCTGAAGGGTTAACAAATGAATTGGGTTTATTTGAAGTTCCTAATATTAATGAAGGTTGGTACGTGATAAATATTTCTGCAGATAAACATAACCCATATCAAAATAATATTTTAGTAGATCCAGGTAAGGAAACAAAAGTTACGGCATTTCTACCTTACCAAGCAGTTACCTATTCTTGGGATGTAGAACGTGTAGAAATTTTAGATGAATATGATATTACATTACAAGTCAAGTTTGAAACTAATGTGCCATTACCAGTAGTTGTTATGGAGATAGATAATCCTAAACTAGATTTAAATGTGGGAGAATCTAGAATGACATATATCACGGTAACTAACCATGGTTTAATTGCTGCAAGAAAGGTGAGTTTAAATACAGGCGAAGCAGATGGTTATTCAATTCAACCTCTTATAACATCTTTAGATGAATTAGCCGCAAAATCTGCTGTAACCATTCCTGTTTTAGTTAAAAATATTAGCGATACGGGAAAAACAGCAAGTACAACAAAAGGTTCTGCGACACAAAATGGTAGCAGTTGTAATGTTCCAGTAACATTAAGAGCAGTTTACATTTGTGATACCGAAAAGGAACTATTCTCTTACACATCATATGTAAATACATGTTCATCAACCGGCAGTGGACCTGCAATTGTTAGTGGATGTAGTGGATGTGGTCCGGGAGGTATTTCTGGTGGCTCAAGGCCTGGCGGAGGTTCAGTACCAAATGCAGGCACAAGTACATTAACGTCATTTCCAGATTTTTGTGATCCATGTACAAAAAGCATTACATCAACGGTGTTGAGTTGCATTCCTATCCCAGGTTTTGATAAAATTGGTTGCGCCTTTGGGTTATTAACATCTACAAGCTCAAGTGAATTAGCTACAAATGCAGGGGCGTGCTTACTTCCTCCTGGTCTTGGTTGTATTTGGGCGCTTATTAATTTAAAATCCTGTTTTCCTGCTGGAGGAGGAGGTACTGGTGGTTTTGGAAAATCAAATAATAGTAAATTTGCTTCAGGTTTAAATAGAGGTAATTTTGACTTTATTATTGAAGATTTTGAAAAAATTACAGAAGCTGATACTGCACATATTGCCATGTTATCTGAATACTTTGAAAATCCAGAATTAGAAGAAAATAATGAAAATCTTTCACTTTTCTTAACCATTGCAGCTCCAGCAATGGATTCCGAAAGAGTTTTTACTTCAGAAGAAATTAATATATTGAAAAATGCAATGGCAGGAACAACAGTTACTGAAGCTTACATTGATAGCTTTGTATCAAGATGGAACACATCTACGGAGGCTTGGAACTCTAATGTGTTTTCTCCAAATACGCAATATCCAAATATAATCGATAAAGTGAAAATTGACGATTATAAAAAGATAAAGTCAGATTTAGAAATCCATGCATTTGAAAGAGGTTTTGTTTCGGTAGCAGATATGTACAATTCTGACATAGAGGCTATAGAAGAGTTTGTTGAAGAAAAAAGCAAAGATGCGGCAAGCGTTTGTGCATCGGTAACCATCGAGTTCCCTCAACGGTTAACCATGACACGCGAAGCTTTTGAAGGCACACTAAAAATCAATAATTCTAGTGCAAAAGCAATTACCGAAATTAATTTAGAATTAGTTGTTAAAGATGAATTTGGTGAGAACAAATCACACCTCTTTCAAATTAATAAAGAAGCATTTTTAAATGGTAATGGTAGCGTAGAGTCTGACGGAAACGGTCAAGGATTGGTTACGTTTATACCAACTAAAGAGGCTGCGCCTCAGGTAGTACAATCCTATGCTTTTGGTGGAATACTATCCTATTACGATCCAGAAGTCGGTGAAACCGTAAACATAACACTTAATCCTGTAACATTGGAAGTTAATCCTAGCCCAGATTTAATTTTGCACTATTTTATGCAACGTGATATTTTAGGTGATGATGCGCTTACAAAAGATGTTGTTGAGCCTTCTATTCCAGCAGAATTATCATTAATGATTACAAACGATGGTTATGGATTAGCAACAAATGTTAATGTAGAATCTATGCAACCAAAAATTATAGAAAATGAAAAAGGATTATTAATAGATTTTAATATGATTGGATCTAACTTTAATAATGAGCCAACACAACTTGGATTATTAAATGTAGATTTTGGAGATATTGCACCAAAAACATCGGCTGTTGGGCAATGGTTTTTTACAAGTTCTCTAATTGGTCATTTTGTTGAATTTGATGTTAAAGTAAATCATAAAAGTAGCTTCGGAAATGCTAACTTAAGTTTAATACAAGACGCATTTATTCACGAACTTGTTAGAAGCGTAAAGTCTTACGGAACTACTAGTGATGATATTTCAGATTTTTTAGTTAATGATGTTTCAGATGTATATGATACGCCTGATCAGATTTATTTATCTAACGGAACGTCCGAAGATGTATCACAAGCAGATGCTGTTCAAATTACAGAAGCTGTTACGCCAGCTACTTTAATTTCTAAAGTACAAATAAATCCAAGTACAACAGGTTGGATCTATGCTAATATATTAGATCCGTCGGCTAAAAATTACACCTTAAACCGAGTGGTAAGAGACAGTGATAGTTTTGAAATTCCATCACAAAATTTCTGGCATACCAATGTCACACTTAAAGATGGCTTAAACCCCAAATATGAAAACAAGTTGCATGTTTTGGATAAGATTTCAGGCATTGAAACCTACACCTTGTATTTTACACCAATTGATGGAGATATTCCTAGCGTGATATCCTTTATAGACCCTCCCGAGAAATATAATACAACACCTGTTGATCTTATAACGGTTGAGTTTAATAAAGAAATTGATTTTGATACGTTTACAAGTGAGGATATCGAATTAATTTTCCAAGGCGCCTCAGTGCCTACAGATGGTATTTTAATAGGTAAGATAGATGCTACTACATATTCAATAAATGTTGCTGCCCTTACAGCACAATCAGGATTTTATGAATTAACCGTAAACACTATAGGAATAAAAGATTTAGCAGGAAATGACGGTCGGAACGGTAAAAAATTAGACTGGTTACAATTTATAAATGAATTAGGGATTCTAAAATTCGAGTCGGATCAGTTGAAGAAAAACCCAATAAATAGTATCGATATTATTTTTAACAAACCTATTCGTACTGAAGAATTTACCCAAGATAAAATAACAATTAATAGTGAATCTGTAAGCGGACTTACTATTTTAAAAGTTGACGATTACAACTATACCATTTCCGGCATTAATACCTTAAATGAAGATAATGGTGATTATACCATAGCTATTGATGTAACAACCATTAAAGCTATAGATGGCATGTCTGGGTTAGCCGTTCAAACTTTTGATTGGATGGTGGATAATAGGATTCCAGAAGTTGTGAGTATTCAAACAGCAAGTCAAGGCGTTGAAAATGAGCAAAATATTACAGAATTTAAAATAGAATTAAATAGAGCCATTATTTCAGAATTAGAAGCTTCAGCTTTTCAATTTACTAAAAATGGTCAAAATTTATCAATTCCTATCACGATTCAAAAAATGGATGATTTGCATTATACAATTTATGGTTTAGGATCTTATACCGCAGGTAATGGAACGTATCGTGTTACTATAGACCAATCAAGTTTTATAGATGAAAATGATAACTTTGGAGAAGGTATTGCCGAAACATCTTGGACGGTAAGACTAGATGCTTTAAATGCTATAGCAAACTTAAAAGTAACACCGGACAGGGGCATATCAGGTACCGATAATATAACTTCGGGTAGCGATGTCCAATTGATTTATGACACCCTAATAGATGACATAACCGTTGAGGTTTACGAACTCATAGGAACAAGTGAAGTATTAATTAATAAGCAATTGAGAGGTGCAATTGGTGAATATGGAATTCCGATCAGCAGTTATGTTGGCGCTAAAAGGTTTAAAGTAGTAGCATATGATGATTTAGGCAACAGAAGCAATGTTGAAATTTTATCAGCGTATATCGATTTTACAGATATAATAACAGACATTCAACCTGTAGACGACGTTAATAATGATTGTTCAGATTTTGATTATGTGGATGTCACGTTTTCAGATGACATTGATGAAGGTTCTTTTACAACTGATGCCATAACATTAAAATCTTTAGGTGCTGAAATTTCTAAGAACGATGTAATTATAAGAAAAATAACGGATAAAGCATATGTTGTTGAAAACATTCAAAATGATGCAAATGGGTCTACAGTTTTAGAAATTGATAAAACTAAAATCTCTAAAAAATTAAGTGGTTTAAGGGGTTTTTCAAAAGAAATAAAAGAATTGGGAAGTCCTAATACATATCCAATTACTATTACTGGTGAAGAAAATCCCATAATTGAAGGTTTATATGAATATACTGCTGATGCCGATATGAATAAGTACGATTGGATTATTGTAAATGGTGAAATTATATCTAAAGATTTAAATAAGGTGACTGTAAAATGGAACAAACTCAAGGCGCAATCATTAATACTTAGGTATAAAACACCTTTAAATTGTAGTTTAACTACATTTAAAGCTGTAGTCGTAGAAAACCAAGCATTAAGTACAGAAATTAATAACGTTGATGAAAGAAACAGTTTTATTTCTCCAGTTCCGAATGATGGGAAATTCACCATTCATACCAGTGTTATTTTAGATAATTGTACATTGGATATTTACGACAGTACGGGAAAACAAGTATACCAAGAAAAAAATATTAATTTAAGCAGTAAATTAAAAGATATTGATCTTAACTTAAATGCCGGCATGTACATCTTGATTCTTCACAACAAAGAAGAAAGACTTAATTTTAAAATTATAATTAACTAACTGTAATCGTATGTATATAAAATAAGCCTGACTATTGAGTTCTTTAAATCATAAGGATTAAAAATTTAGACAGTCTTATTTTATATATATGTTAGTCATGAAAATGAATTAAAAAACACAATGATGTTTATACTATTGTTGGCATTCATTGACGAAACGCACTCAAAATCTAATAAAATGAATAAATTACTAACAAACAGGAATCTGATAATTGCGAATTTTGCCATTGTCTCTTATTTTATTCTCATTTGGCTAATTAACTTTTACAAAATAGATTTTGTTCTAATTGGAGTTTTTAGAGAAATGTTGACAATACCATTTTTGATTGCACAAATTGTGTTTTTAGCTATTGGAATAAGATATTTGATGAAAAATAAAAGAAATCCACTAATAATAATTAGTTTTTTAACATTAGTAATTTGTTCAGTCATTACGATTGGTAGTTTCTTTTAAAATGGATTATGAGTAAGAATATGAAAAACTGAATTGAAAACTGAATTTAACAAGTTGCGAAATTGCTCACTCAATCGGAATTGAAAAAGTTTGCGGAATAAATCGCTGAACGACTTCACTCAAATGCTGGAAAATAAGAAAACGGAATTAAACCGAATAAAACAAGTGAACTAAAAAAAAAAAAACGAAATGCCAACAAAGAACTGAGGTGAAAAACAAATAAAACTCTATTAATTTTTCACCAAAATACTTCTATGGTTAGCGTCATATGGTAATCTGTTTTTTACTATAGAAAAAACTTGCTTTAATAGTTTATTACACACTGCAATTAAGGCTAATTTTTTACTCTTTCCTTTGGCTACAAGTCTATCAAAAAGTGCCTTACAAGCTTTGTTAAATTTACAAGCATTAAAACTACATACAAACAGTAAACTCCTTAATTTTGGATTACCCATTTTGCTAATTCTTGGGCGTCCATTTACACTACTTCCACTCTGCCTAATTATTGGTGTTATACCAGCATAACTACATAATTCTTTATAGCTCTCAAAACGATTAAATCCATCTGTAAAAACTAACAACATTAAGGCTGTTTTATCTCCTATTCCTGGTATTGTTTTCAATAATGTTAAAGACTCTGCATATTCTGATTTAACATTTTTAAGTAATTGATTTTCTAAAACCTCAATCTCTTTCTTTAAACTTTTTAATTGACGATTTAATGACCTTAAAACTAATTTGGATGGAAATCCTAAAACCTTTTCACCATGTATTTTGTTTTTTAGTTGCGTACTCTGTTTTATGTAAATACTTAGTAAACGCGACAGTTGCAAGCTCTCTTGCTGTGTTTTAGATTGGCCAAAACATAATATTGGTTCTTGATCCTGTGCATAAGCTTGTATCATTTTTGAATCACTCTTATCTGTTTTTATTTTTGATAACTTCATCTGGATATAGCGCTTAATCTTTAAAGGGTTTACTACACTAACTCCTTGATTATTCTCCAATAAAAAATAAGCCAGACGTAAATGATAATAACCTGTCGCTTCCATAACACAAATTGTATTATCATCTAATAATTTTAATAACTTTTTAAAGTCAGATACATCGTTGTTAAATTGATAATAAACATTTTTATTATCACATACATCCAAGACATCTTTACTAATGTCGATTCCTAAATAATTCTTATCTTTATTCATAACAAAAAAGGATTGTAAAGAGCCAATCTACTGTGAATTCAACAACTTGAAATCGAAGTCTTAAGCTTCATAGAACTGAACGAATTTAACGTAGAAAAAAGAGGGGATTATCAATGTTGACGAAATCTAGGTTTCTGCGTGTATAATAACCTTATACCTCTCTTTGGTTCTTTATGATTAATTTATCTAATTTAGTGAAATGCTAAGTTAAGCCGTGTATAATTAATTGCTTTGGTCGTTGCTTATTTGGAAAATTCCTTCGGAATTTTATCGCGTTCGTTTTTGTTTACTAAATTAGTTGCTTAAACACGCAACTAACCATACACAACAACGTTATTATGTGCAATGACCCGTCCTGAATAAAGGCTACATAATTTTAAACATTATGTACAAAAATGATAAAGTAATTAGACGGTATTCAGAACCTTTTAAATTAAAAATCCTGGATGAACTTAGTAAAGGCAAACACACAA
>Ga0209186_1002375_pt1 | contig 13440 bp, 17 predicted proteins | sample SidtaG_FD_187426 | JGI IMG/M metagenome (GOLD analysis project Ga0209186, IMG submission 187426) | Marine algal microbial communities from Sidmouth, United Kingdom - Sidmouth_Male2 metaG (SPAdes) (version 2) | ecosystem: Host-associated > Algae > Red algae > Unclassified | place: Sidmouth...
GGGGGGGGGGGGGGGGGGGGGGGGGGGGGGGGGGGGGGGGGGCGAGACGCAAAGGTGTGGGGGCGCGCACGGGACCCCGCCGGGTGCCTTCTGTCTTGGTATTGGAGGGGGGGGGGCGCGGTGGGGCGCTGCACCTCACGGGAGGGGCGAGACGGGCCCGAGGGGCCACGGCGACGACGGAGACGCCAAGATTTTGTGTGCGGGCTCCGCCACTGGACGGCGGTCCGCCAATAACGATCCGCGCGGTCGTGGGACCTCGTGATGGGATGCACGGTACAGTACGAGCCGCGTGGCGGGCGGCGGACGCCCGTCGCTACCACCATTCCCAGCTAATCGCAGCGCAGGGGGGGCGGACAGACCCCCCGGCCGCTACCCCCCGTTCCTAGCAAATCGCAGCGCCGTGGGAGCTTGCTGCGGGGCGAGTCCTCCCCCCGCCGCCTCGGTCCGCACAGCGCAGTGCCCGAGCCCCACTCTCGTGGCGGTCCCACGCCCCGCACGAATGGACATCGTCAGAAGAACGACCATGAGAACGGCGTGCTGAACGGGATTCCCGTTCGTGCACAGGTTGAACGGGGATTTCCCGTTCAGACCCGCTGTTCCATGACGGGAACCTAAACGGGGGCTTTTCCCGTTCAGGGGCTCGCTGCCAGTCTCTGCCACCTGCCGTTGCACGAACGGACGGAAGGCGTGGCAGGTGTCTAATGACGCACTAATCTTGGCCAATGATGTCGCTGGGATGCCGTTTAGGAGTCTGCTCGGCCGTATCTGTTCCGATCAGGGGCAGTGACTGTCGAGCCGGTCGCAGTTGTTGCTGAAAGGACAGGTCAGGATGACATGAAATGTCGCGGATCCACGCAAGTCCACAGTTGTTCCTCCACGATCCCCTGGTCGGTGTCACGTGCACGCTCCACGCCGAAGTCGACGACGCTACAGCCGCCCGATAAGAGCAGTGCGCGGGGAAAGTTCTAGGCATTGCGGAGGGTGGGGATGGATGCCCGCAACCCACTTTCACATAAAAAGCCGGTCATGGGAGGTGCACAGGCAGAGCGTGGTGGGGCGCAGCTCCGCGTCCGCGCCTTCGCCGTCTGGATGGGCAGGCGGGACCGTCCGTTGAGGGCGGACCACCGCCTTCGCCGGCACGGCGCACATGGGGGGGCGAGCCGCCGCCCCCTGCTGTCGGAGGGGGACGTGGGTCGATGTTGACACGGCAGCCCCCGTGGCAACGGCTACAGAGTCTCGGACAGGGCGGCCTGCCGGCGGAGGGCGGAGAACCCGCAGCCACGGCCAAGAATCGGTGGTGACGGCGCGGTCGGGGCGTTCCTATCGCGCTCCGAGGCGCTGCCACGATTCAGGGGGCGTGCTGCACCGCCCACGCACCACTCTGGCCCCTAGTCCACGGGGGCAATAGGGGGCACTCCCATAATTGGGTTGTCGCTCGTGGGAAACGTTCATTCCCTGGGCATGGCGCACCGGCGTGAGTGTGCGGACGAGGACAGAACATGGCTGTAGCTCGTGCTAAGACGGACTTTGTGCAGGCGCAGAGGGTGGAAGAAACAAGTGGAAATCGTACAGAGCACAAGCAAGCGCCTAAAGCGAGAGTGACCCGCCCTCCCACCACTGCACAAGACACACACGAACTGCGGAATGCGCCGACGTACTCAAACACACACCAGGCCTCATGACACGCAATCGCCCCTCGCCGGTTTGTAAGCCGGTGCCCTCAAAAGCCCGGCCGCATGGAGCGGCTTGTCCATGGAAAAAACGGGTTGGTGAAGAAACGGGCGGCCCGCCACTCCGCCGCGGAGGAGGTCCTGTCAGAGGGCATGGAGCGCAGCCCCAGGCGCGCCGCCCTGTCGTACCAATCGGTTTGAACGTCCTCCTCCCGCAGGATGTCGACGGCGTCGACTACATGCAGCGCCGGGTACACGGCGTCGTCTGAGTCGAAGGCCCACGCCAGGCGCACGCAGCCGAATTCGGACAGGACGCAGCCTGGGCGCGCCGTGGCCCGGCGCAGCCGCTGCAGCACCACGCAGCTGCGCGCCCGGCCCGCGACGGACCGCAGCACGAGCCGCAGTCGACCCCAGCGCACGCCGTCGTCAAGCGCCCTGTACAGCACCCACGAGAACCACGACTTCCCAATGAAGCTGTTGGCGGCGCGCAGGTGCTGCATAACCGTCGGCGCCCCCCACTCAAAGCGCGCCATAATTCGCACCGTCTTGTGCAGTGTGACGTGGTCGTCATCTCCCAGGCCGAGCGCCTGACCGACCTTCCCCAGCGCCCACGTGGCGCGGAGCTCCCCCACGGTCGACCGCGTCTCGCGACCAGTGAACGAGATGTCGGATGTCTGCGCGGGCAGGGCGGTCGTCGCGGCCAGGTCCGCTCCCCCGCCCCCCGCCCGACGCGAGCCTCTCGCGTTGCCAGTAACGGTCACGTCGGCCGGCAGCACCACCCCGGCCGGCTCTTCCTCGGGGAGCTGCTCGGCGTCAGCGTCCTGCAGCTCATGCAAGACCGCCGACTGTGACTCTTCGCAGCGCATCATCTGGAGCGCCACACCGGGGCCCCGCTTGTTGGTGCGGCGGAACATCCGCTTGCATCTGGCGTGAAGGCGCTCATTCTCGGAGGTATCGCCCTCCCAAAGGTTGCCCCGCCCCCGTAGCTCGTCGCCCAGATGTGCAATCAGGCGGTGCAGCTTCTTGGTATTGACGTGCCCGTACAGCGTCTGGATGCAATCGACGCCGAGAGCCACCGCGTTCTCTTCCATCGCGACGATTTGAGCCTCTGTCAGCGTGGTAGTATCAGCGACGTTGTCACCAAACAGTTGCCCTCCCAGATGGGCCGCGCGGCAGAACGTGGTGAGCACCGCGTCGTGGAGGGGCACGGCCCCAAAGACGTCCTTGTAACGCTCCGTGTAGATGACTTCGGGGCCTGGCGGCCCTCCGGCTGCCTTGGTGGGCATCTCCAACTCGTCAATATCCGCCGCCCCCCCAGCCGCGTCCGCCTCCGCGTCGGACGGCGCGTCCCCGGCGACGCTCTCTGTGCCCGAGTCTGCAACAGGGGCTTGCGGGTGAGTGGCGGCCCTCGTCGGAGCGACGTCCATGCTGTCGCTTGACGTGTTGGATGAATCTTCCTGGTCTGCTGGGCCCACAGCGCCTGCCACCATAAAGGGCCAAAACACGCTAAAGTGCCGCCAGCTCCTGCCCGTCATGGTCGCCTGGGGCTCCTTCACGGGGACAAAGCACCTGTGAGAAGGAGATACGCAGCAAACAGCACAAAAGCTCCAGAGCAGCTGGCATGCAGTCGCGGACACTGTCCATGTGAGAAAAACTCTCTAGAGAGGCATACAAGCAGGGAGTTCTCTCCATCGACCGCAGTAACGCCGACGGCAATCACTGACCCCCCCCAACCAGTTACAAAGCGATAGAAAGGCCAACACGTACCCTGGTGACGCGGGCGTCGCCTTGCAGTTACGGCCGAGCTCCCAGAAGCGTAGGTTGAGGACGTCCAGCGTCTCTGCGACGGAACCAATCCGCGCGCCCGCGCGACCCGCACAAAGAGAGTTGAGTACCGCTGGCAGGCGCTGCGCAAGGAGGCGGAGGACGCCCAGCTTCCAGACGTGCAAGACGTCAAAGGATACGATGCGGTAGAGGCTGGTGCCCCCAGTCCCCAACCCGTGCACCGCTCCCAGGGCGGGAACAAATGGAAGGGCGCTGTGCTGCTCCCCGAGCAAGCGGCGGCGGCTCGGTCGCGGGTCCTCCGCTCGGACAACGGCGGACTCCAGCTGCGCGTCCAGCGTAGAGATCACGTCGCGGTCGACGGCACGTACACGCATGAGTGCCCCACCGACGCGCTTGTCCTCCATGCATGGGGAGCAAAAAAAGTTACACTGGTTCCCCATCAGGCCAAGGATGCCCCGCTCCTCGATCTGGTCAACCACGATTCCGACAACTCGTGGAACGAGGAAGACCATGCCGCGTCCGGCGACGGGCGCCGTGACGCCCGTCTCGCTCGCCCGCACAAAAGTGCGGATGGTGACGGCTAGGCACCGCTGGAAAAGATCGTTGCGGATGTCGCTGTTCGCGAGCTTTGCCGCCTTCGTCCGCTTCATCGGCTTGGGGACGTGCTGGACGCAGCCGATTGTCACCCACTGCCCGCCCCCCGCGACGGCATTCACGATCTTGGCGCGGATTGGGAACATATAGTTGGCCCCCGACCACGACACGAGCGCCTCGTCGGCGTGCAGCTGAACGCCCATCACCCGCGCCGCCGCCCCATGAAGCCGCTGCGTGCTGCGCACCTCCATCAGGTACATGTCGCTGTCGAGCGACCCGCGCCGGACACGGTGCGTGTAGTCGCCGTCGAGGTCCACCAGCGCCGGCAGATCCGTCGAGCCTACATTCACGCCGCCCGTGGTGGCGCTGTCGGCCGCGTCGTCGTTAGGGCCAAAGGATACGGCAGCCGCGGACGCCAGCGCGTCCAGCCCGACCTTAAGGAGATCACGATAGTAGTAGACAAAAGGGCGGTCGCCGATGGTGATGGTCACCTCCTGCCAGTCCCTCTCGGCCAGCACACGGTTCATCTCGTGCCGTGTCGCTGTTAGGAAGCCATGATCTGTGACAAATGCGGACGTAATCGGCCCGCGGGCGGCCGTGCCGCGAACCGCCGCCCGTTCGACCGCGCGTAGCGTGGCCGCAAAGGCGACTTGGTCCCCGTCCGAAAGCCCACTGCCACCAACCGTCAGCGCAAAGCGCAGCGCGACCCGCAGAGCAGGGGAAGAAAAGCGACTCGGGCGCCCGGCCCAGAACGGATCAACCACCGGCACCGACTGCGACGCCTCGGGCATGCGCTCGTAAAAAGCACGGATGCGCGCCGCCGTGCTACTGTACATGACGTGGCGCGGCACGACCGCCGTGCGATGCTGCACCCCCAGCGTGTCGACCTCGACACCTAGCAGCCCCGTCAAGCCGTCAAAGACGCGGTACTCAGCTGCGTCGCCGACCGAGCCATTGATGCTCGCATCGCTATCGCTCGAACCCTGGTAGGCGGCGCCATCGCCGTTCTTGTCTTCATCCGTATCCGCAAAGGGTGCCACCGAGCCGCCCCCGTCGTCCTCGGCATCCTCGTTCGGCGAGTGGCGCCCGTCATGGGCGCCCCACTGATCGACGTCCGCATCGTTTTTCTCGCCGTCTCCGTCACGCGGGGGCACCTCGTCACTCCCCGCCAGGATCTCCTCATCTGCGACCAGGAAGCCCGTGTCAACCACCTCCATCGCCTCGGTGGCCACCATGCCCGGCAGTGACACACCCGCAAGCGCAACCGGGGCTGACACCGGGTCAAGGAGCGCCGGCGCCGGCTGATCGCTGATGCCGAAAGTGCCGAAGACGAGGTTGACTGCAGCCGCCGCGCTGGCATGTGACATGCCGTCCTCGTTTGGATGGGACACCTGGACGTGACGAGCCATGTGCGGCTCGTGCGCAAAGGTACGGATGCAGTACCTGCACCGCACATGAGCGGAGACGAGGGTAGCCGACGGCGCCATGTAGACGACCAGGAACCGGTCGGGCGACGGGGCTAAGCAATGTTGACGCGGTCGCGCCGAGTGTGTTGGTGTAGTCGGAGGGGCGGGAGCTCGGGAGACAGGGACATTGGAGGCTGAAGGATGGAGACGGATAGGCGACCAGAGACAGAGCGAGAGCGAGCAGTGGGTCTTGTACAAAGGGGCGTGCAGACGGCATGCAAAGTGAGGCCGTTCTCGGTCAGTAGTCGTTGAGGTCTGAGCCACACCGCTTTGGCAAAGGCAGTCGCGGCGGCAGCCGCACGCTTCAGTTTGCACGCCCACAACTGCACACACATACGCTGACCTCGCGCCACAACAAATGCCGTCAAGAGATGTTTCTTCAGGTAGTGGGATTGCGCAAGCGCCACCCACCCCCCGGGCCCCACTCACATGCCCTCCACGTGCCTGCAGCCGCGAACGCGCCATGCGCTACGGCATGCGTGCGCTAACCGCGCGGCGACTCGAGCCACTCATCCGTCGGCACCGTTTGCATACCCTGCCGCCGCGTGTCAACGTACTGGATCTCCTGCTCCTCGCGAGCCGTCTCCGCGCGCGACAAGCATCTTTCGGACAACAGCGAATACAAGGACCCCGCAGAGACCGGGTGGAAGCGTTCGTCATAGCCAGTTCCCCCCCCCCCCCCCCGATGCAAGGGACGAGTGAAAACGCACTGCGGCGTGGTCCTCGCATCCGCCTCGCGCATTGCGCAACGCGCGATGGGCAGGCGTCGAGGGCAAACAGGGGGATCGAAGCGTGGTGTCGCGCACCGGTGTTGACGACCGATGCAAGGGACGGGCGAAAGCGCACAGCGGCGTGGTCCTCGCATCCGCCTCGCGCACTGCGCAACGCGCGATAGGCAGGCGTCGAGCGCACACAGGGGTGTCGAAGAGCGTCGTCGCGCACCGGTGTTGACCACCGATGCAAGGGACGGGCAAGAGCGCGCTGCGGGGTGGTCCTCACATCGGCGGCGCGCGTTGCGCAATGGGCGATGCGATTAGTAAAATGTATGGCAGATCTGTCGTGCAAGGTACTTGAGCATCGATCAAACCTCCCTCATCGGTAGGCACATTGTCTGCTTTTCGTCCTGCAGCCAATGAGAGTGTCGAACGACGAGATAGTAGTACCCCCCAATACAACGTTTTCGATAGAAGAGTTTGAAATTGACTCAGCTGCATCGTCGACTTCAGTGTAGTCGACATGCAAATGCCCACCTCGTGTCGTCGACGCGCAACCAGCCGGCCTTCGACGCATCCCTCGTGCCACCGCCCTGGCCCCACCCGCTCGCCCTCCGCGTGCGGTCCTCTCCGTGCGGACTGGCTCCGACGGTTGCCATCTCCCTTTGCAACGACTCCTGCGGAACCCCCTTGGACGCCCCGTTGTTTGGTGCGATTCTCGAGGCTCGCAGCAAGGAGCCCGCTGCGGCGGCGTCGCCGTTCCCAACCACGTATATATACGGTCCCCCACCACGGTATCAGCGACTGTTCTGACCTTCATGCACCCCACGACCGTCGCTTGCTCTCGCTTCCACTGCTCTGCTCGCCCTTGGTCACCCGTCACCTCTTACCCGGTTGGTGGCTGTTCCCCCCACCCACCCTCTTTTCGCCTGCCCGCTGGGCGGGCATCTCGACGCCGTACGGCTGCTTTGTCCTACCTCATCGACATGCGCGCCTTCATCGCTAGCCGCTGTCCGGCTTTCTTCCCGCCCCCCACGCAGGATGAGATCTTCCCGTCCCGTCGACGTACCGGTCCCCCTGACAGCGGCGGCGGCCGCGCTACACGTCCTCCAGCTCACGCCGGCTACACCTACCTCGTCGGGCAGCACCGTACGGCGCCGCCCGTGAGCAACGCTGTACCGGCGGACCGCCCCTTCTTGGGCAGCGAGCAGGCCGACCGCCCAGCCGGCCAGCCGCTGGCGCCACCCACCCAGGTGGAGCAGTTTTTCGCGGGCGCCCTGGTCACTCGTGGGCCCCACGCTCGCGACGCACATGTCGGCGCGGGCGCCTCCCATGGGGCCACCGGGCAGCGTCGGGGCTATTCGAGTGCGCCTACGCCGCCACCGCCACCGCCACCTCCGCCACCGCCGGCGCTGCCACCCCCGCCCATGTACTAAGCAGCGGCGCGTGCGCCGCCACCGGCGGGTGCGTTCGTCAACAACGACGGCAACGTGGGCATGGAGGAGACGACGCCGGCATCTCGTTCCCACGCACCTCCTGGGGTGATACCGGACACTGCCAGCCGTTTGGGGCAGCGCCGCAGCCGCCCCGCGGCGAGCACGGCGGCGCGGAGCCCGTCGCCGAGTCGACAGCGACGAGCATCGTCACCGCCGCTGACGCCGGTACTTCCCGCTTCACGAGCGACGTGCCCGCGCACCGTCGAGGCGCAGCTGATCGAGATCACGCGCAAGCACACTACCTCGCTATCCACCATCAAGGCAGAGTTGACCAACGCGCGCAAGGATCTCGTGCTGACCAACAACACCATGCGGGACCAGTCGCGAAAGATCAACAACATTGCCACGGTCGTCGACAAGTTGGCGCTCACGGACTTCTCGATCCGGCAAATGCTGTTCCGCATCCAGGCGGATACTGCCGCGTCGCGTCAGTTGATTGAGTCGGCGGCCGTCAACGTGTCGTCGGCCGCTGCGGGTGGCACGACCGCCGGCGGGCAAGGGGCAGCGCTCCCGCCACCCCAGACGCAGGTAGAGATGGAGGTGCAAGACGCTATGTGGGTGCTGGAGCTGAAGACCGCTCTAGACGCGTGGCTGTTGGACACGTTCGTCAAGCCGGGCTGCCCTGCCGACGTGATGGTGTCGCGGAGCGAGTCAGTCGACCACGCGCGCGACTGGGTCATCAACAAGTTGGAGGTCAATGGCATCGAGGCGATGCGGTTCTTGCAGCTGAAGTGGCGCCTGCCGCACCGCCCGGACAAGGTGGCAGTGGGGGCGGCCGCCACGTCGGCTGCCCAGTCTCCACCCGTCGTGCAGTCTCCGCGTCGGACAAAGGCGCTGCGATACGTAATGCGGGCCAACACGCAGCTGCACCAGCGCATCGGGCACAAGGCCATCTCCATGTGGGCGTCCCACGTCAACGAGACGCGCAACTATGGCACTCTCCGCCGTTTGCGTGGTACTCGCTCCAAGCTGGAGGTCTTTTTCCGCCCGTCTGAGGCCAAGCTTCTTCTGCACAACGACTTATTCATCAACGACAACGACTCCTTCGAAGGGATTGTGCGCGCGTTGGCTGTTGTCTTCTCCGATCTCAACGTGTTCCATCTATTTTCCGAGACGGCCGTCGCTGGCCGCACGAGGCGCCACGTTGTCTTCCGGCTGGCCCACGCCGCTTTAATCACTACCAAGATCCGGGCGCACCTCGTGCGGCGCTCCACCGCGCCGGAGAGAGCCCAGGAGGCCGAAGGCGACGACGCCGCCGAGGATGATGATGATGATGCCGATGACGATGACGACGAAGACGGCGACCCTGAAGAAGCGGGGCCGCGACGTGGCCACGGAAGCGGCCTCAACCCGGGTCACCGTCCGTTGTGGATCCAGGAGCTGGCCATTCTCGGCGGCCATCTTGCGGGTCAGGGCGCAACAGCCGTCAATGGTCTCCGCCTCAGCGACGGTGCCGATCCGCTCCGCGCCGTCGTCACTCCCTCTGCGTCCGCTCCGGCGCCGCCTGCGCCACCTGCCGCTGCAACCACGGCGGGTGCAAGCCAGTGGTCGGCCGGAGACGTCCCGGTAGCTGCGCGCCCCGACGTGGTGGGCGCGGGCGGTTCGTCTGCCGCTGGCGCCGCGGGGACTGGTGCCAATGCCGCAGGCTCAAACGCCGGCGTGGCGCAGCATGCTGTGGCTGCTGGCCGTGACGCAGGCAGCTGCAGCGACGAGACGGAGACGGACAACGAGGAGGAAGCCCAGGTTCCGCGGCGCCGTAAGTGCACCCCGGCGGAGATGCGGGCGTTCTTTGCCCGCCGTGCGGCGGGTCGCGTCATCATGGAAGATGTCGACTGATGTTAGGGCTGCACATGCTCTGACCTCTTTCCCCTACAACAACAACGTGCGTGTGTCGTTGCTTGCATGGTGGTGGGGCGTCGGACCCCGCTGCCTGTCGATTTGCTTTGCCTTTGTTTCTCTGCCTGCAAGTGGGGGTCCTGCTGTCTTTGATTAGCGAGTCCCTTATCGTACCTCTTGCCTCTTTACTCTTCTCTCTCTGCCATTGTCAACTTCTACAGCCGCTTGGGGTTTTGCTCCAAGCGCGCGCTGCTGGCTGACATGTGGATATGACTGTTTTTTGCGGCTTCCGCAGCCGTCGGCTTTCCACTGTATGGTCCACATGTTACATCACTACTTGTGCTACAGGCTTGTAAAGCAAGTGCATGCAGCGCGGGAGCAAAAGCGGCACCAGATGCTGCCGCCCGTAGCCCAAAAAAATAAGCATGCCCCCCAGCCGCCGAAAGGCGACCGTGTGACGCACGGGGACGTCCCAGCCTCGGCGCCATCCAAATCCACCCAGCAGCTAGTGGAATGCTCTGCTCTCAGATGTGTCCTTACCAGCCGTCTGTTAGCCGGTCTAATGCCAAACGGCCCCGCATTCTCGTGACGGTGTCCATGCAGTTGAGCTGGTCTGTGATGGGAGTTTTTCCCGTTCAACCCCCATCCAGGGACGGCGCCCTGAACAAAAAGTTGTGGCGTGCAGGGCGTCGATTCTTCTGACGATGCGCGGCGCTTCCGGCATCGAAGATCCTTGGATGTGGTCGCGCGAGCATCGCGTGTTGATCTCTTGTCTCTGTTGAATCTGAGTAAAGTAGCCCCTCAAGTTAGGATCAAGTTCGAATCGGATTCGACCAAATCTGAGATGGTCCGGAACGGACGGTATCGATGTGACCAGATCGACGCCGCCGGAGGTGTAGACACCACAGCGGCCGATGAGCTGCGCTTCTCGACGTGATTTTAGGTGTGCTCACGCGAAACCCGTCATCGAAGGATACTACAAAGTTTGAAACCGTTTGGAGCAAGCACGCCAACGAGAGGCTCCAAAACACCAGGTGTCTAATAGAATGGGATGGACTTTAGATCCCCCGCCGCCCGCCGGCGGCCGCCGCCCGGCCCATGTTTCATGCACGTAGCGTTATTCAGCATTTGAATGCGACCGAGAGAGAAGGAGGGGGGCCACTTAACTATCCGGAGAATTATTTCACCAGTCGAAACAGGGACTCTGAGCACCTCACTGGGGACTGGAAATGGATGACAATTTTCGCACACTTTCACAGTGAACCTCTGCAAGTGAGTGTGCCAGCTACTTTCCCTCTCATGCTCTTCCTACCGGCAGATCATGTTCCAAATTTTGGCAAGTGGTACTAAGCTGGGTTGTGGAGAAATTGATCCGTAGCGTTCTTGTTTGTGAACCTATCTTACGGAATTGGTCACTGTTGTCTTCTTTTTTCATACCGTCTTTCAATCGGCTGATGCGTTAGGAATCTAGTTAGAAACATCTGTCTTATATTGATGTGGATGAGGGGGTTACAGTACAAATGTAGCACTGGTGTATTACTTATTTTGTTGAAGTTGTTGCAGAATACACGGAATAGAATGCACAGGGTTAGATTGGATGAGGTGGATGAAAGTCCGCATGACAGTGTGACGTCAGACCTGGCGTGTGGCCAATTGCGCCTTGCTGCGCGGGTGGACGTTCTCATCTCAGACGCGCGATGCGTAGCCGTCCCGTTGCTCTGTGTTTCTGGCCCGTCAGGGCGTTGCCACTAAGGTCGGCTTTTACCGAACATTGCGATAGATTCCGATCGGTATACCGATTTATCGATTTCTTACCGATATCTCGGTAGTCTAATGTTTTACAATATTTCCGATTTTGTGGCATATGTGGTTGGAGCCCCGCTCGCGTCCGCACTCTCACGCAGGCACTGCAACGGCCACCGCATGACCCCGACCATACCAACCTCTCGCCTCTGCACTCCACCCAACCAGTACCACGGCCTCGACTGTGTCTGACCGGGGCTAGCTCGGATCCATCCCTTCGCCTCCCCACCAATAATTCTCCTGCGTACCACAGTGCGCCATTTGTTCCCCACACATCAAGGCACATACATTGGCAACATACCGCTCGCCCACTCTGCTGCCAATATTATGACGCAAAGGAACCTTGGCGGCGGGGAAGTTTCGCCGCCGCAACACTACCTCTTGGGGATACCCAGGCACGTCTTGAAGTGGCAGTAGGCACGCTTGCTTGGGCAGAGGGGGCCAGCTGCACTGAAGCAGGAGGGTCTGTATACCAGACACGGGTGCCTTGTGCTATCAATATTGTATCGTGGCTGTTTTTCTGGTCTATCTGGTCGGCGACTAATGGGACTGGTGTGTGCCTCGCTCGGTGTGTGGCGTCGGTCGAGCTCTCCCACGATTAAATACAAATATTATTACATTACAGATATGTACCGACCGTTAAGAAAATGGACAATACCGACTATCGATCGGGATACCGACCCTTACCGATCAAATTTACCGATATGCCAACCATATGGCCACACGGCCTGACATGCGAGGCGTTTCGCCCTCCCGGACAGCGGCGATGACAGCATCGTCAAAGAACCAAGGAAGTATTTGCATTACGTATTTGTCATGCGGCCATCTGGACCACGACTAATAAACTATTGTTCAGTCAACCTAAATGCTATGGATTGTCTCAACTAAGAGCATTGTTAACAATGAGATGCTATCGCCATATTTACGCCACGTTGCACAACGTGTCCCATTAAGCACCTGAAGTCCGATGTAACACCACTTTTTAGACGAAGAAGCCCTTTTTTTGTTCGGGCCATGGAAATCGAACTACCTACTTGATTCTGGCTTCCGCTGACCAAGAATAGCTGTGCGGCTATCGCTTTACTATTTCGAGTCGGAATAGCTTTTAGGATAGCCGAGGCTATCTCACGGGAGCCTCTGATTGGCCCATGTGATGGATCAACGACCTGTTTCACAGCAAATAGTAGCACGTGGCTGAAACGTGTGCGCCACGTCTGCAAGATTGACTGCCAGTTCCTTCCGGGCAGAGATGGTCACTGTTCCGGAACGTCCGCATGAGCTGTCGTACATGGCAATGGTCCTACAGCGACGCCCTTCTAGGCGTGGACGTCATCAATCGCTGCACATTCTGACCTGTTTCTTTGTCCGTCTGCCGACGAGCGTTCTCTGCGCCTTCGTTATGGTTGATACTGCTGCTCACCACAGTTGTCAACTGCCGCTGCAGTGAATCAAGTCCTGGCGGAAAAAATTGTCTTGATCGGGCACAGAAAGGACGTGGTGTAAGGGATCCTGCAGATACTTAGGTTAATGACAGCAAAGCAGCCAACCGCTGACGTACATGTGGCTGTCTAAGGACGCGGACTTGGTTCTAGAATAGAATAGCCGATAGAGATAGCCTGAGTTGTTGACAATGCTCGAAGATTGTTCCAACACGGCGGCCTTGCAGACAAGCGTGGACTGGGGACATGACGAAGCGCGGACTGGCGGCACGGCGCGAGTTCTGCGTTGGTACCTGATGGTCGTACACCACGGAGTGTTCATTTTTCTCGTGGTGGGGTGGTGCAAACTGGATACACGAACGTGCCCGCAGTATACAGAAAAGAGATGCAAAGTGTCTGTTGTGGGGGCGGGGGGAGCAACTACTAAGTGCTCCCCGCGCCCACGGCACCCCGCGCAAGTCCTCCAGGGGAGGCGGCCGCCAAGGGTGTCCCCGGCTCGGGGAGACCCATGGCAGCCGCGACCCACGGCAGGCGGCAGGCTGGGAGGCCAGCCACGCCGACGACGTGGGGCCACCGCCGGCCAGGATGTGGGGGAGTCCTGGCAGGCGCGGGGGGTGGGGGTGAAGACGCGGAACGGC
>Ga0209186_1002376_pt1 | contig 13440 bp, 13 predicted proteins | sample SidtaG_FD_187426 | JGI IMG/M metagenome (GOLD analysis project Ga0209186, IMG submission 187426) | Marine algal microbial communities from Sidmouth, United Kingdom - Sidmouth_Male2 metaG (SPAdes) (version 2) | ecosystem: Host-associated > Algae > Red algae > Unclassified | place: Sidmouth...
GTGGCAATCGGAGATTCTGATCCTGTCGATCGGAGCTGGATCTCCTAAATCAAAAGACCGACTATGCATGTAGATGCCTAGGATGCGGTCTACGAGGACAGGGGTTCGAATCCCCTCGCCTCCACCAGTTTCATTATCAACGAGTTACAAGAATAGGCGAAGGTCATTTATACCTACGCCTATACCATCGGACTCTCTCCTCAATTGGCAACCGTACCGCCGGACATTGTCGGAGGATAGGTATTGACGACTTGACGACTATGTAAAGCCTCGGCTAACCATGAAATTCATGAAAACTTCCCTCGCGATCCCCATCGTTCTCTTCCTCGCCACCGCAGCCTTTGCCATGAGGCCCCAAACAGCTACCTCAGGCACTATCCCCTCAAGTTGCCCCGGACTAACGAACGGCGTCGACTGCATCGGGCTCGTTGGAGTCGGAACGCCGATCGTTGGCGGCACACGTTACACTTGTTCAAATGGTCATACTTGGATAGTGAAGAACTAGCTATTGCCGTGGATGACCAGATGGGTATGGACAATTCTAAAGAATTTCGCTAGCTACGAGACGACCCCGACCGGCATGCGGCTCATTCTCACCCTCACAGTCCTCTCTCTCGTTCTCTCATCGTGTGTCTATATGATGCCGACGGCGAACAAAATGAACCGGCTTCAGGTTGGCATGACGAAGCCGCAAGTCGGAGAGGCCCTTGGCGCACCAGCAACAACATCGGCCCTCGTCGGTCGGGAGTATTGGACATACGCATTCATGCGTCCCAACCGGCGGTCTAGGGAGTATAAAGTCGTCGTCTTCGATGACGGCCGTGTTACTGGATGGGGAAGCCCATCGGCCTTTCCCATGCGCAGCTCTACCAATGACGAGAGACCGCATAGACATGGTCAGAAGGTCTCGCCGGAAGACGAGGGAATCCCAAGCTACCGATTGTAGGCAACCGGGTGGCAAGATGCCTGCCTATTTCAGTTATCGGCCAGCGGGTGGTGGCGGCAACCCTAAAAGGGGTTGCCTGCCTACCGTCCTCCCCGCTTGGCTGGATGTTGCCCTCAAGTTCACCTTCTAATCGGGAAGGGAAGCCCTGGGTTGTCCCGCCTTGCTGGGGAGAGGTGCCCCCTCCCTAGCAGGGCCCCCCGCGAGAGGAGGCAAGGTCGCGTCCGGCGAATCGTGGTCGTTCTTCAACTGCTCCGTCCCTAGGGGCGCTCTCACCCGTGGGCGAATAGATTCACCCACAGGCGCAAAGTCGCCTTGGTCGCGCTCTAACTAAAGCGGATTGTCGCGAAATCTAGCCGGTATGCTAGCTTCAGAGATGCCCCCCAAAACTGTCTACCTCCTCCTCGCGGGGGGCCTCATTGTCGCTTTGGCGTACTCCCCAATTGGGCGGGTGTTGGCAGACCGGCTCCTGCCCACCGAAGCAGATGGTGGACCGGTCTCGGGCGAGACTGGGGTTCCCCCCCAACCGAAGCCCGAAGACTCGCCCGAGCCGGTCACATGGGGAGACCCCGAAAATCCTGATCTGGAGGCGCGGTATGTTGCGCTTCGAGACGACTATGATTCGGCTTGGGCGGCAGGACCAGAAGGGCAAGCGTGGGTGACTATGGAGTACAGAGCACTGGCCGAACTTGGCCATCCTACAGCCGTCTTTGGAAGCGCTGACTGGATGTTACGACGAGTGAACGATGGAAAATATTGGAATAAGTCTGAGGGAGAAGAGATCGCCATCAAGAAGGGCGGCGACTACTCGCTGAAGCGAGCCCATGACCTCTTCCAAGAGTATCTCGACTCCGGCGATCCGGAATGGAGAATAGGGGTGCTTAGAAGACTGGGAGACATGCACGCGTTAGGGTTCGGTGGCCTTATTAAGAGCGAGCTAACAGCCTTCGATTTCTACCGCAGAGCGATGCTACTCGGAAACGAACTGGCCGCATGGCGATTGGCGAAATTCTGGGAGAAGGGAACCCTTGTCGGCCAAGATCGAACGATTGCCTATGCTCTTTTGCTCTATGCGCAGAGTGGGGCTTTAGAGAACACTTGGCTCGGTGGTGATCATTTCAATCTAGCTCAGGATATCAAAATACAGGAGATCTACCTATCCGAAGGCGAAAGGCTGGCAGGCCAGGGTATTGCAAAGGATCTGAAGCGAAGAATCGAAGGGGGGCTTCTTCCACCAATGGTGGACGATGGTTCCAAGTCCGATGAGATTGGACTGATGTCTCTCGGATCGGGATTCTTAGTCGCCCCTAATCTTGTGGTTACAGCCTACCACGTCGTTGCCGATGTGGACGACATGGAGGTAGTCGCTGAGGGACGGACGATAGCGGCGAAGATCGCTGCTTCCGATGCTGACCTTGATCTCGCGATTCTTGTTCTCGATAGCTCGGTAGCTGAGTCGTCGAGCTTTCGGACTATCCGTGAGCCCAAACTGGGTGAACCGGTATTCACGATTGGATTTCCCAACACCCACATCCAAGGGAATGCGCCCAAGTATACCGAGGGCTCCGTCTCTTCGATCGAGGGGATTCAAGGCGACCCTGAGCAATTCCAGATCAGCACGCCGATTCAGCCGGGCAATTCTGGGGGTGCGTTGCTCTCAAAGCAGGGAGACCTCCTAGGCATCGTGGTATCCATACTCGACCCGCTGACAACATTGAGAGCGACTGGCGCACTTCCGAACAGTGTGGGCTACGCGGTTAGGGCCTCTCACGTTACGGCTCTTCTCGAGGAGAATGGCCTAGACGTCGATGAGTCCCAGATCGCCGATGGGGCCTCGGACTGGATTGCCCTAGCTGAGGATGCCGCAGTCCTCGTAGTCGGCCGACCCCAATAGAGACAGCCTGTCGTGTGGTAGGCCCTCGCCGAGGTTGTGGCATGGCACGGTCACTAGTTTGCCAGCCAGTTGCCCAGCCCGATAATAAGTCGGACTTTTCCCGATGTTCACCGCGCTAAGGGAATACTTCTACCCATGCGCGAATATCGGCGGCAATCTGGCTGGCACACCTTTCCATTCTTCCCGCAAGGGCCAGCGGGTGGTGGCGGCAACCCCTTCGGCACCCACTCCCGACGCTGGCCTAGGGTCTCGCGCGCCCCGTCTTGCTGGACTTGTCGCTCCAGCCGAGTTTCTCGGCCGCCTTGGGAATTTCTTTCTCCTCGTGGACCAGCTTGCCTTGATGGTAAATCCGTATCCAATAGCCCCCAAGGTAATCGTTGAACTTGTTGTCCCCACCCGCCGAGTAGGTCGTGTACTCGCTGTAGGGCGGAATAAACTTCCAGGAGATGATGGGAACGGTTCCCGTCGAAAATTCAAACCGGCCGGTCCGAGCAGCGATCTTGTCGATCTTCTTGGAGCTGGTGTTCCACTCCACCTCAGCATGCGACTTGCTGGCCGTGGTCTTCTTCATCACCAGGCGGTAAATCATCGAGCGAACCTCCAATTCCTCCAAAGCGACCGGGGTGTAGTTGTCGAGGATGATGTTGTAACCACGCTGCTGAGTGACGGATTCCCAGTACCTTACAGCAGTGTTAGTAGCCTTCGTCTTGTCACCTCCATGACTTTTCGAGGCTAGCCGAAAATTGTAACTGATATTGTTCTTGGCGAACTCCCGGAGGTAGTCCTGATCGGCCTGACTGAATGCCGCGGCCTTGACCGGAATGCGGTTACCGCCGGCGAGCTCAATCACGAACTTCCCATCCAAGTGGGAGATCGTCTTCGCCATCATCTTCTTGTTTCCGTCCGCACTGGTAAACTGACGCATCTGCTCTTCGCCCCTCGAAGGCAGCGAAGAAAACAGAAGAAGAAAGATCGAAAACGAGAAAAGTGTCGAAAACCTCATCTTCTAGCGTAGCGCACAGTTCACTTGATTGCCAATCCTGATACCGTTGCCGAGCCGCGCCTGTCTCCTCGGTTTTCACCGCCCCCCTTCTCCTATTGCGCCGCCAACGCCGCAACGGAAGGATCTAGGCTAGGACTTGTTGCTAGGGTCTGTGGTTCAGCACAAAGACGCTAAGGATCAAAGAAGCAAAGGCACAGTATCTTCGAGTCTTCGCGCTCCCGACCTCCGAATTCCAAATTCCAAATTCCCAAGTCCCAAGTCCCAGTTCCCAAGTCCCGACTTCCGCCTTGTCTCCCCCATCGCCAAGCCCGACACTGGCAACCTCCCACCATGGCGACCAAGACTACGAAGAAAGCGGCGAAGAAGACCGTTCGCAAATCCCCCGCCCGCAAGACCGCTTCGAAAGCGACTGCGAAAAAGGCAGCATCTCCCCCAACTGCCGCCCAACTCGCTGGCCAATGGGACGACTTTCGGGATTCGTTCGGCACGCTGAAGGCCGAGATCCAGAAGGCCATCGTCGGTTACGACGACCTGCTCACCGACACCCTCGTCGCCATCTTCGCCCAAGGCCACGTCTTGCTCGAAGGAGTCCCCGGCCTTGGAAAGACCTTTCTGGTAAAGACCATCTCCGAAGTCCTCGGCGTTGAATCTGGCCGTATCCAGTGCACGCCGGACCTGATGCCCGCCGACATCCTCGGCACGCAAATCGTCAACGAGGACGACTCCGGCCGCAGGACTCTGCACTTCGAGAAAGGCCCGGTGTTCGCCAACATCATCCTGGTCGACGAGGTCAACCGCGCCACACCGAAGACCCAGGCAGCCTTGCTCGAGGTCATGCAGGAGCGTAGCGTCACCGCCGGCGGCGAGACCCACGTCCTCCCTGCTCCGTTCTTTGTGCTGGCGACGCAGAACCCCATGGAGATGGAGGGCACCTATCCGCTTCCCGAGGCTCAGCTCGACCGCTTCTTGTTCAAGGTCCACGTCCCCTTCCCCGACGTCGAGGCCCTGGTCGAAATCTCCCGCCGCACCACCGGTGCCGCCCAAACCGAGCTCAACCAAGTTCTCGACCGTGACCGGCTTATCGGCATGCAGCAGGCACTGGCCCACGTGCCGATCGCCGATCCCTATGTCGAGTATGCAGCCAAGCTCGTCCTTGCCACCCATCCGGATTCCGAAGCCGCCGACGAGCGGGTCAAGCGCTACGTCGCCTACGGATCCAGCCCGCGAGGTCTTCAAGCTCTGGTCAAAGGAGCCAAGGCCTACGCCTTGCTCGATGGCCGCACCGCCGCCACCGACGTCGATATCCGCCGCGCCGCCAAAGTCGCCCTACGCCACCGGATGATCCTAAACTTCGAAGGCGAAGCCGAATCGCTCGACGTCGAGGCCTTGCTCGATGACGTCATCGCGTCGGTGAAGGTGCCTGGGTAGAAGGCCGGCTCGATTGGGCGAGTTCAGCACTGAAAGCTGAGGTCTGTTGTCCGGCAGAGTGCGCGAGCGTTGAGGGGAGCGGAGGGCCCTTACATCCCGGGCAATCCAGGAAATCCGCCGCCGCTACCTGGACCACCGGGGCCGTCCATACCCATCTGCTTCATCATCTTCTTCATCTTACCCTTGCTCTTCATCATCTTCTGCATGCCGGAGAACTGCTTGAGCAAGCTGTTCACTTCGGACACAGGACGACCACAGCCGAGCGCGATCCGCTTGCGGCGTGAGCCGTTGATGATGACCGGACGGGTGCGCTCCTTCGGAGTCATCGAGAGGATGATAGCCTCGACGTGCTTCATCCGGTTCTCGTCGATATTGACGTCCTTGAGCTTCTTGCCGACGCCAGGCATCATGCCGAGCAGGCCTTCCAGCGGGCCGAGCTTCTTCATCATTTTCATCTGATCAAGGAAGTCGTTTAGGTCGAAGCCGCCTTTTTGGAGCTTCTCCGCCATGCGCATGGCGTCGGCCTCGTCGATGCTCTCGGCTGCCTTCTCGACCAGCGAGACGACATCACCCATGCCCAGAATCCGCCCTGCGAGGCGGTCGGGGTGGAACTCCTCGAACATGTCCATCTTCTCGCCGACACCGGCGAACTTGATCGGCTTGCCAGTGACCTGGCGCATCGACAGCGCGGCTCCACCACGGGCGTCGCCATCGAGCTTGGTCAAAACGATGCCAGTAACGCCGATCTTCTCGTCGAAGGTCTGAGCGACGTTGACCGCCTGCTGACCAGTAGCGGCATCGGCGACGAGTAAAACTTCGCTCGGGTTGAGGAATTTGCGAAGCTCAGCGAGCTCACCGACGAGATTGTCGTCGATCTCTTGGCGGCCAGCGGTATCGAAGATGAAGACCGTGCCGTCTTGAGTATCGATCCACTCCAGTGCCTGCTTCGCTACCTTGAGCAAATCCTTCTCGCCTTCGACGGGGCGGAACATCGGCACATCGATCTCCTCGGCCAACGTGGCGAGCTGGTCGATGGCAGCAGGGCGGTAGAGGTCCAAGGCGATCAGCAACGGACGGCGACCATCCTTCTTCAGTCGCAGAGCCAACTTGGCGGACGAGGTCGTCTTACCCGCACCGTTCAGTCCGACCATGAGAACCCGAGCCGGCGGATTGAGATCGATCGGCTCGGAATCACCACCGAGCACTACGCAGAGTTCGTCTTGGAAAATTTTGACGATCTGCTGGCCGGGTGTGATCGACTTCATCACCTCCGCACCGAGCGCCTTCTCTTGGACCGAAGCGATGAACTGCTTGGCGACCTTGAAGTCGACATCGGCTTCGAGCAGAGCCATACGAACCTCGCGCATCGCATCGGCGATGTTCTTCTCCGAGATCTTGCCTTGGCCGCGGAGCTTTTTGAAGACGCCCTCTAGGTTGTCGGAAAGCTGATTAAACATTGGTTGGAGAGATTGCTGGTGATCACGAGGCACCAAGAAGGGCGCCAGGGTGCGGAACATGCGCGAGACCAGGCTGGTTCGCTAGGGGATTTCTCGGCAGTCGCTTCGGCAACAACGACATGTGGTCGTCGCACCCCTGTTATTAATCGTTGAAATTATAGTAATTATGAAGTATTCTTATAAATGACTCACCGCGACCTACTCTTTCGCTACGCAGTCGGACTCCTGATCTGCTGCATCTCCCTTGGTTTCGCCACCGCCTTCGCTGCCAAGGACCAAGCCCCACCGGAGCCGACTGTTCCTCTACTCGCGGTAGCCGGCTTTTCCAGTCTTCTCATTACCCCAGAAATGGTCCATGTCTCGCTTTCCGGCACGGGAATAAATCGGTGCCGAAGTCATGGTAAAAGCCGGCCGCCTCACTAGTCTCGATCGCTATGGTTGGCGCGCTGCTGTCGTTCTTCAGGCACCGCAAACGCTACTCCGAGATCCCCGCTACTTTGTCGGCCGGTAGAGCCTCCAATTTTAGCTGGCACATTTTGCGAGCTCCCGCTCCGACGAAATTCAAAGCTCTGCAACAATCGGAAGCACACCAAATAGCCGCTCCACCACTCAAGTTTATGGAGTGCTGGCACTTGTGACAGCTTTGGATGACGCATGCTCGGGAACACGCCATTCCAGCCGCTCCCACGAGTTCCCACTTCAGCGCGATTCAGAACCCCTATACGGTCAAGGCACTCCAAATCGGCGCACTCGGCATACCGAGGGCACTAGGGCCAACATTCGTGAGCCTCCTAGATCGTTGAATGGGAGCGAAGCGGACATAGCCGAAGCCAAGGTGTCGCTCCCACGACCCCATTGCCGCTTCTAGGGTAAAAACAACTAGCCGAGCACGGCAGTCGCCAGTTCCAACCACTCCGCCTCGATCTCCGCAGGTTTGCGCGCTGGCTTCCCTGCTCGCGAATACCAGTAGCCAGCGTTGCCGATGTCTCCTTCGATCAGATGGAGATGAGCGTGAATCCAGGAACCCATCGAACTATCGATATCTTGGGCGATGTCGTGGCTGGTCTCCCAGTTGCCTGCCTTGATATGCCAGATCGATAAGGCCTCAGGGCTGAGTCCGTCGGGCGGGGAAGAGTCCCCGGTCGCGGATTGAAGAAAGGATTCGACATCGGTAAACATGTCTAAACTTTGGCCGATCTAGCCTTGAACGACAACCGGCAACTGACTCATGAAGGCACGGTCGGCTGGCGACAGATCCAGCGATCCAGAAAAAACGGGACAAAGGGAATCAAGGCCGCCAGAAAGACCAGGATCGGCACCCGAATCGGCCAGCGGTAGCGGATCCAAGCGAAAAACAAACACAGGCATAACGCCACAAAGAAGGCTCCATGTAGTCGTCCTAAAGCGGAGACCCAGTTTGGGTCACCTCCTATATACTTCTTCGGCATCGCCACGCCCACGAGGAGGACGTAGGAGATCGCGTCCAGAATGGAAGTGATCCGAACCGCCCGGTGGAGTGGCTTCATTGCCTATTTCTTCGCGCGTGTCAGAGCGTACTCGGCCCTATTGAAATCGACATACTCTGGAGAAAGGTCGCTGGTCCACATCGTGCAGTGGCCGTCCCCAAGTCCGAGGTCGATTTGCACCGTGAACTCCGGCTGCTCGACCACGGCGGCGAGGTCAGCGATCGGAGTCTGGGCGTCGACTCCTGCGATGCAGGCGGGAACTCCACCGAAGGAGATGTTGATCCTCGACTCGGTAAGCCTGGCATTGGCATAGCCGATAGCGTGGATGACGCGCCCCCAGTTCGGGTCGCTTCCATTCCAAGAACACTTGCAGAGATTCGAGTTAGCGACGGCTTCAGCAACCCAACGGGCATCCCGCTCGGTGGCTGCTCCAGTGACCTGGATCTCGACCAACTTCGTCACCCGCTCGCCATCTGAGACCAGCGCCTTGGCAAGTTCCTGAAGGAGCCCGGTGAGAGCGGTAGCGAACAGTTCGCGGTCTTCGTCTCCGACGACCCCCTCATCGACAACTGCCTTACTGGCTCCGTTGGCGAGGACAAGAACCGTGTCGTTGGTGCTCATGTCACCATCGACGGTGATCCGGTTGAAGGAGAGATCGACGGCGTCTCTGGTGATGGCCCTGAGCGCCTTCTTCTCGATCCTGACGTCAGTGGTGACAAAACAGAGCATCGTCGCCATATCGGGACGGATCATCCCGGCCCCCTTGGCGATCGCGCCGATGTGGTAGGTGTCACCCTTGGTGTCGCTGACCTTCACCGCTCCAGCCTTCGGACAGGTATCACTGGTCATGATGGCCTCGGCGGCATCCATGCCCCCGGTGCGCGTCAGACTCCCAGCGAGTTCGGAAAGCTTAGGAGTAATCCGATCCATCGGCATCGGCGCACCGATCATGCCAGTCGAGCAGACCAGCACGGCGTTCGCTTGAAGCTTAAGCACCTCACCTGACAACGTCGCCATCGCATGGGCATCAGCGACTCCTCTTTCCCCGTTCGCGCAGTTGGCGTTTCCGCTGTTCGCCACGATCAGCTGAGGGTTACCCCGTTGCAGATGCGTCTGAGAAAGCTTCACCGGCGCTGCCTTGATCCGGTTCTTCGTGAATGTCCCGGCGGCCTCGCAGGGGGTCTTCGAGTAGATCATGCAGAGGTCCTTCCTCTTCGCCTTAGCTTGCTTGATGCCGCAGGCGATTGCCCCGGCGAAAAAGCCCTTAGGTGACGTGATACTACCGGTCTTGACCTTGTTAATACTGGTCTTAGCCATTTTTCTTCAATTGTAACGTTTCGTTCGGCCCGATTTTCACACCGTGAAAATCCCCTCTGTCTCCGGTCTTCCCGTAGATAGGTTAAAGGCTTGGATCGCCTGGCTTGCAGCTCCTTTACCGAGATTATCCTCGGCACTCATAAGAATGACCCTACCCGTGCGAGGGTCACTGGACCAGCCTAGGTCAATAAAGTTGCTACCCACCACATTTTTCGTGTCCGGCGGACAATTCCTGCCGAGCAACCGGACGAATGGTGCGTCGGCATAGGCCGATTCCCAGACATCGCCGATCCGTTCGGCGGCCCCATTGCGAGGCATTGCATAGATCGTGCTGGCGATGCCCGCTGTGACGGGAATCAGGTGGGGAGTAAAAGAGATCCGCACGGTCTCATCCGCGGCCCGAGAGAGCTCTTGCTCGATCTCGCTTAAGTGACGGTGCTTGGGAACGCTGTAGGCGCGCACGCTCTCATTGCACTCGGCGTAGAGGAGCGGGATACTCTCCTGCCGCCCGGCCCCGCTGACACCGCTCATACTGAAAACACAGATCGAAGCGAGATCGAGGAGGTTCTCGCGCAGTAGCGGCACGAGAGGGAGCAGGACACTCGTCGGATAGCAACCCGGGCAGGCAATCAACCTAGTCCCTGGGATCTTCTCCCCATGGATCTCCGGGGAGCCGTAGACCGCTTCGCTAAGCAAGTCCGGAGCCGGATGTGCTTGTCCGTAAAATTCTTCGTATACCGCCGGATCATCGAGCCGGAAGTCGGCACTCAGGTCAAAAACGCGCACACCGCCCTCAAGTAACGGAAGGGCAAATTCGGTCGCCAGTCCGTGTGGCAGTGCCAGAAAGGCCACATCGATCCCAGACTCGACGATCTTGGCCACATCCGGCATGGAAAAGGCCAAGTCGTCAGCCACACCAATGCCCCGAACCCTAGGAAACACCTCGGACAGCGGAGTTCCTACATGCTTGCGCGATGTGACACAGGTAAGCTCCACCCCAGGGTGCTGGAGCAGGATCCGAACCAGCTCAGCACCCGAGTAACCGCTCGCTCCCACAACCGCAACACGGGTGGGCTTTAGAGCAGAATCTGTGATGGTCGATGCCATGGGAGTGAGATGATGCGCCCGTCCGGTGTTTTTCGCAAGCCCACAAGCCAATTGTCCTTGCATTCGCAATCCGGCTGACTACCCTCCAAGCCAAGCACAGGGTAGGATTACCCCGGCTTCTGGATGGCATACGGGCTATAGCGCAGCTTGGTAGCGCGCTTCACTGGGGGTGAAGAGGTCGTGGGTTCGAATCCCGCTAGCCCGACCATCCGTTCCCCAAATGGCATCCCCCAATCGGGAAGACCTCTGGCAGTTTTTCGCCCTGTTTTGCGGTCCGGCAAGCGAGCACAGCCAGACAATCGCGCCATCGCCACCGTCTACCTATAGCGTGTAAAGACGGTCAGAACTGTAGGTATTCAGCGTCCGCATGTAGCTCAGCGAACAACACCAAAAAAAAATATCATTGCGATAGAGCACATACCCTGCTAACTATATTATAACAGATTCGTGACGTTACTAAACCGTCATCTGAGCTACTTAATTCCAGCCAGTTGCAGAGCAGGCCAGACAAGCAGAACTAAAACCAGAACCAAAACGACTTAGAGCTACAAGCTAAGTTGCCCAACACACCCCACATCATGAGAAGAAAGAACCTCAACGTAACCAGAAATCGACAAGAGAGCACCGTCGTCTTACGCATTCAGCGCAACGGCGAAATGTATCACGAGTCATTCGCCCTATCAAAATTCAACGGTAGCTGGCCCAAAGCCGAGGCCGCCGCCCGTATCCGTCGGGACGAACTCCTACCCGAGATGCCTGAAAGGGACTTCGGAAAAGGTCGAGTCACCCGGCGAAACACCTCCGGTGTCGTCGGCGTCTCCCTCGGGCAACGCACCGTGACTAAGGCAAATGGTACGCCTTGCACCTACACCCGCTGGATCGCCAAGTGGCCTGACTGCCCAAGCCGTGGCGGAATGCCTTGGTCGACTCTCACCTACGGGGAAGACGACGCTTTTGTCCTCGCCGCTCTAAGCCGCGAGATGGAGAGCACCAATCGCGACGAAGTCGTGAAAAAGCTCAAAAGCATCAAGGGCAAAGCCGCTTATAAAAAGATTCTGTCCAATCGTAAGGCGAAAGCCAGCACGATTGCTAAGCGGAAACTTGCCGCTGGGCCTAGAAAGAAGAAGAGCAAGCGTATGGTCGTCGGTCGATAGTCTAGACGCCAATTTAAGGGGCACTCTCGAGCGATCGAGGGTGCTTTTTTTTTTGCCCAAATTCTACGCCTACGACAGTTCGCAGGAGTGCCTCAGACAAGGGTAGCGATATTTTCCGGCCCACGCCTTGCCAAGGTAGACGGAAATTTCATAACCTAGCTAGATGTTCGGTTGCCTTTCGAGAATCGCTTTCAATTTAGTCCTTGTCGCCTACTTCCTGTCGACCTTCGGCTTTGTCTTAGTGGCATCGAAGGGGCTGGAACTCAAACGGATAGATGGAGTCCCACTCAGTGATGTCCCCTTCTGGGCGAAAAAGTAAGTAATCTGGAAGCAAGACCATGGATGATCGGGAAGCCTACATTGCCTTCAACCTCTTACGTGGAATTGGTCCAGTTCGGGTTCGTACCTTAATTGAATTCTTCGGCTCTGCGCCGGCTGCACTTCGCGCCAGCGAGAAGGACCTTCTCCAAGTAAAGGGCATCGGCCGGGATCTTGCCCGAGTGGTTCACACTTGGCAGGAATCAATCGACCTTGGCGCTGAATTACAGAAGATCCGAGATCGGGGGATCAGCATCGTTATCCCACCAGATGGAAGCTATCCCCGGCTCCTGCGCGAGATCTACGATCCACCACTGGTGCTCTACGTATGGGGCGAGTTGTCCCCGCTGGACCATACAGCGATCGCCATCGTCGGTTCGCGTCGTGCAACCCACTACGGAATCAAAACCGCACGGATGATTAGCTTTCAACTAGCACAGGCCGGAATCACCGTGGCCAGTGGCCTTGCCCGTGGCATCGACACCTCTGCTCATGAAGGGGCACTCGCTTCAGGCGGAAGAACTGTCGCAGTCATTGGCTCGGGACTTGGCAAGCTATTCCCTGCTGAGAACCAAGGGCTTGCGGAGCGCATTGCCGATGGCCACGGAGCTGTCATCAGTGAGTTTCCGGTCGATTACCCTCCAGACAAACAATCATTCCCCCTCCGCAATAGAATCGTCTCCGGCTGGTCTAGTGGAGTGCTTGTTGTTGAAGCTCCTGGTCGAAGCGGCGCACTCATCACAGCGGAACAAGCAGGTGAGCAAGGACGGCCGGTGTATGCCATACCAGGCCCGATCGACCGGCCCGCTTCCCAAGGTTGCAACCGACTCATTCAAGACGGGGCAAGGCTCGTTATGGACGGTCAGGACATCCTCGATGACCTCGGAGACATGTTCATTACTCCGCCAATGTCCTGCCCCACGCCGGAGAATAACCCCACTAGTGCCACTCCTCCATCATCTGCAGCATCACTTCCACCGCTAAACGAAGACGAAGCTTCTGTTCTGGAAGCTGTTCCTCAAGGCGAAGAGGCCTTGGTCGATACCATTGTCAGAGATTCCGGCCTTCCTGCCTCCACAGTGCTCACCGTTCTGATGCGCTTGGAGATGAAGCGGCTGGTAAGCCAGCTGCCAGGCCCACGATACGTGCGGACCTAAACTGAAGTTGTAGGACTAGAAAATGCGCAACTCATTCACAACCAATTTGTTGAGTTCGATTTCGAGTTCTTCTTTGTCTGTCTTATCTGTCTACACGGGCGGCACTAAGCCGAGAAGTTCGAAGGTTTTGGCCTGGAGGGGAGTGGCTTTGGCGTGGCCGGTGAAGGGCGCGGAACCGGGGATCTTCGCTTTCATC
>Ga0209186_1002377_pt1 | contig 13437 bp, 16 predicted proteins | sample SidtaG_FD_187426 | JGI IMG/M metagenome (GOLD analysis project Ga0209186, IMG submission 187426) | Marine algal microbial communities from Sidmouth, United Kingdom - Sidmouth_Male2 metaG (SPAdes) (version 2) | ecosystem: Host-associated > Algae > Red algae > Unclassified | place: Sidmouth...
CTCTGCTGTTTGTGCCATCTTAACTCCAACGGTTGTGTAACGTGACCGTGCTGGGTGCGGGGCACTCGTCGTGTTCGCAAGAGGCAGTGTCATCCCTGCAATCCTCCAGCATGGGACCTCTTGCCCTCCTGGCGACCCATCACGGCGTCGTACGAAGAGGGGCAGGGGAGGAAGGAACAGGGAGGAGGGCAAAGAGTTGGGGCTTGGGCCGATGTGTCCAGATCAGGAGGCGCAATCCCACGGATCGGTCGTGTCATGAAGCTGAAAATCGCCTGAGTCCCCAGAAAGTGTGAGTACCGGGGGGTCCAGAAACGAGTGACTCTCGCGGGGCGTGTGTGAGTCTGGAAGTCGCAGAAAATGGTTCTAAATTTAAAATCGAACTTAGATTCGCTAGAAGGAGTGTTCGTAGAATCGCTACACAGCGAGTTGTGTGCTCGTCCTTATTTAATCCTCGCCACGGATTAGGAACTGTCAAGGGATTTGATCGAGGATAGTTTTTCTCACTCAGCGGGATCGATTCTGAGGGTTGGTCAGACGCGATTTTGAGAAAAGCGTGTGACGATCCCAGGATCAGAGGAGAAAAGGACGTGAACATCTCCCACCGTTGATCCTGGGGTCATCCCATAACTGAGAAAGAAACCGACCGGGGATTTTTCGCCAGGACATCCTGCAAACTGATCACGACGACCGCTAGTCCTTTTCCTGAGGATTGTAGAGAGGATTGAGCTGTGAATCGGACGGAGACTGGATGACGGATAGTCCGCGAGATCAATCGGAGGACACTGTGAATGACTGTCGCCTGGATCAAATGGCAAAAGGGCCTGCGCTTCACCTCACAACGATCTCAGGTCTTTGCACCGAGATAATCTGCAAGTCCACTCCCTGAGACTGTCGGAATGAAAGTCCTGGGCACTGTCATCATCAGTGTGGAGATCACATGGATGGCACCAGAGTATACGGCTCGGGCTTGTGCCGACATGGGGTCGCTCCACCCGTGAATGAAACTCTTGAGCTCGGGCTCCTGGTAGCTCTCTTCGTGATGCACCGCTCCAGTCTCAGACGCCACCCACTGTGCTGTGCCGTACTACTCCGTGCTCCTGCAGGTGACTGCAGCGACCCTGTGCGTGATCTGCTCCGTTGGTATCGTCCAGGTGCGGTTTGCGGTGCGAGGAGCCCGCGTCCCGGGCACGCCATTCGCCTTGAGCTCTGCTGTTTGTGCCATCTTAACTCCAACGGTTGTGTAACGTGACCGTGCTGGGTGCGGGGCACTCGTCGTGTTCGCAAGAGGCAGTGTCATCCCTGCAATCCTCCAGCATGGGACCTCTTGCCCTACGACCCTGTGTTGTCCGCGCCAGGCCGTCGCTTGCTTTTATATGTATGTGAGTTTCGCTGCTTGATGGAGGCATTGAATGTGGTTAAACCGAGCGCAATGAAGCGTCGCAGGCGTGGTCCTCGTGGATCTGCCTTCTTCATATTTGCAGACGAGAACCTCCGGCACATGGAGTCGCAACTTGCCGCGAACGCCCCAGTTTCAAACACCGCTGATAAGGATACCCCTGGAAGTAGCAGTGCGGGGCAGATGCAGCACTCTGCATGGAGCAGGCCGCGCCCAGCGGATACTGTTCATGGTGAAGAAGACCCCTCCATGGCGTCAGAGTTTGATGGCGATGGGATTCCGTCGGAAGATACGGACTTTTCCAGTGAAGAGGAAAACATAGCCGGGGAGTTTGCGTCTCGTCGTGCGTTCGTGTGCTTCACCTACCTCCTCGGGCGCGCCCGTGTTACTCTCAGGCAGTATGAAATTACGCGAGAGGCCGAGAGCTCGTTCGAACCTGCGTAAAAGTGGCCGTCGCGATGGCGACTACAGCAGCTTCGCAATCAAATGCTGAAGTCTGCTGCTCCAGTGCGAAAAGAGAGAACGACGCGCCAGCTTCCTTCTGGGAAGGGAAAAGCCCTGAGAAAGCTACCTGATGTATCTGTGTCATACCTTACGTTCTCTGAACACATCAAGAGGGACTTTGGGGATCCCGTGACGGCATCTCTGTTTCACAGCGACGGTGACGCGCGCAGTGGAACAGTTGAGCGTCCCGCAGAGTTCTTCCAAACAGTAGCTGCCAGGGACCCCGCTCGCTACAATTTTAAGAAGGAATTCGTGTTCAACCGATACCGGTTCGGCCTTGGATGCATCGCAGAGATCTTCTTGGATAACAAGACCAAGCTTAGGGCCAAGTTGAAGAGCACAGCAATAGCTACCGATGGAAAAGTCAAGATCTCACCGGCAACGTATGCCCATTCCCATGCACTTCGAGTTGGTGACTTGCTCACGTGTTTTGAGGTCCTTCCAGGACTCCTTCCTCCGGAGTTCTGGAGTTCATGTGTCTCAAGCCAGCGCACATTCACGCTGAGGATGAGTAGAGCCGGTGAAGGTTTTGTTATCAACGTCTGGAGCGCACCCGGGCGCGAGAAAGACTCATGGACGGCTCTGACTGCTCCAACTCCCATTGAGCTAGCTGAAGCGGCTCCGCCCGCTGCCGATAACGTCGCCGGAAAAGACCCTTACACAATCTACGTCTCACTATACGGTGACGGGTTTAGTGTCTACAAGCGGGGACGTGGGAGCTTGGAGGGATACTACGGAGCGTACACGTCCCTGGCCCTTGCTGATCGTTCGTTTTCCGTTCGGCCTCTATTCTATTTGCCACCGGGAGCTTGCCCAGAAATGTTGATTGCTCGCATCGTCGACGACATCATAAAACTGAGTAAGGATCGCTTGGTTGTCTACGACGCCTTCAAGAAAGAAGAAGTCGTGGTTCGACAGTACTTGTCCCTTGCGGTGTTCGATTTCCCGATTGCTGCAAAGTTCTCGAACTCTATCGGACCGAGTGGCACCGAGCACTGCACAAGCTGCGACATTATCCATACAAAGACCACGAGCCACAGGAAGAAGCGCGCCGTGAGCAGCACCGAGTCATTTGACGTCCAGGACACGAGATATTCCAGAGTTCAGGAGCGCACGCATGCGAACATGTCAGCCGTGAAAGAATCAGTGGATCAGTCGGCAGACTCCTTGAGGGAGGCCCTCCTGTTGAATGGCGTGACAGACAGAGATGGAAGCCAGTTTATGCGGTTACATGAAGCCCGGGGTCCCGGCAGCTTTGATACACGCGAACACATCATCGTTCCTCCCTGGCACCTCCTTCACTACAACCTTGAGTCCCATCTCTTAATGGAAGCGTACGATGCACTCTCTGTGCGGCAGCGAGACAGTTTTAGGAAGGAAATGCGTCGCAGTGCAAAACATGTACCCACGCATACTATCCTTTTTTCGGTCGAGCCTGAAAGGATGGGTGGAACGACGTTGTCAATATTGCACTGCGCGGTGCTGATCACGGTGAGTCCCACAGTTCTACAGTACCTCGTACACACGAACACGAGGTCTCCGCATGCAGTTGCTTCTCTCGGTGCTCTGAAAGCCCTGCGACAGCTCGCTGCTGCCCTGTTTTATCGTCAAACGATTTCAATTGATGGAGAGTCAGCCATGAGGGAGTGGCCAAATGTTGCTGACCTTCAGCGGCTGGGTGAGGGTCTCATGATTCAGCTGCGTTTACTGCTACCTCTTGCCGGAAAATGGGAGCGACCATCTGTTCATCGCGTGTTGGAGCTGCTCTATCGTGCTCTTCCTCTAGCGCAGCTTGGGTCTGCAATATGCGAGCTCATATTTGAGAAGTTCCACCAACAAGCCAAGCGCGAAGTGGAAGAGAGCAGCAACAGAAACTCTGCTGAGAACCCCATGCAGCGATGGCGTAAAAATCGAAACCTTGGCAAGGGCCCTGTCCCTGCCTGCGGACCACAGCATTCCTCCTTCATGGCTGCTCGGAAAAACGGAAAGCCATTGAAATCCGTTGTGTTCCACCAGCTTGCTCCTCAAAAGCGCTATACAGCTGCTACATTGAACACGTGGTGCCCTAGGACAGCGCTGCACGCGGTTTCGGCCACAAGAGAGGCGTTCTGGCGCTCCCGCGCACCCAACGCGGCGGTCAGATTCTGGCGGCAGGCCCGCCACCCGCAGCGGGCCCTCACAATACGAGAAGGTTCCACTGTGTCTATATCTAGCACGGCGGAGACGTCTGTGGGGGAAACCTCCTCTCCTCTGATGACGCGATCCTCCCAGGTATGAGCCGGGGGAGGGGCCGCAAGCACACACGCAATGCCCCTAGAGGGAGCGGTGTGCGGCGCCTCTTCGGGGCGCATGCCAGGTGGGGCTTAGGGCCGCCCCCGAGGCTTACATCCCCCTCCCCCAGAGGCAGAGTGGGGCAGGGCCTAACGCGGACGAGGGGTCACGCGACCCCTCGATCCGGACCCCCTAGAGGGGCCTGGAAGCTTGTGGAAGCTCCTCTGACCGGGGAAAAGCCCGGGGCCGAGATTAGATCTCGGCCACTGTCGATATCCCACGAGGACTTTGATCGGAGACTTGAGAATCTGGGGATAAGTCCCTAGTGATGTGTTGGGCGATTTCAGTGCAAGCTGGCTTAAATCCAGGGACCATATCTCTCTTCCAGTGGAATGGGGTCCCTTGATTCGTGGCAAAGGCCACCAGGACCCCGCATCAGGGTCCGTGGCCCGCCGGACCCGGCCCCCCTACGACCGTCTCTTTCTGGGTCGGGATTGTGCACGTCCTGCGTCTTGTTTCTGAGGGTATATGAGTGTATGCTTTGGGGTCATCGTGCGTACTCAAATAAAGGAGCGTTGCGTTTGCGTTAGTTCCGGCGTTCTGGTGCGCTCCGCGCCCTGTGATCCAGGCGTCTGTGTTCTTTCTCCTTTGTGTCGGTCCACATCCTGTGCTGGGTTTTCTGACGGGGCTGTGCCCCGTCGGCTTTGCGGGCAGAAACCACTACAACTTCCACGAGATTATCTGGCTCCTCTTCGGTCGACGGCGAAGCCGTACACCTCGTCCGGATTCAAACGATCGGGACAATCGATGGCGATGTATACCTTGCCTGTCTAGCTTGGAGAGAGCCAGAGACGGAGCCGTCCGTCTTGGGGCAGCCTGTAGTAGTCAGACGTGATGCTGCGGCCGGCGTCACTCTCGTATGAGCCGAAAGGGTCAGGAGGATGGCGTTCGTACTGCCGTACGGGAACAAAGACTTCATAATTAGTAAGAGGTCAGGCTTCAATTTTAAGGGTGGTTGAGCGTGCGGATGCGGCAGAAGTCGTTAGCCGGCTTGCATTGCTGTTGATTTTAAAACAATGAGAGCCTATTTCACGTTGTGGCCATCAAGTTAAGCGCGAGCACGAGAGCCAACAAAAAACGGCCAAACTACACATCGTCACTTGAAAAGAAGCAGATTGGCATAAAGTACTCACATGCAAACACGCAGCTCACTCATGCCCTTCTTCCACTGCCGTTGCCACCCATCAACTTGAGCTTCTCGATCAGCAAGTACGTGCGGCCGTTGGGAAGCTGCTGTACAACCAGAGGAGCGTGACACCCGAGAAGACCAGGTTCCCCGTCATGCTGTGCCGCTTGGTAGTGGGACTCGTCGTACTTCGACGGCGCGCAGCGCCAACAGCAGATTGGGGCCCGCGGTCCAGCTCCCGCTCCCAGCTGCTCAATGCACGTCGGGCAAACAACGACAGAGAGCCAGGTGACGATCCCACAGTGTGGGCACGCAGCACCGTCCCCTGATAATTCTGTGCCCGCGCCCTCCTTCTCCTCAGGGAGCGCAAAGGGCTCTCCCGATGGCTTGATGGCAGTTTCGACGACAAAACGTCGCACAAGCTGAAAAGCCTAGGCAAAGTCCACCGCCGACGGCCTCTTGCCACTCCAGGCTGGTTTCGCTTCCGTATTCATGTACGAGAGGACCGACTCGAGGTACTGGGACAGATAGGACACCATGTCACCAAGGTCCCGCTGGAATTCTGTCGGCTCCCGGGCCTCATAGGCAATGGCGTCGACGAAGGACCATTTCCCATCAGCCAGCTTCAAGGCACTGAGCACCAGCAGCTTCTCAACAGGAATGAGCATCCCAAGCTTTCCGCGCCAGTGCATGGCGTGCTGAATCGCATGCACGAGGCAGCCTGTGCATGTGAGGTTCACGGCCGAGGCCACATTAACCCCCGCGTTGAACCCGCTGTGAGGGACCCCGTAGCCTGTCATGACAAAGTCCCCAGGCACCATTTTGTGGAAAACCACACGGACACCATGCGCGAGGAAGAAAGAGGCAGGCCATAAACTAGCCTTGAGCCCCAGGACCTGCCAGACGTCCCCTCTTGCGGCTGCGAGAACGACTGGATCCATGTGCTCAACCAAGACGCGTACCATACGAGGAACCTCGCTGTTGGCAATGATGAACCGCATTTTGCTAGCCCCGGACTGCAGGTACGAGACGGACTGTAGCAGGTGGTCCTCAACGTGCCAACTGAAGTGGGATCCGGTAGTGCCCATGTACAGAAGATTTGTGTTGCTACCTTCGTATGTGGCGGCGTCACCAAGCATGCTGTGATGGTTCAGAGTTCGGGGGCTCTCCAAGCGTTCGGATGGGGGGAATGGAACAGCTTTCGCATTGCAGGCGGGGTCGCCCAGACTCCTACCACACCCATCTTCATTTGACGGCGTTAGGTCCGAGACGTCGTACACATCGACTGGTTTGGGCTTCACAGGACCCATGACGTTCGTCTCGTGGCCACCAGATGTCCCTCCTCTCACCCGCGTCACGGTTGTATTATTGACACAGGCGAGGAACTGCGGCACACCAAACTCATGGTACTGTTCGAGAAGGGCAGCTTTACTGTTCCTGATCTTCTTCTTGAGATCGTCAGCCAAGAGCAACTTCTCCCGCTCGGGTGGTAGCTGAGCCCGCAGCTCGCCCCGGTTTACAGTGGGGTCGGGATGAGGGCTACGGGAACAGACATCGCTCACAATTATAGGGTACTGAGGAAAGGTTTGAACCCGTACTCTGACCGGCACCCCCACCTTCCGCTTCGGCGCGACACATGACGCGGGTCGAATCTTGGGATCTTTGATTCGGAACACGTGCGCACCATATGTCTTGATTGACGCGGCATGCGATCGAATTACACCGAGCAAGCCCATTTCTGGAACATATCTTACACATGATATTGGAATCGTGTGAAAATCCAAATTTTGTCGCTGTAAAGGGGTTGGCCTCTTGCCGGGTGTATTATATCGCGCCCTTGGCGGATGCCTGGGATCGTCCACGAGATCGACGCCGTCACACCCCGCATGAGCCCTTCCATCATCCTCGGCACCGAGCTCCGGCTCATTAGCGACAACTTGTTGGCTGCGCGACGTTTGGAGGGTCTCGCCACAAGAGGCAGTGACACAGGCGGCCCCGAGGTCCGGCCGGCCAGATTTTCTCGCATCAATGTGGCCCGAGTGGAGGCGGGCGTCGCGTGGTGAGTCAGCCGTTGTGCGGTCCCGTGACGGCGGTGAAGCAGGAGGGGCTGATGGAGGCGATGAGGGAGGAATGCCAGCGAGAGTCCTCAGATCAGCAGAGTCCGAGCTGTTCCAAACATCGCTGCCACGCGAGGCTATGCTGCCGTCGACTTGTCTAGAACCGACATCAAGTCGGGCGGAGAAACCCCCACCGACACCCTCGGCATGTCCCTCCCCGACACCAGAAAACACCATCTCAAAGGCCACGCCGAGATCCCGCCCTTCTTCCTCAGCGGCGTGCGGAAGGCGCTCACACGCGGAGCCACCACCGCGTGTTTCTCGAGCAGGATCACCACGGGCGCCAACGCGAACTGCCCCACCAGCAACCCCACCAGCACCGGCACGACGACCGAGGCGCCCTCCACCTTGGCGCGCACCCTCAGCGCCGCCAGCACGCCCGTCTTCGCGACCGCGGTCGCCACCGCGCTGCTCACCACAACCTCCTATTCGAGAGCCATCATCATCGTGTTCGCCGCCGCTATCGCCACCTTGGCTATCACCGGCGGCGGCACCAGTGCGTGAATCTCCAACATGGTCACCACGTGCGCCAACGCGAGCTGCCCCGCCAGCAGACCCACCAGCACCAGCACTATCACCGAGGCGCCCCCTACGTTGGCCCCCACCCTCAGCGCCGCCGGCATGCCGGTCTTGACGACGGCGGGCGCCACCGCGACGCTCATCACGACCACCTCCCCCGGTGCCGTCATCATCGTTGCCGCCGCCGCCGTCGCCACCTTTGCGAATATCGGCGGCGGCACCAGTGGGTGTATTTCCAACATGGTCATCATGGCCACCATCACGAACAGCTACACCAGCAGCCCCACAAGCACCAGCACGAGCACCGAGGCGCCGGCCACCTTGGTGTCTACCCTCAGCACCGCCAGCACGCCAGTCTTGGCGACAGGCACCGAGGCGCCCTCTACCTTGGCCACCACCCTAAGCGCCGCCGGCATGACGGTCTTGACGACTGCGGGCGCCACAGCGACGCTCATCACGACAACCTCCCCCGGCGCCGTCGTCATCGTTGTCGCCGCCGCCGTCGCCACCTTGGCGAATATCGGCGGCGGCACCAGTGGGTGTATTTCCAACATGGTCATCATGGCCACCATCACGAACAGCTCCACCAGCAGCCCCAAAAGCACCAGCACGAGCACCGAGGCGTCGTCCACCTTGGCGTCCACCCTCAGCACCGCCAGCACGACCGTCTTGGCGACCGCGGGAGCCACCGCGGCGCTCATCACGACCACATCCCCCGGCGCCGTCGTCATCGATGTCGCCGCCGCCGTCACCATTTTGGCGCTCGTCCGCGGCGGTACCATCGTCAATGACAGGAGCATTGCCTCCACGGGCGCGACGACGTTCAGGTGCAGCGACAGCTTCAGGAGCACCCCCACCACGAGCACGGAAACGCTCCCCGCCTCGGCGCTCATCGTCAGCGCCCGAGTCACGACCGTCGTGATGACCAACGTCCCCACCGCGACGCCGACCGCGATGATCCTTCCCAGCGCCATCGTCATCGTGGGCGTCGCCGCCGTCGCCACCGAGGCGCTCACCGGCGGCGGCGCCATCTCGTGTATCTGCAGCATTGTGATCACGAGCACGACCCCGTGTAGCAATCACACCTGCTCCAACAACAGCACCACCACGAGCACCGAGGCGCTCTCCATCTCGTCGCCCACCCTCACCGCCGTCACCACGAACTTGGTGATGATTGCGGTCACCACCGTGGCGTCCACCGCGATCAAGCCGCAGTGCACCTTCTTCGTCGTGGGCGCCGGCGCCTTGACCACCTCGGCGCTCGTCTGCGGCGGCGCTATCGAGTCTAACCGGAACACGTCCATCTCAGGCGCGTCCGCTGGCAATTTCATTAACATCTCCGTCTTCGCGGCGGTGGCGCGCAGACGCGACGGCGCCGTGCAGGCGGTCTGCACCGTGGGCACAATCGGCACTGTCGTGCTCACCCCCGGCACGGCGTCGCTCGTCACCGAAGCTGCTTCGAATGCCGCCCTCCTGTCTGCGCATGTCACTGCCGCCGCTGCGGCTGCCTCGTACGCTGCCCTGGGAGCGGCTCCCGCTCCCTCCGCCACTCCGACCAAAGCCGCCTCAGCCACTCCTACCAAAGCCGTCTCGCCCACCCGCCCCCCCATTCGCGCTGTCGTGGTACTCCATGGTATGCGTGCTCGACGACTCGTCCTCAGATAGCTCCCGTCCATTCATAAGCTCCTCAGCTGGCTCGTCCTCATGGAAAGAGTCATTGCCCGGGCGATGGGCTTGCACGGCGAGTCGCACGAGGCCGCGAAGGCGTCGAGGTGCGTGCGCCTTGCCACAGCCACGCCCACGATGGTTGCGCAACAGGGCACGGGCGGCGCCGGGCGATGCGGACTAAAGAGGCGTGAAGAACGACAGTAGTCTCTCGGCCGAGTCGTTGAGGTTGCCTCTGCTTGTCTGGATGACATCTACCGGCGCCAGCCGCCGCAGGGTCTCCACCACCCTCGTGAGCGTCCCAGGCGAGTTAAACGTCCGCAGCATCGTCCGGCAGATCGTTGTTGCCATCACGATGAACAGCTGGTCCACCACCCGCTCGTCCCAGCCACCTGTACCCATTCCCACCGAAGACTTGTTGACCACGACAAGCGCCGAGTCGCGTTCCGCCGCCCTCACGAATACCCTACCGTGTCTCTCAGACTGAACAGCCACCTGGACCATGTGGTCCAGGGACCGCACGACAATGCCCCACCAAAGCCGGCCAGAACGCACAGGTATCAGGACTGTGCCCGCGCTGAACACCAGCCTCTGGCGCACTACGTGACAAGCCCGTTCCATCAGAGCCCGGTCACCACCCCCAGCTGCGGAAACGTCTGCAGCGTCTAATGACGTCAGCACTCGCAGACCACCGAATCGACCCTCACTCCCATGCCGATGCAGCAGCCAGAGCAGCATACCGTCAGAGAGGCGAGGCGACAGGGGGGACCCATCGGCGAGCGACGACATATCACCGGAAAAGAGCTCGACATGACGAGTGGCCGCACGTGGGAACAGCAGCCGATGGCCGATGGGTCGAGGTGGGGGCAGCAGCCGTGTGCTCACCTTCCGTGAGCGCGCCACAGAAGGGGGTTCGGGTCGCGCACATCCTGCAGCTGCAGGCACCCAACGCATCTCACGGCGGTCTTCCTCCTCGGAAACACACTCCCGGAAGCGCTTGTGCGGAGGGGAGGGGGAGCGCGCCACGGGCGACCGGTGGCCGGCAGAGAAGTGCTCGGCAGGAGATGGAGAAGGGTGGCGCACTGCTGCGGCCGTCGGGAAAGCGGAGCGTGGTTGGGGTTGGCAAGCGCCGCTGCACGCTTGTGCCTCCAGGGCACCTTGGACGAGGCGCGCGGCCGTGTCAACCGGGCTGACCATCGAGCCGTTACCGCCTGGCATTATCCTTACAGTGGACACCAGCAGCGAATCAAAAGCCTTCGCATCGCGACATCGCCCCGGGCAATTGTGCCTTGCGCGCAATTGACGTGGGCTCGGAAGGAATCTCGGCCCGGCAATGCCCAGCCGTTAAAACCCTTTGACCTTGGGCCAGCGAGAACCCCCCAGTTTGACAAACCAGCGACCGCCGAGCGTCGTTGAAGATCGCCACCAGCGATTCCAAGCTTGGGGCCGCTCCCTCGGGCCCGAGGGAGCGCGGATTAGGGCCCTGAGCACCTTGCATTGAGGCTTGATCCGACCCCGGCCCTTTTCGACGCGCATCCCGTGTCCCGTCGTCGCCATCCGGCATTGCGAGTGCCGATCCAGACGGCACAACACTTGGTTGATGGCCTGGCCCGTCGTGAGCCACGCAGTGGCGGCTTCGCCCGAGTCCGCCTCCGCTTGCCAGGATCTCGAGATCGGAGCGCGCGCGCAACGTGGTACCAGGAGCGTTGTCGAGCGCAGATCCGCAATCGGCCGCATCGCCCAACGGCCGGTAAGGCCCATCGTCATTGTTGGCATGGCCACGTTGCTTGGCACCGCAACTGGCGAGCGACTGCGCAGCGACCGGCCGAGAAATTAGTTCCTGGCCGGGCGCAGCCCTCCGCGCAAGCTCCTCGGCGCGCTGCGCGGCCCGAGCTGCCGCCAGCATCTGCGCCGCATGACGGGCGGCCACCGCGGCCTTGGCATGGAGGGCTTGCGCCGGGGTCAGAGCGCCACGCCTGGACCGAGCAGCACGTCGCCGATTGCTGCGCAGCCGGCTGTCGCTCGGATCTGGACAGTCCTGAGGGCGACCGACACGGTCTGCTTGACCACTGCCGCCGACTGTCCACGCATCGTCGACGCCGTGCATCGTGGAAGCCACCGGGGACAGCGAACACCTCACAGGCCCTGGGATGACGCAGCCACGGGTTGCAGTGGCGACCTTTAAAAGAATTTCACAAGGCTCTAGCCACACACTGGAGTGGCGCTCCAAAGCCAGCCGCTTAGGTTGCCGGCCCGCCGTCAAAACGCTGCCGATCTCACGAGAGATCTGCTACAGCGGACCGAGAGCAAGGCTGGAGTGTAACAAATTCGGACGTGGCCAGCACCAATTTAGAGCGAGGATCACCAGACGTGCTTCTCGAGACCGCCGCGCCGGTGTAGCGGGCCCGAGTGAAGATTAGTGACTAGCATCAGCCGGGAATGCGAAAATGCGTGTCCCCAGCCGATCCAGCCGTCCCTCGCCCTGACAGAGGGCGACGACGACCACACTCACTACTCGGGACCGCCGCGCCGGTGGAGCGGGCCCGAGTGGAGCGCAAGGGCAATGGTCTGCCGGGTTTGCGAAAACGCGTGTACACGGCGGAACCAGCAGTCGTTCGCTCTGAGAGAGAGCGAGGACGACGAGACTCACTTCTCGGGACCGCCGCGCCGAAGTAGCGAGCCCGAGTGGAGCGCAAAGGCAATGGTCTGCCTGGTTTGCGAAAACGCGTGTCCCCGCCGGAGCAGGCCGTCCCTCGCCCTCTCAGAGGGCGGGGACGACCACACTCACTACTCAAGACCGCCGCGCCGGAGGGGCGGGCCCGAGTTGAGCACGAATACAATTGTTTGCCGGGTTTGCGACATCGCGTGTTCCCAGCAGAACCAGCCGTCCGTCTCACTGACAGAGGGCGAGGACGACGAGGCTCACTTCTCGAGACCGCCGCGCCCGTGGGGCGGGTCGGAGTGGTAGGTAGCGACGGGCGTCGGCCGGGGATGAGAACACGCGTGTCCTTAGCCGATGCAGCCGTCCCTCGCCCTGACAGAGGGCGGGGACGACCACACTCACTACTCGGGACCGCCGCGCCGGTGGGGCGGGATCGAGTGGAGAACAAAGACATTGGTCTGCCGGGTTTGAGAAAACGCGTGAACCCGGCAGAACCAGCCGTCCTGTAGAGGTTCTAAGCATCACTTCGTTGGTTCGTCGTCTGGCCGAAGTGACCTCTTGATCAGCTCGGTCCGTCGAAGGATCTGCCCCGGAAATCGACCCACAGCCCAGCCTTCCCCCAACGAAAGGAGAGGATCACGGCAAAGCCCAGGGGGGAATCGTAGTCCAAAGCACAGTTGGTTTTATCAAACGGCGACGGGGACGGCGTCCCCACTCTTCATAAACCCCTCCCCAACCCGAACGCCGGTGGCCAAAGTAGCCACCCCAAATGCGTCAAACCGATGAATCACTCCAAAGCAAAAACTCCAGACAAGTAGTAGGGGGGCTGGGAAAACCACTGGGGAAAAGCCCCGCCCCCGACCGAATCCAATCTCCCCGAGATCTGGACAGGTCATTCCCTTGCTGGCCCGGATCGGGATATTTTGGGACGGCCCCCGGGGGTGTGCTGTCCACAGCTGAGGGGCCGCGCCCCTTCCAACTGGGGACCCCCGACCGCCACACAGCCTCCTCGTCGCGTGACGTGGCGTCCCTGCCCGTCCCGCGACGACCCCTGAGGAGGGGGCTCCGGCCCGGCCCCCTGGCCGGGTGCCGGCCACAACCGCCACCCCCCCCCCCC